>ERZ761602.1865-NODE-1865-length-35888-cov-12.532414_pt1 | contig 35888 bp, 21 predicted proteins | sample MGYA00512165_ERZ761602 | MGnify/ENA primary metagenome ERZ761602 (study PRJEB28899, sample SAMN02445085) | bioreactor sludge metagenome | biome: EBPR sludge; isolation source: Thorneside wastewater treatment plant | place: Australia: Brisbane, Thorneside...
CAAACCCACGAACGCTTAGCCGCCGAGTACAACGTCAGTCCGGCCACCTGCACCCAGACCAAGCCAGCTACCTACGCGGCAAGCGGTATAACGGGGAGAAGCAGCAAGGGAAACGGACAGATTTAGAGACTTCTAATCAGAATGATAAGAAGTCACAAACCCACGAACGCTTAGCCGCCGAGTACAACGTCAGTCCGGCCACCTGCACCCAGACCAAGCCAGCTACCTACGCGGGAAAAGGTATAACGGGGAGAAGCAGGACGCATACGCAAGACCGGGCAATGAAAACGCAGCGAAACGCGAGGATCAAAATGATCCCCGCGAATCAACCGCCGACCGCCTCGCCACTGAGTACCACGTTTCACCGGCAACGATCAAGCACGCTTTGCCTTGCGTTTCTGTAGCGTGCGGCGCGTGACTCTAACTGGCGGCTTCATACGGATGTAGACGGTTTCCCCGCCAAACGTCTGGCGTGCCTTCTTGATCGTCTGTTCTACACGGTCCTGAGTCATGGGTTCCGGCGTTGTCAGTGCGGCGCTGATGTAGTCAAGGATATCGCCAGTCATGTCTGCCTGCTTATATCAAATTGATAACGCTATTATTATATCCTAACTCTTCGTGTGGCTGCCCGTCGCCACTTGCTGACTTGCTGCTGGGTAATGCCGGTGAGGGATTCGGCTTGATTGGAATCAAAAACGTCGTTCGTCGTTTTTGATTTTGCCCCCTGGCTTTTTCTGTCTCCCCCCTTATTCACCCCTACCCCTTCATCCCACCAGCGGACAAACTCGGCTTGCTCGTCGATCTTTTGATCGATAGCGGCTTACATGGTCTGCGTAATTCCTGCGTAATCGCGCAAGGAAAAACGAGTATAGAACAAGAATCAGTTATACTGATATAGACGGTTCTATTCTTGATTTTGTTGAAAAAAAGAAAAATCAGCAAGCAACAAAAAGTAACGGGTAGGTATTAAATGATGACTCATAATCCCTTGGTCGAAGGTTCAAATCCTTCAGGGCCCATTTTTAAATCAAAGCCTTGGTGCATTATCCGCCAAGGCTTTTTTGTGCCCTGAAACCGGGTTCAACCTGATGAGAACCTTCAACCCACTGAAGCCCTACACGAATCCGCCCGCACGATAGAAAGCGGATTCGACAAGTTCGGGGGCTCCGTTCATATCCAGACACGAGGTCCGGCTCGCAGCCGATCAGGGGTGAGAGGTGTGTTACGATTCGCTTGTATGCACAAGATCAAGCGCTGAAGCCGGGGTCCCCTGGCTTCGCGGTTAGCAGCCGCTCACAGATATCCCAACCGCCGAGCCAGCGCCACCGTTGCTGGACCGAATCGTGAACCATCCGTCATCCATTCCAGTGGATCGCTTAGATTCACCTTAGGCGGCGGACCGGTTCGCAATCGCGGATCTTCCAAATACTTGCGATTGTTACCCCCACGGGCATTATCCGGTCCTATAGTGGCAAACAGGGACGCTTCCGGATGCTTCATTGCCTCAATCGCTTCTGCATCCATCCGGATATCCAGCCATTCAGCAATCTGCGGCAAATAATGATCTGGATTGGCCAGTAACAGTTCTCCCTGTAGATGAAGGCTCTGCCCAACTGGCAACTGTTCGGTAAACCGCACGATATGGCCGTGAACCTTCAGCCAGTTTTCCTCCATTCGACGCCCGTCCACCGGCATGCGATTCCGTCCGCGCCGGGCGCGCTGCTCCTGGCGCACTTGATATAACGACTTGCTCGTTGAACGCGGGTGCCGCGATAAATGCAGAAAACGGGCTGTGGGAAAAATCCGGTACAAACGGGCTAGGTAGGCCGCTTCCGCGCAATTGCTGGGACTCTTCTCAACCATCTGACGCGGACCGATTTGCGACACCACATGCCATGCCAACGCGTGCGTGGTCATATCCAATCGTTCACGCAACCATTGCCAGGCCCGTTCCGCAGCGGCCTCTGTTTGTTCGCCGTCATGCAATTGAGCGAGCGTCCGGACCAGACCATGCAGCCGGTGCCGGTCGCCTAAACCGGCAAAGCATTGAAACAAGCCGCCGACCGTGTCCGCAACAAAAAAATTAGTTTCCGGCAGTCCATACAGCTCTGGATGCTGGCCCAACATGCCGCATACCACCGAAGAAAAGGAACGGCCAGGACACAGGATAAACAGTGGCCGGCAATCGAAATGAGTTTGATTGCTCACAGACATACCTGATGGTCAATCGATGAAATCACTGAACCAGCCCGCTACATCGGGTTCAGGGCGGTTTTCTGACTTTGGACCCGGCGTTGGTATTGCTGGCGTAGCCAGCCGATGATCGCCTAAAGCCGCACGCCACGCATTTAACGTTTGCAGTTCGCGCTCGATGATTTGCACGTGTCCGGTTAATTGATCGATGATCTCCACCATTCCCCGCACAGTCCGGCTGATCGCTTGCATATGGCTATCGAATTGCGGCAGTGCTTCAGCCAACCGGTCCGCGTGTCGCGCTGAATCGGAAGCGACGGATTCCGCAACACTCAAACTTTCGTAACCCGGAATCGATTGCAGCAGACGCTTCAATTGCTGGACGCTGATCCCAGCCACTTTTTCTTCCCCGGACGCGACCTGCTCCAATTGCCCCAAAACCCAACGAATCCGGACGGCCACTGGATGGCTGCCCTGGCTGCGCAACCGCAAAAAACCGATCAACTGCCGTACGCGCTCTTCGCTAATCTGGGTTCCTGGAATCAGCCTGCTTCCGGGAGCAGGCTGTTGAAGAAACTGAATGATTCGCTGTAGAAAAGCACGCTGAACCGGCTCCACTGCCCCGCTTCCATCCCGTTCACGCCATACGGGAGACCGCTTTCGATCATTTTCAATTTCAGGACTCATCCGTCTTTTTCAACCTCAATCTCAGCATGCATCATCTTTTTCAACTCAATTGGGAACAGATACCCTGAACCCTCTTCTAATCGATACTGAAATAATCAGCTTCACGCGTTGCAAAGCTCGCAGCACACTCAGCATACTCTTAATTTCCACTTGAACCCGGTCGCCAACCGCATGCCCGCACACTCCTCGTTTCAGTTTCACGCCATTCCCGCCGGTCTACTGCCCGAAGCCAGCCGCTACCTGATTCAAGCGGCTGCCTGGTTTCAGGGCTGGTTATATCTAGGAGTGACCAGCTACCCGGCGGACCTCACCCACCCTGGCAACACTGTTCTGCTTCGCCATCGCTTACGCGAATCCGGTTGGGAGCGGTTGCATGCGAGCACGGTGGAGTCCCGCTGGTTCATGCACCAGGGCCAATCCCGCTATTTCCCGCTGGAACTCGGCTGGCGAGCGCTGGCTGTCCTGCCAAGCACCAAACAACCGGCACCGGCCCTCTATGCACTCCGCTTCAGCCTGCGGGCACCTGCTCTCCTGTATTCCGAAGAGGGCGCTCACTTCACGGAAATAGCGTCCAGCCCGGACACCGATGGCAGCCCATTTATCAACCTGCGCAGCTTTTCGGGCCAAATATTCGCTATTTCCGCCCGCGCTGCTCACACCGGCCGCAATGGTCCACTGATCTGGGTCAGCACCGGCCCTTGCGCACAATCCTGGCATCCTGCTTGTACCCCTGGCTTCGGTAACCCAGAAAACCGGACCATTGACGGTCTGCACGTTTTCAACGGCCAATTGTATGCCGTCGCTGGTAATCCAACCAATGGCTTTCAACTTTGGAAGACCATGGCGCGTGGCCAACCCCCCTTCACTTGGGAGCCGGTGCTCGCTGAGGGCGCTCAACGCTACACGCTCAACCCGCATGTCGAAGCGCTGACCGTGTTCAAAGACATGCTCTATCTCGGCACTCGCTCGCCACATCCTGATCCTCGCTGGGAATTTGCCACTTCAGGCGCTGAAGTCATCCGAGTGCTGGCTAATGGCCATTGGGAACTGGTCACGGGTACTCCGCGCTTCTCACCGGTTGGACTGCAAATCCCGCTTTCGGCTCAGGGGCCTGGGTTCAGCGGCCATCGCAACCGGCGAGTCTCGCGGCTCATGGGTACACCCAATGCCTTGTACGCCGCCCTCGATCATTACGAAGACCCCGTCAACGCTAATCCCACGTCTGAACCGGTCAACTTCCAGCTATGGAAAAGCCAGGATGGCGAAGAGTGGGAAGTTGTCACATCCGACAGCTTCGGACAGCCTGCGGCAACTCGTCTGCGGGTGCTGCAACCAACCCCGCATGGTCTGGCGGTTACCGGCGATTGGGATCTAACGCGCGATCCCAAAGCACAGCCAGGTATTTGGCTAGAGCGAAGCCATTTAGAATAATTCTGTACTTCCTGCACTGTGGGAAGGATACAGCACTTCAAGGCAGCCACGACCACATCTCCAGCATCACGAACCGCACCAGCGCCCGGGTGAACGCGACAATCAGCCATTGCTCACCGGCGGTGATCTTGGCAAACCCGGTCATTTGCGATTTCAACAAACCTTCAGGATTGGGAATCTCGATCATCACCCGCACGACGCGCATGAACGGATTGGCCGGATTCGGCTCGACAACCGGGGCGATGGCCGCTACGCGTCCAGTGAAATCGCGTAGCGGATACGCCCAGACCCGCAACTGCACCGGCGCGTCCGTTTGCACCTCGCCAATATCGGTTTCCGGCGCCAGGATCTCGGCCCGCATCACCCGATGGTCTTCAACGGTCACGAACAGATCACCCTCTTTCAAGTAATTTCCGGCCTTGAATTCCGGGCGCGGCGTCACCACCCGCCCCGCCACCGGTGTTCGCAAGTACGTCCTTTTGCGTTGATCCTCCAGATAGGTTTGCTGGGTGCGCAACTGCTGAAGTTCGGCCCGCTTGGCGGTAACTTCCATCGGCAACGGCGGGCTTTTCAGTAAATTAAAATTAGCCTCGGCTACCGTGACTGCCGCTTGATCGACCTCCGCAGTCTTGACCGCCTCTTCATATTCCAGCGCCTTGACCACTCCCTGTTGATGAACCGGTTCCAGCAACTCCCGGACTTTGCGGCTGTGCAGCGCCCGGACTTTAGCCATCGCCAACTGCTGCCAGGCGACCTCAATCGCTTCAGCCTTGGCGCCATGCTGGAGCAGTTCCAGTTCCGCCTGCTGACGTTCGATTTCAGTAGCCGTTTTAGCAAGCTCCTGATCCTGTTGCCATGTGCTTAATTCAGCCAATACCTGTCCGGAGGTTACCCGCTCATTTTCCCGAACCTGCACCGCCGTTACTATGCCGGAGGTTACCGCGTGGACTTCAGCGCGCGCGGTGGGAAACAGGGTCACCTCGCCAGTGACATCATAGGAGTAAGGCAGGAATGACGCACCCGCCAGCAATATCACCACCGCCAGCCGCCATTTCCACCTGCCCTTCTTCTTTTCCACGACCGCGGTGGGATGAGAGACAGAATATTGCATAGCTGGGCGTGAAATATCGCCAGTGACTGGCATTGACCGTTTTTCGTGGCGCTGGCGCTGGCGGGCCAACCGATACAAGAGCCAGCGCGCTACAAGCATCACCAGCACCAGAAACAGCACCACGCCTACGCCTTGAAAACGGAATTTCAGTTGCTCGGCCTGGGTCAGCAGCACAGTTCCTGCAATCATCAGTACATAAGCTGCACTGGCGACGATATAACCCAAGAGTCCGTATTTTTCCGCGGACGAAAGTCCCGTCGGCGGTCGACGGCCCCGCAGATACAAACTCAGCACCCGAAATGCTCGCTCGCGCACTTTGGGCATCTGTAGATAGCTGGCTAGCCATACGTAGCCGTCACCCCACCAAAGCGGATTGGCTGTGAACAGGAAAGCACCTAGCGCCAAGTGACCGATAACGAAACCATAAGAACCCAGTGTACCGCCGCTCTCCAGGGTCAAGCGCCAAAGCAGCGTTCCACCGATAAATAAGGCCAGTTTGGTGAGCAACGCCGATCCGATTACCCACAATCTCTGCTGGCGGGGGCGTACCCAGCTTCGCAAACCCTTGCCAATGAAAAAGTGGGGAATGACGCCAAACTCCAAGCGGAGACCAAATTGCTCTACCTGGCCCCCACAGTAAACACAGGTGACACCTTGCACCACTCTCGACAGCAAGTTGACCACGAACAAGCCAAATATGAACTTGAACAGCAGGTGGGCACCCGGAGCAACGAGTATTGTCAAGGCCCGTTCATACTGCGGCTGGCTGTACATGAGCGTCAGCAACGCTAATAGCATGCCTGGCGCCAATAACCAGACACCGTGGCGCAGCCATCCCAACCAGTATCCTAGCCAGGCGAAACCGCGCTGAGGGTTAAACCATAACCAGCGGTAGGCATCGCCGGGCCGGTCATCGTCATCAACTTCTAGGCCATCTGCTTCTGCTTCACCGGCTGGCGCATCGTCCGCCGCCAGCAATCCCAACGCGGCCATGTCCTGATAAAACTGATTCAATTGGTCAGCGGTAATGGTCAGATCAAACCGTTGCGCGAAATCGGCCTGAATCACTTTGGGGTCAGCGGTCCGGTTCAGTGCTTGGCAAAGAAATACCTCTTCCTCGCCTAACTCGAAGCGTTCGCCGCTGACCGGATCGCGCACCTGATAGCGTCCAGCCGCCGCGGTGGACTCGAACCGCAATTCCGGGCGCAATCGCCAGAGGATTGGCTCGTCAGGCGCTTGGTTCTCCGGCATCCTCACCGTCCTCGCCGGCGATCCAGCCAGACGCTCATGACTCGCTCCTGCTGGCGCAAAAATTCTTGCATCAGGTCAAAGTGTCCAGCCAATGCGCCGGGCCGGCCAAGCGGTTTTGCTATAACCGGAGGCGCCAGATCATCCGTTGTTTCGCAAGCCTTTATCCTCTCTTGCGGGAGAGGGTGGGCGTGGGAGGCGGGCATGCTTGCATGCAGGCATGCCCGCAGCTGCGTTGCCACTGGCCCCGTGGATTGAATCACCGGAATCGCCGTCGGCAAATAGGGCGCCAGCGCCGTCACCGGTTGTGGCATTCCACCGTAGAGAGGCTCCAGATCGACAGGAATACCCTGCGCAAACAACTGACCAAGGAGATGGCGTAGTTGATGATCAGCACCGCGCCGGCGATCATCGCAGGATACGGCGACATGTGGCCGGTTGCGAAGAATGTCGCGGACAAAGGCGGTCAAGTGGCTCTCTGGCCCCGCTTCGACGAACACCCGCACCCCGTCCCGGTACAGATTCTCAATGCTCTCGCGAAAGCGCACCGGGCACATGTACTGAGCGGCGGCAGTGTCGCGCATCTCTTCCATCTCGCTAGGAAAAGGCTTTGCGGTCACGCATGAATACAGGACCGTACCGGCCGGGGCAAATTCCACGCTGGCGAACAGCGCCCGGAATGCCTCCGCCATGGGCGACATCAAGTGCGTGTGATAACCCCGGTCCAACGCTAACTCAGTGCAGAATGCACCCCGTTGTTTGAGGGTGGCATGGGCGGCGGCAATCGCTTCCGCGGGGCCAAACAGGATGAACTGATTGGTGCAATTATCCATCGTCAGGTGCAAACGCGGATCAGCTTCCAGAATATCCTGCGCTTGTTCGAGAGATAACGCACCGACCGACAGTAGTTCACCATCTGGAATAACCCCGGACATCTCCAGATTGCGGTATAACGCATTCATCCGCCGGATACATGCGCCCAGTGCCGCCTCATCCAAGCGAGGAACGCCGGAAGCAGTCAGCGCCGCATTCTCACCGGTACTATGACCCAATAACGCATCGGCCCGGACGCCAAACGCCGTCAATAAAGCAAACAGCGCCCGGTCCGCAGCGAACACCGATTCCGAACCGAGTTCCATGCCGCGCAACTGCTTCTGTAACTCTATCCGCTCTTCAGCACTCAAGCCGGCCGGCAGCGGAAAAATCGCTTGGCTCGGGGCAAGATCGCGCTCACCATCGTACAGTCCATCGAGAAAATCGAACCAATGGCGTACTTGGGGAAATTCAATCGCTAAATCCCGCAGCATGTCCGGGTACTGGGAATTTTCTCCAGGGAACAGCATTGCCAAGCGGCCTGCAACGGGCCGGCGATTGAAGTAGACGCCATCCCGGGTCTGCAAACGATCCCGCGCCGGATCAGCCAGCTTGCTCACTACTGCTGCCAATCGGGCTTCAAGCGTGCGCTCATCCTCAGCCACAACCGCCAACCGCTCTTCACCCTGGCCGCGTTGACGCCAAAGCGCCATGGCCAGCCTGCGTAGATCGCCTTCCGGCGCATTCCGCAACCGTTCCCGCACGTCCTCGACTTGCTGAATCAATGCCGTCCTATCCGGCTGCACGAACACCAATAACTCACTACCCGGTTTCCAGCGCCGCCCGAGAAATGCCGACAGCGGCCCGGTATTTTGACCCGGTGCTTCCTCAAGAATGGCGTGGGTATTAATGCCGCCGAAGCCAAAAGCGTTGACTGCCGCGCAGCGGGGCATCCGCCCGCCCTGAATCCAGGGGCGGGTCTCAGTATTAAGGTACAGGCGGCCATTTCCCAGGGCCAAGTCAGTGCGGACCTCCTCACATAGAGTCGGCGGCAATACCCGATGATACAGCGCCAGTGCTACTTTAATCAGCGATGCCGCGCCCGCCGCTGGAATGCAATGGCCGATCATCGATTTGACCGAACCCAAGGCAACATCTGGCAGCGGCCCTCGCCGTTCGCCCAGTATCTGGCGCAATGCCTGAATTTCAGTTTCGTCGCCTAAAGGAATACCGGTGCCGTGCGCCTCGACAAGCCCTAAACTGGCCGGATCGAGTCTTGTTTGCCCCCAGGCACGGCGCATCGCTAACACCTCGCCTTCCAGGCGTGGCGCCATCAATCCCTTGGCGCGTCCATCCGAAGATTGGCCGATGGATTTCAAAACGGCATAGATCCGGTCACCGGCCTGCAAAGCGTCTTCCAGCCGCTTCAATACCAGCACCCCCCCCCCCTCGCCCAGCAACGTCCCGTCGGCGTCAGCGGCAAAAGGCCGGATCTTCGATGTGCGCGATAAGGCGCCAAGCTGGCAGAAAACCATATATACCAGCGGCGGAGTCGAGGTATTGATACCACCGGCCAGCATGATGTCAGCGCGCCCCCGCCGCAATTCATTCATGGCGGCATCTACTGCGATGAGCGACGAGGCGCAAGCAGCGTCGATGATGTAGTTCGGCCCCATCAGATTAAGGCGATTGGCGATCCGCCCCGTCATCATATTGGGCACCAAACCAGGAATACCGTCGGTATCCAACGGTAACAACTGCTGCTTGAGTGCTGCCCGGACATGACTGAGCGCCGTTGAATCGATCTCAGGAAAAATGTCTTGCAGCAGGGCTACGGTCTGATCCAGTACCACACAATGCTGGACGCCATTGACATTCGCCCGATTGGGGTGGATGCCATGACCCAAGATGACCCCGGCAGTTTCCGGATTAAAGCGATTATCCTCTAGACCCGCATCCAACAATGCTTTCTTTACTAGATCAAGCGCATGAAACTGGTCGGGTTCACCGCCGGTCACCGATACTGGCATGATGCCGAACCGGCGGGGATCGAAACGGGACACATCACGCAGAAAACCACCGTGCCGGGTGTAGATACGTGCCAAATCGTCGCTGCCAGGATCGAAAAGCCGCTCGGCGCCCCACTCGGGCAACGGCTCTTCAATCGCATCCACCCGGTTAAGAATATTGTGCCAATAGCTTGTTAAATCGGGCGCTTTGGCGAACAGAGCCGCCATCCCAACAATGGCAATATCGCTGTCTGCAGTCTTAGTCATAAAGTTTGGCTGCGCGTACCACCGGCCCAGCCACCGCCAAGGCGGTTCAGCGCTGCGCTGGCGGCACATTCAAAATCGTCAATTTCAAGATAAACCCGGCCATCAACGCCAGTGAAGCAGATATCACAGCGAACACCCGCCTCAACAGCAGCGATATGCAAGCGAACCATCAACCGCTCCGGCAAGGGTCCGGCATTCAAACGGCGGATACGGCCTAACCGGCTGGGCAGTGGTGTTGCATCCAGTTGCAGACGGCTCCAAACAATCAATGCCTGGAATGCTCCATCCACCAGTGCTGGATCGAATTGCCACTGTGCATCGCTCGCTGGCGGGTAGAAACTGCTAGCCTGACTGGGACGAAGCATTGCAACGATCTGCTGGCCGTTGTAACCCTCAAATCCGGTCAGCGTCTGAAAGAAGGGGCCATGAAACAGCCAGCGCCGATAGATTTCATCGACCGGCAGCGGTAATGAATGCAACTCTGCGATGGGATCGTTAACTGTCGTGGACCCGGGCGGGGAACCAACGGTCACTGCCGCCTGATAACAAGGCCGGCCCTGAGCTTCGCCATTGTCCAGCCATGCCGTGAATCGCCGCAGACCCTCGCCCGCAGGACCGGAGGATTCCTGCAATGCGATCCGCAGCGGTGCGTTATCCCGGTTCTGCAAGCTCAGTCCCCGCAGCAATTGCACGTCACTGAGCTGGATACCGTTGGTGCCGGGGCAGATAACCGCCACGGCTTCGGCTATGTACTCCATGGCTACCGCGAACGGCAGGACCGGCATACCATCCAGCCGGTGATGATCTAGATACGGATCGCTGATTAAATCCACGGTTTTTTCGAATCGCCATGCGGCTGGACCCAATTCCGTGAGACGTGCGCCATAGAGCAGCGCATGAGGCCCCTCGGTGATGATCGCTGGATCAGTCTCGCCAGGCAGCGCGCTCAGCCGCGCCTCCGCATACTCCCAGGGAAAATCGCCCGCGACCAGCTCAACCTCATCGGCCGGCCCATACAGCAGCTCGTTGAGCAAAAAGTGCCGGCCAGCGGCTGCATTTACCAACTGGACGCCGCGTGCTTCGAATTGCCGCCGCACCTCGGGCGTGACCATGCCGGCGCCATGCGTGGTCCGATCCCAAGGACTCCAGTGGATGGCCGTAACTTTTACCGATTCTCCCCAGCGGTCACGCAGACTCCATGCCAGTCGAGTCACTATCTCATTGCCGGTCGCATAGTCGGATTGCCCTCGATTGCCAAAACGTCCAGCAACCGAGGTGAAAAAGGCAACAAATTTCAGTGTCTCCGGACGCAGGTATTTTGCCAGCAGGAAAGCGCTGTCTATCTTGGTGTCGATGACCTGGTCGATGCTCTCGCGGGATTTATCGAGTAACCAGCCGTCCTCGATCACCCCTGCTCCGTGAATGACCATGTCGATCCGTCCCTGTTTTTGGTACAGCTCATCCAGTAACAGGGCCATCCCGGCTTCATTTCGAACATCGACGGCCCGGTACTCCACGCGTGCGCCGAGTGCGGTGAAATCAGCCACGTTAGCGCGGATTTCCCGGTCGCGCAGCAGGGACTGAATCTCCCGCTCGACCTCAACCGGTTTCACCGTGCGCCCCTCGGCGCTCGCCCGCGCCAGAAAATGGCGGCGCAACGCCGCAGCATCCGGCAGACGGCGGGTTGCGGCATCCTCGGATTCCGGTAGCGGTGTTCGCCCCAGCAGGATCAAGGTCAGACGGAACGGCGCCAGTTCACGCAACGTTTCCGCCGTGATACCTCGTGCCCCACCGGTGGCCAGCACCACCCAATGCTCGTCTGGCTGGCGTAGAGGGGTTGGCAAGGGCGACAGAGAAGCTGGCACGGTGCGAAAAATCGTGCGTACTCCCTCCGGATAACTCACTTCCCGGCGGCCCCCCGGCAGCGCCAATTCTTGAAACACCAGCGCTGCCAGCCGTTCAGGCTCATCGCTTGGATCCAAATCCAGTGCTTTTCCGATGAAACCCGGCTGAGCCAGATCAGGATTCCATTCCAAGTTCAAGGTCTTCACCAGTCCCGTCAATCCCGCGCTGCCAGGGAAAACCCTCTCCATCCCGGCTTTCACCGCCAACGCGTCGCCCGCCAACGCATGCGTGGCGTACAGGTCACGTCCAAACCGGCCGCCCAGACCACTCACCGTCAACAGGCGGCCTCCATCGCGCAGATCACCTCCCACCCATTGCAGCAGGGTAAACAGGCTCTTAACCTCTCGGGCAACCCGTTCACGCCACTCCGTCAACGCCGCATCGGCCGCGAACAACGGCTGACCGAGCGGCAGCAAGTGGATCAGCGCGCGGATGGTTGAACCCCGCCACTGCGTATTCATCCATTGTTGCAATCGCCCGGCATCATCGAGCAGTTCCTTCGGAATCAGCATTGATTGCATCCCGGCCCCTCGCAGTGTCCGGCTCAGGGCGTCTGCTACACCGAGGTTGTCGGGGATAAGCAGATATAAACCCGGCTCCAGCACCGTTAGCGGATGGGTCAGCGATTCCGGGTGCGCCTTAACGATAAACCGGGACAGGGGGGCACACCCAAAACGGTCTGTCCCGGTTAATTCAAAAGGGCGGGCGTTCTCCTCGATCACGTTCTCCTGTTTTGCAGCAGCGATTGGCTCGCCCGTTTTCGCCGTTAGCCGAGCGGCCACCTTATCCAGAATCTGTTGAAAAGTCGGCAGACCGGCAATCTCTTCCATGTGCGGCTGAAGTTTTTGGGAACTGGATTCTGGCAGCGACCGGCGGAACAGGCCCAGAATCTCCACCCGTTTGATGGAATCGATGCCCAAATCCGCTTCGATATCCTGGTCCAATCCCAGCATCTCCGGCGGATAGCCGGTGCGTTCACTGGCAATCGTCAATAGCCGGTTTTTGAGATCGGAGCGTTCTAATGTTGCAGCAGCAGGTGCGGGTGCGGTACTGGCCACCTTAGGAGGCGCAGTGCTCACAACCGGCTGCACGATAGCTGGCGCCGGTGGCGGCGAAACCACAGGCGCCGCCACCGGCGCCGCCGTTGCTGGAACCGGCACAGCCGCAGGCAAGGCGGACGCTCGCATGGGCGGCTGAAGTGTTGCCGGTTCAGCCGCGCCTTCCTCACGGCTGGCTGCGAAATAAGCCAGCATTACCTGTTCCTGTAAGTGCAGAAACTGGCGCATGGTTTCCTGATAACCGGCCAGCGCCTGATCGGCCGCCCCTCCTGGGGCGGAACCAGCCCCAGGCGGCGGGCCGGAAGGTTGATTATTCATCATAGGATTCTCCGTGGATTGCACAATGGCTGGAGAGGCGGCAGGCAATACGGCCGGTGGCGATGACTGCTCTACATCGTCCGCCAGCAACGGCGGCTTCATTCCCAGCGCATAAGGTTCCCCCTGCCGCCGGACACCCGTCCCGCTCAACCACCAGACATGGGACGGCAGTGGCGCGGGTTTGGACTGCTCCAGGACCTGAGCCAATGGGGACGGGTCAGCGATCCGGCCTGCAAACAGCGGCGCCAAATCAAGCGGGACACCATGGGCCAGCAACGCCGCTAGTGCTTGCAACAGTCCATTCAGGCCACCCCCCTGATCATCGATTGCTACCGCCAGATGCGGCTGTTCCTGCAGAATTTGCTGGGTCAGCCGGGTCAACACATTACGCGGGCCAACCTCTAGAAACAGTCGCGCACCGGCAGCGTACATCGCCTCGATCTCACCGGTAAAATTGACCGGTTCAGTCAGATGCGCCGCCAGCCGGCTGCGAATCTCTGCCGGTTCCCGTGGATACGGGTCAAGGGCGGAATTGCTATAGACCATGAATGCCGGCGATTGAAACGGCAGACCGGCCATAAACGCTGCTAATCGCGCCCGGGCAGGTTCGACAATGGGAGAATGAAAAGCAGCAGCAACCGGTAAGGACACGGTGACGATATTGTGGGCCGCCAATACCTGCCTGGCCTGTTCAATCGCCGCGGTAGATCCGGAGAGCGCCAATTGCTGAGGTGCGTTGTAATTCGCGAAAGTAACGCCTTCGACACCCTGCAATGCCATTCTCACAGATTCCACATCTGCGCGCGCCACCAGCATGGTCCCCAGCTTACCGCCAGCAGCCGCCTCAACGATAAACCGGCCGCGCGCTTCGGACAAACATAGCAACGTCTTCAGGTCGAAAACGTCCGCGGCGTGTAACGCCACATACTCGCCATAACTGTGTCCTGCCGCCAGCGCCGGCTGTAGATTCAGGGTTTGCAGCCAAACCCATAGGCCCGCCTCGACGGCGCCCAGCGCTGGTTGCGCAATTTCGGTGCAGGTTAACCGGCGGCGTGCCTCTTTTTCGGTTTCAAGCGTAAAGCGGCGGGGCGGGTAAATAAAAGTGCTCAATGCAGCCTTGAGAGAGTCCGCTAATGCCGCATCTGCCTGTTCCAGCGTCGCTGCTAATTCCGGCAGCGCCACCGCCAATTCGCGCAGCATGCCGGGATACTGGCTACCTTGCCCCGGAAACAGCACCGCTAACCGGGGGGGGTGCTCATCAGCCGTCCAGGGATGAGGGAAGTAGATATTTTGTAACCGTTCACCCTCCCCTCCCCAGCCGTTGCCCGCCAAGGAGGAGAGAATCTCAGCAGAAGAATGAGGAGGGAGAGGGAACTTGCATAGCTGCGTCAAGGCGCTCGCGATCCGCTGCATCAGCTCGGGTAGCGATCCAGCGATGATGGCTAATGTCAGCCCTTGCTCCGGCAAGGCCCGCGCCAAGGCGGCGGCCAATGCAGCAAGACGAGGCTGTGCACCGGATTGCAAAGCGGCTTGCAGCCGCTCCAATCCGGTGATCAATCCAGCGGAGTCGGCTGCCCGCCAAACGAATAGCTCGACCGGCCAGTCGGGCAATGGCGCATCCGTCTGCAAATCCTTCCCGCCTGGATATTCTTCCAGCGCAGCATGGAAATTGGTGCCGCCAAAGCCAAAGGCACTGACGCTCGCCCGGCGAGGATAATCCTGTGCACGCAGCCAAGGCCGCGCTTCGGAATTGACAAACAACGGATTCGCTGAATCGCGCAACGGCGGCAAGGGCCGGTCGACTCCGCAATGCGGCGGCAATACCCGGTAATGCAGCGCCAGCGCCGCCTTGATCAGCCCAGCGGCCCCAGCAGTGGCCTTGGTGTGGCCAATCAAGGTCTTAACCGAACCAATCGCACCGCTGGCCGGCGACGCTCTGCTCTCATCAAGCAGAGTCGTCACCGTCTCCAGCTCTGCCCGGTCTCCGGCTACGGTGCCCGTGCCATGCGCTTCCCACAAGCCAACGGTTGCCGGCGAGTAGCCGGCTTCCTGATAGGCCCGGCGCAATGCCCGCAATTGCCCGGCGGGCCGTGGCGCCGTCAACCCTTTGGCGCGGCCATCACTGGAACCGGCAATGCCTTTAATGACTGCGTAAATCCGGTCGCCATCCCGTTCGGCATCCGCCAACCGTTTCAATACGACCGCCGCGACACCCTCGGCAATCGCGATACCGTCGGCCTGTTCGTCGAAGGTGCGTGGCCGGCCCTGCGGCGACAACGCCTGGGTCTTGGAAAAACAGAGATACATGAACGGCGACTGCATGGTATCAGCGCCGCCGGCGATTGCCAGGTCGCTATGGCCCAGCCGCAACTCGTTGACCGCCTGGTAAATCGCCGCCAGTGACGAGGCGCAGGCGGCATCCACCGCACAGTTAATGCCGCCGAAGTCGAAACGGTTACTGACCCGGCCCGCTGCCACATTAGGCAGTAAGCCGGCAAAGGAATCTTCGGTCCATTCCGGCAGCCGCGCCAAGATGTCCTCGCCCACGCGACCGGTCATGCGCAGCAGATCCGCGCGAGTTGCGTAGGCCAACCCCAGCTCACCCATGCCGCCACTCGTTCCCAAGACCACTGCAATTCGCTCGCGGTCAGTCCGCGGCAGATCAATGCCAGCATCATCCAGCGCCTGCCGCACTGCCTCCAGCGTCAATAACTGTAAGGCATCGATCGATTTGAGCGCGACCGGCGGTAGTCCATAATGAGTTGGATCAAAGGGTTGTTCGGCAATGAAGCCGCCCCATTTGGCATAAACCCGGTCACGCGCCGCCGGATCAGAATCATAGTATAACCGCCAGTCCCACCGCTCCGGCGGAACTTCCCGCAAGCAGTTCACCCCCTGGACCAAGTTCCGCCAATAGTCCTGTGCACCGGTCGCGCCCGGCAACCAAACGCCGATGCCGATGATGGCGATATCCGCTAGATTCGCACCAGGTTCTGGCTGCTTTCGGGATTGCGGCTGATAACGCGCCAACCAATCCAACGCACCCGTGGTGACGTTGTGATGCAACGCGTCCAACGTCAAAGGCCGGTCATGCAAGGCTGCCACTTGCCCGATCATGTACATACCCTGGACCCGTTGCTCATCCGGGCTTATCTGCCGCAATTCTTCCGCCGGGTCCGAGCGCAATAGGCCCTTGGTAGCGACTCGCAACCGGCCTAACGTTAATTCATCCAGCCGGTCGCGCACCGTCCGTGCCGGCTCACCCCGGGCCTGCAACTGCTGACGGATCTGGTGAAAAGCCGCAACGAAGGGCGTGATCGCGCAACGGCTGGCATGGCCCGGCCCGGCCGTCAATGTCGCGGTTGTTGCACAAGCCAGCGCCACTTGCTGAAAACCGGCCTGGATGGCCCCGCAACGCACTGCTTCCCTGGTCAGGATGTAAGCCGTGCCCATCAACACACCGATGTGCGCGCCGCCTCGCGTCAACGGGGCGGCTAACGCGGCAACCATCGCCGCTGAACGAGCATCGTGAATGCCGCCGGCAAACAGCACGGCCACCTTGGCCAGTCCCTCAGAATGCGCGTCTTCCCAGGACAGCAACGCCTCAACCATCGATTCCCACAGCACGAAACTGCTCAATGGCCCGATATGACCGCCGCACTCACGGCCCTCAAAGATAAAGCGGCGCGCGCCCTGTTCTAGAAACAGCCGCAGTAGAGTCGGCGTGGGCACATGCAAATAAGTGGCAATGCCGTCAGCTTCCAATTGCCGGGCCTGTTCCGGACGGCCACCGGCGATGTAGGCGAACGGCGGATGCACCGCCCGGATCGCTGCCAGTTGTTCCTCGCGCAACGCTGCCGGCACAAAGCCAAGAATCCCCACGCCCCAGGATCGCCCGTTCAGACAGCGGCCTGTCTCCTCCAGCAATTGGCGGGAGCGGTCGCCCTTGAGCATCGCTAAGGCGATCATCGGCAATGCGCCCGCGCAGGCAACTGCTTCGGCAAATCCGGCGCAATCACTGACCCGGGTCATGGCGCCCTGAACAACAGGAAAGCGGGTACCGTGCATCCGCGCTAAAGGCGCATTTTCCGCAAGGGCCGCGTCCCGTTGCGCCTGGGCTGGATGTTGAACTAATGCCCGCCGCACGGCGCGGATGACCCCCGCCACTGTACCGTAACGCTCTGCCCAGGGTGCAGCAAAAGCCACCTCTTGACCAAGCGGCAAGACACCTTGCACCTGCGGATCATGCCAATCGCTTCGCTCATCCAGGATCGCTCCGGGAGCGGCCTCCTGATCTTCCTGCAACTGCTGGCGCAGCGCCCGCACAGGCGCAAATCCTGGCCGTTCCAGCACTCGGATATAGCGTCCGGTTTCCTCATGACCCAATAGAACGGTTTCCGTGCCGTCCAATCCTCGCAACCAGGGCCGCAGGGTATCAGCGAGTGGCGACTCCCGCAGCAGCAACAAAGCGTGGTCCAGCACCACCCCAGAAGCGCCGCCAGCCTGGCAGGCCACAGCGGTATGCAAGCCGATGCCACCCCGGACGTAAACTGGAAGTGTGGTCCGCTCCAGCAATCGTTGCAGCAGTACAAAACTGCTCTCCTCGCTGACCACGCCACCAGCTTCGTGACCCTTCACCCACCAACCGTCAACCTGCGTTTCCAGACCGGTGAATTCATCGCGCCAGCGGGAAAGCTCCAGCAGCACCCGTCCGCCACCGGCGCGGAAGGTTTGGATGGTGGATAACAGATGAATATTGCGTTCAGCATCCAGGATGAGCCAATCCGGTTTGGCATCGCGCCTGGCTCCCAGCATGGCGGGCGCTTCACTGCTGCTCCACTTGAGGCCGAAGGGCGCGCGGATCGCCGCCAACCGCGCCAGCGCCGCTGTCAGTTCGGGCGGCTTCAAGGCGATTTCCGCATTCAGCACCCCGACCCCGCCCGCGCGGCAACCGGCCATCGCCAGCGCAGGATCGCTGAGACCAGCAGGGTTTAGGATAAACAGGGTAAAATCACCGTTCGCCGCCATGACGCGCTTCATGGCAAAGGGTCAACCGGTGGTGCCAGCGGCTCTTGAGGTTCACTGGTTTCGCTGGCTGCAAGTTTGAACCGGCTGACCCGCTCCATTTCCAGCAAGGTTTCCTCCAACGCTGCCTCCAGCCAATCAACCCGATTTTCCAGTTGCTGGTAATAACGGGTAATTTCTTCCAGGGTGCTGGAGGTTGTCAGTTCCTCGGCGCGCGGCAGGGTTTCAACGCCAAATTCCAGCCCCCAGGCATTCTCACCTCCCGCCGGCCGCCCTGCACCGCTTTCTTGATTCTGTAACCATTGCAGCAGGACATGGCGAATGTCAGGATTTTTCAGCAGAGGGGCAAGGGCGCCCAATCCACCCGGTAAGCGCCCTCCCTTGCCATCAGCCGCCGGTGCTGGCGCACCCTTGGCCGCCATCATGAGCGTGCGCAAGCCGGGGCGGCCACGCTGCCCTGCCGGCTCCTGATTCACACGCGCTTGGCGCTGCTCCCGCAAGCGGTTAAGACGTTGTTTTATCTCACCATCATCGCTCATTAGGTCCATTACTCCAGAAATTCCAGAAACCAGTCATCCCCACCGGGCTGTGGGGCTGTATTGGATTCTGGCGGGCGGACCGCGGGTTGCTTGATCTCCGGCGATAGCTTGATACCGGAGGCAACTCCAGCACGCTGCCGGGCTTGCTCCAAACGGGCTTGCAAATCCCGAGTGACCGCCTGGAGCCGCTGAAGATCCGCCTCGATCGCCGTAATTTCACTCTCCGTTTGATGTTCTCTGCTTCGCACCGCCTCACGGGAGGGCGGAACATTTCCGTCGCCGATCTCAACCGGCTGCTCTTCGTTCATTGTGATTGAGGGTAAAGCAGGCGATGCGGTGGAAGCTGCTCTATCCGGGCCTGGCGATTGGCTTGCGCGCTCTAATGTCTGTTGCAGGCGCCAAAGATTGATCCCGCCCACCATTGGCTCACCGGGAATATCTTGCTTTAAAAACTTAAGCAGCCGCTGAATACGCTCACTAGCGCCCCCTTGCGTAGTCCGGACACGTTGCTCCAGCAGCCGAACCGCTTTCTGGAGCCGTTGCTCGCCGACGGGAATGCCAGGAAGCAGCGTGTCTCCTGGCGGCGTCTCCATCAGGAATTCCGCTAACCGCTGCAATAAACCACCGCCCTGCCGTTCGCTGCGCTGACCCCGCTTAGCCGGTTCTCGACGATCACCCCGCCGGTGTCCATCTTGAGCCAGCACAACCGGCTCCATCATGGGTGTTTGCGGCATTACAGGCGCGGCACTGTAAGAAGGCTGTTCATAACGCCCTCGCAACGCCTGCAAGCGGGCACGGCGCTTGGTCATACCGTCATCGTTCTTCATAGTATTTCTCTCAAGAAAGGTTCTTGACGTTAGGAGTAACCCAATTCCTGCGCTAACTCGACCACCGCCGGATGCAGCCCCTGGCTATCTGGCCGCCACGGCAAAGGTCCGGCGAGATCATAATCGCCGAATTGCGCCGGGCGCAGGCGCGGCTCCAGAAGAAAATTGATGTCATTGCCCAATCGGGCATTGATCGGGCCCACATGGGCATAAGGTGACTGTTCCGGCGCCTTCATCGCCGCCAATTCACGCGGACCGCAAGGCAACCCCAGCCATTGGCAGATCCGGGTCAACTCGGTATCAGGATCCGCTAGGATTCGCTCGCCCTGTACCCGTAACCACTGCTCCTGAGGCAGGTCATTCAAGAATTCCATGACCAAGGCATTGGCGTCATGCCATAAAATCTGCGGCTCAATTACCGCCATGTCCCCCGGCATATCGATCGCATTGAGCATCATAAGCATCAGCTTACCGCCCCGCGCCTTAAGCACTGACTCGCATTGTCCACGCGGATGGCGCAGCAAATGGATGAACCTTGCCCGGGGAGCCGCTTCCAGCAACCGTTCCAGGTACAGCCGCCGGCGAAGATAGCCTGGACTCTTCTCGACTGCGATCAGCGGATCGATCTTCGCCAGGAGTTCCTGGAATACTTCACCGGTACTGGACTGGGCGCGCACCCGAATCCAGCGGTAGGCCAATGCAACCCCGTCAACGGTCTGTTCGCCCGCATAGAGCTGCGCTACGGTTCGCAATAGGCCATGGCGCATCACCGGCCAGAACGTCGACTTGCGCCCGCCATCGTGACCGGCGCCTCGCCAGAACTCGTCCAGCGTTTCCGCCATGAACAGATTCAATTCGGGAAAACCGTACATCCGGGGATGCTGGCCAAGCATGGTGCTGACCAGCGAGGTAAACGACCGGGGCGGCGCCAGGATAAAGAGCGGCTGATGATGATCTGGCTTGCTTGCTGAACTGACTGCTGTCACGGCCGCAACCCTTCGACAAACGGCACTTCAAAGCATTTTTCATGCATGATCGGCCCGTGGCCGAAGTAGCCGTCCTCACCGAAGAGCTCCCCATGATCGGCCGTTACAATGAACCAGGTATTCGATGGGCATCGGGCATACAATTCACCCAGCAACCTGTCGATATACTCCACGCATCTGATCTGCTGGTCATGTAACCGCCGCATCTCTTCCTCGGGAAAGAATGCCTGATTCCCCGATGTCCGGGTTGATCCGTTCGCCAGATCTTTGAGCACCCCGTGAACTCCGGAAATATGCGGCAGATCGTCGCCAGCCAGCATATAGGGGTAATGGGTTTCGCCCAGATTGAGAAAGTAAAAACGAGGCTGATTTCCAGGGAAAATGATTTCGCGCACCATGCCAGCAAAATCGTTGTGGTTGTCCATCAGCCGGTAATCATCGAAATCCCGGCTGAGAAGCGTGTAGGGATTCAGCACCGGCAACGACATCCGGGCAATAGTCGAGTAACCGTTGTTTTTCAGCACCTTAGGCAAAGAGAGTTCCGGCACGAAGGTTTTGAACGATAGCCCGGTAATAGCAAGCCGATCCACCCAGCGCTTGAACTCGCCCTTGTAAACCTCGGAGGCGAATACCCCAGGCGGATTGGTGTGTGGAACCATGCCCATCAACATCGCATAATGCGAAGGAGAGGTCCAGGACGCATAGCTGTAACGGCGTTCGACCGGACCGAGCCGGTCGATATTCGGTGTGTGCGCCCTCTGGCAACTGTCATAGCGACAGCTATCCATAACGATATAAATCAGATGATTCATGCGCGGCGATTACGGTTGCGGCGGTTCTGGCGCAAACGGCGGGTTTCATCCGCCACCCGGTCGGTTACGGATGGCTGGAGATCCTCGGCTAATTCTTCCCAGCCGCCATCACTAGCCGCCAGTTCGCGCTCCAGATCACCTAATAGTTGTTCATGATCCGGCAAATGTAAAACGGTAGCGCGGTATTGCTCGACCGCTAATTGGAATTGCTGACGCTGATAGTGGATGTCACCTAGCAGCTTATGCACCAGTGGCGCAATCTGGCTATTTTTCGGCAACTCACGGGCCTGTTGCTCAGCATCTTCCAATTTACCACTGGCTAGCAGTGCCTCTACCAACCGCAAGCGGGTCGTCGTTCGGCCAGGATCGCGGCGCAACGCCTCATGCAACGCCTCCTCGGCAACCGGGTACAGCTTTAGCTCCAACGCCGCACGTCCCAGCTGGACCAGCGCCGGACTGTCCTCCGGCAAGCGCTTCAGCACCTCACGCAGCACGTGTTCAGCCGGATCGTGTTCATCCCGGGCAACCAGCAAACGCGCCAGCAGAATAGCGGCACGCATATGATCTGATTCAATATCCAGTGCGAGCCGCAATTCAGCGATAGCGGCCTCCGGCTGATCTTGCTGGCGATAAATTTCGGCAATCAACAGCCGCGGCTGCACCTTGCGTGGATCATGGTGTAAGGCTTTCCGCAATAAAGCCATCGCTTCTTCATATCGCTGCTGACGCAGCAAAACCTGACCGAGTCCGGTCATGGCTTTCACTGATTTCGGGTCGAGATTCAGCGCATTCTGAAAAGCCAAAATGGCTGGCTCAAATTGATCCAGTTCGGCCAATGACTGCCCCTCCAGCACGTAGGCTTTCGGTAACAATGGGTCGAGAATCCGCGCCTGGGTAAAGCGTGCCAACGCCTCTTCGAGGCGTTCCTGACGCCGTAATACCATGCCGAGGCCAAGATATGCATTGGCTGACTTGGGATTACTGATTAGCAACGCTTCAAATTCAATACGGGCCTCATCCTGGCGCCCTTCGCGAAACAGTGCGCGGCCTTTCCGCAGGCGCTCGCGTTCATCCTGGGCCGGTGCCGGATTACTATCCAGCTTTTTGACCATCGGTTGCCACTGTGTCATATCTCATACCTCATGATGGCTCGTACTGCCGGCAGCACGGGCGTCGACGTGAATTTCAAGGCATACATGCAAAATCAGCACCGGGCGGCTGAATCCTGAAGCGATCAACCGTCATTGCGAAACCAGGGCATCGTATGGGAGTCAAAAACCGGAATGAAAGTTGCTGGAGGCTTGAAGAATCTTTCCATCCATCCACTGTGATGGAAAGATGCATAATCAATTTATCATAGCAATTTGCGGCTCACCGGCACAAATCCATTCCAGAGGTTCTTTGGAGAGCAGACAACTCGTGGCAAAATCGCCCGCTGGTTACTCGTTGATAAGCTCGTCAACATCATCCATCCACATCTAACCTTGGTTCAGCGCCACCATGACAACCACCAGCATACTCACTCCAAAAAACATTCAAGAACAGCTAACCATGCTGCTGAACGACATGATTCAGGGGTGGGATATGGATATCTTGGAACCAATTGGCACGGACACTCGATTAATCGAAGATCTAAATTTCGAGTCGGTGGACTTGATGCAGCTCATTGTCGCTATCGAGCAGACCTTCGGGGTACGGGGATTGCCGTATGAACAAATATTGATGCAAGACGGTGGCTACGTTACCGAGATTACGGTTCAGCAACTGACAACATTTCTATACCAGCTCATACCGCTCCATAGGTCAGGCCCATCCCAGCCATCGCCTTCCATAGCAGCACACTGAAAGCCCTGTCTAAGCATCCTTTTACTAATGCTAATGACCTATAAAAATTTTAGTTTTCAAACAGACTGGCCAATTCCTCAACCAGTTTCTTGCGGTCGATTTTACCATTAGGATTGCGCGGCAGATCACTGAAGCGGGCAATCACTTGCAGAGGAACCATGAAATTGGGCAGGTGTTGCTTACAGTGATTGATAAGATCATTTTCGTTGAAAACTTCATGCAAAGGCTTGATGACCGTAACCACTGCTTGGCCCAGCGCCGGATGTGGAATACCTAACGCCGCTGCTTCAGCCACCTGACCGCTACTGTAGATTACCTCCTCGATTTCGGTAGGACTCACCCGGTAGCCCGAGGTTTTGATCATGTCATCTTTACGGCCGATGAAGTACAGAAATCCGTCTTCATCCATCCGCACCGTGTCGCCTGACCAGACGGCCAGTTCGGGAATGGGCAAGCCAGGGTTCTGGCCAGGCGCTGGGCGATAGCGTTCAGCCGTCTTGTCCGGGTCGTTCCAATACCCCAACCCGACCAGCGCGCCTCGATGCACCAGTTCGCCAGGCTCGCCAGGCGCGCAGGGGGTTCCGTCCTCGCGCACCACAAGGATTTCGGCATTGGGAATGGCTTTGCCCATCGAATCCGGCCGGCGATCAATCTCAGCCGGTGGCAGGTAGGTGGAGCGAAACGCCTCTGTCAATCCATACATCAGGAACGGGGCGGTTTTCGGCAGGGAGCGGCGCAAGGCAGCCAAGGTGGCGCGAGGCATGGCGCCGCCGGAATTCGTGATATAGCGCAAGCTATCCACTGCCGCCGCTGGCCACTCAAGTTGCGCGAGTTGCACCCACATCGGCGGCACCGCAGCCAATCCGGTGATCGCCTCGCGGGCCACTGTGTTTACCACGTCCCGGGGTAGCAGATAATCCATCAGCACCGCGCGCGCCCCGGCCACGAAAGCCGTGGTCAATTGACTCAGGCCATAGTCGAAGCTAAACGGTAACACCGCCAGCAGCCGGTCATCTGCCCGATTACCCAAATATTCAGCGACGCTATAGGCTCCGGCCAGCATATTGCGATGAGACAGCACCACCCCCTTGGGTTTGCCGGTACTACCGGAGGTGTAGAGAATTGCTGCCATGTCGATGTCAATAATCGACCCAGGCACAGGACTGTCGTCTGCCGTTAGCAACGCTCGCCAACCAAGCGCTTGCAGATGCTGCGGATGTGGCGTGAGAGGAGCCGCCTCATCGATCAGCACCAGACTGTGCAGATCCGGGCAGTCAATCAACAACGGCTCCAGCGACTCCGCCCGATCACGGGCGGTGATCAGAATACGGACATTGCAATCGCGCAGAATGTAGGCGACCTGCTCAGGTTTCAACAGGGGGTTAACGGGTACGAACACGCCACCGGACAACGCGGTGCCAAACAGGGCAGCGACGGTTTCCGGACACTTGGGCAAGTAGATGGCAACCCGTTCTGCCCGGTTCAGACCCAGCGCCAGCAAACCGCCCGCAGCCGCCTGAATCAAGCCAGCCAAGCCGGCATAATCCAGAATCGTTTGCCTATGAACGATAGCAATAGCGTCAGGGCGGCGCTCCGCCTGCTCAAAAATGAGTTCTTGCAACAATCTGGCCATACGCAATTCCAGGATCAGGGTTCAGTGAATAAGCTAATGATGAGAGTATGATAATGAAGGATAGCCGTTTCCGGGTAATCCGGCTTGCGAGCGAGGCAAATTGCATATGAAAGACGGGGAAATCGCGCCAGTTTTGCTGCTGTATACAACCAGCGGCTGTCACCTGTGCGAACAGGCAGAAAACCTGATTGGGCGACAAGGAAACATCACCTTCAAGGCGGTGGAGATTACCGATGACACGCAACTGTTGGAACGGTATGGCGTCCGTATTCCAGTTTTGCAACGGCTGGAGACTGGCGAGGAATTGGACTGGCCTTTTGATGCAGTAGCCATCCGGCACTTGCTGGCAGGCCATGGTTTCTAGCCTCGAACAAAGCTTATTTTACAAAGGTAAAATCCACGGTGGCCAACCACCCCATTTCAATTTGAAAAGCGCCCCGTACAAACCAAGCCAAGACTATGGTTCGACTTCAGATACGCCTATGTCACTGAATAATATGGTAGCGACGGCAGGTATCCAACGGAACCTCAGAACATCGACGCCTATGGCTGGTTGAGAGATAGTTACAACAATAATACCAATATCTTGGCCGCACAGGTTATTTACAATACCTAACACCCATCGATTCGCTAAATCGAAAAGCCGGGATGCATCCCCGGCTTTATTTTTAGTAAACCCGTTCGCCCCTGATGTAAAAAGAGATAGAGGGCAATAGGGCGTTTCACAGCTTGAAAGAGGACCTTAACTAATGATTAACGCAGCATCGATCCGCCGGGTAGCGGTTCTGGGCGCCGGCGTGATGGGCGCGCAAATCGCTGCTCATCTAGCCAATGCCGACGTGCCTGTAGTGTTATTCGACTTGCCCGCCAAAGACGGCGATCCCAATGGAATCGTTACCAAGGCCATCGCCCGTCTGGCCAAAATGAACCCGGCACCGTTCGCCGCCAAAGAGCGGGCCACACTGATTCAACCTGCTAACTACGACCAGCATCTGGAAGAACTACGTACCTGCGACCTATTGATTGAAGCTATCGCCGAGCGTCCAGACTGGAAAGCCGATCTCTATCAGCGTATCACCCCCTACGTACATGACCGGGCGATTTTAGCCACCAATACCTCTGGCTTGCGCCTGAATCTGCTCGCCGAGTCCGTGCCAGAGAGTATGCGTCTGCGCTTTTGCGGTATCCATTTTTTCAACCCGCCTCGTTACATGGCGCTGGCCGAGCTGATTCCTTGCTCCACCACCGATCCGAACATTCTTAATTCGCTGGAAACCTTCCTGGTCAGCTCCTTGGGCAAGGGCGTAGTGCGCGCCAAAGACACCCCAAATTTTGTCGCCAACCGCATCGGCGTTTTTTCCATGGCGGCGGCCATCCATCACACCCAGGTATTTGGACTGGGCTTTGATCTCGTGGATGCATTGACCGGCCCAGCGATTGGCCGGCCTAAGAGCGCGACCTATCGCACCGCTGATCTGGTGGGCCTCGACACAATGGAGCATGTCATCAAAGGCTCGGCGCTGGCGTTGCAACAAGACCCGTGGCAGCGTTATTTCACCGTACCTGATTGGCTAGGCGCGCTGACTGAAAAAGGTGCGCTGGGCCAGAAAACCAAGGTTGGCATCTACGCCAACAAGGGCAAACAGGTGCTGGACCCGGCGACCGGAGAGTATCGGAATGCCGATGCTCAGCCTGATGCAGCGGTGCAGGCGATCCTCAAGATCAAGCATCCAGCGGAGAAGTTCGCCGCCTTGCGCGCCAGCGATCATCCTCAGGCACAATTCTTGTGGGCGATCCATCGCGATGTTTTCCATTATGCCGCTGTATTACTTGCAGAAATTACTGACAACGCCCGTGATATCGATCTCGCCATCCGTTGGGGTTTCGGCTGGCGCATGGGGCCGTTTGAGATCTGGCAGGCGGCTGGATGGAAGCAGGTCACTACTTGGATCGAAGAAGATATTGCCGCTGGCAAGGCGATGACGGCGACGTCACTACCCGTCTGGGTCAGGCAAACCGATGGCGTGCATCGGCCTGAAGGCTCCTATTCCGCGGCGGAGGATCTCTACAAGCCTCGCTCGGTGCTGCCCGTTTACCAGCGGCAAATCTATCCTGAACTGGTGTTAGGCGAAGCACCGCATCGCTATGGCGAGACAGTCTTTGAGAATCCTGGTGTACGGCTGTGGACCACGGGCGATGACATCGGGATATTGAGCTTTAAGACCAAGATGCACGTCATCGGCAATGATGTGTTAAGTGGTGTGCAAACGGCGTTGAACATCGCCGGGCAGCGCTTCAGTGGCCTAGTGCTATGGCAAACCGAAGCGCCTTTCAGCGCCGGCGCCAACTTAGCCGAGGCGGTGCCGGTGGCGCTGGCCGGGGATTTTGATGCGTTCGAGAATATCGTGGCGCAGTTCCAGCAAACCACGTCGGCTCTCCGCTATTCGGCGGTGCCCGTCGTTGCCGCGGTGCAAGGCTTGGCGCTGGGTGGCGGTTGTGAGTTTTTGATGCATTGTGACCGGGTGGTCGCGGCGCTGGAAAGCTATATCGGCCTGGTGGAAGCCGGTGTGGGCCTGATCCCCGCTGGCGGTGGTTGCAAGGAATTCGCCCTACGCGCCATGACTGAGGCTAAGGGCGGCGACCTGCTGCCCTTCCTGCGCCCGTACTTTGAAGCGATGGCGATGGCCAAAGTCTCGCGTAGCGCCGAGGAAGCCAAGCAACTGGGCTATCTCAAGCCATCCGATATCATCGTATTCAATCCCTATGAACTGCTGTATGTCGCCAAGGCCCAGGTACGGGCGCTGGCGGAAACCGGCTACCGGTCGCCACAACCGCGCCCGATTCGCGTGGCCGGCCGCATGGGTATCGCCGCCTGCCAGATGGTGCTGGTCAACCTGCGCGACGGTGGTTTCATCTCGGCCCATGATTACCAACTCGGACTCGGCATTGCCGAAGCACTGTGTGGCGGTGACCTCGATCCCAATACGCTGGTGGATGAAAACTGGCTGCTGGGGCTGGAACGCCGCAACTTCGTAGCGCTGGCCAAAACGCCGCTGACCCACGCCCGGATCGAGCACATGCTCAAAACCGGCAAGCCGCTGCGTAACTGATTGCAGGAGAACCTTTCATGCGCAAACAAACCCAGGATGCTTATATCGTTGCCGCGGTCCGCACCCCGACCGGCAAGGCGCGTGGCGTGTTCCGCAACACTCGCCCGGACGACCTGTTAGCCCATGTGCTGCGCGGCGCAGTCGCTCAATGTCCAGGACTCGACCCGCAACAAATTGGCGATGTCATCGTGGGTTGCGCGATGCCGGAGGGCGAACAGGGCATGAACGTGGCTCGCATCGGTCTATTATTGGCCGGACTGCCGGACAGCGTACCCGGCATGACCATCAACCGCTTCTGTGCCTCCGGGGTACAGGCAGTGGCGCAGGCTGCCGACCGCATCCGCCTGGGCGAGGCCGATGTAATGCTGGCCGCTGGCACGGAAACCATGAGCATGATTCCAATGGGCGGCAACAAGATTGCGCTCAATCCAGCAGTGTTCGCGACCGATGAAAATGCCAGCATCGCCTACGGCATGGGTTTAACCGCTGAAAAAGTGGCGGAACAGTGGAACGTGTCGCGAGAGGATCAGGACGCTTTCGCGGTGGAAAGTCACCGTCGAGCCGCCACTGCCATCGCCAATGGCGAGTTCCGCCAGGAGATTCTGCCTTATACCGTCCTGGACCGGTCGCCGGATGTGCAAGCGGTTCAGGTCAAGGTGCGCGAGCGGGTGATCGAGAATGATGAAGGCCCGCGTCCCGGCAGTACCCTGGAAGCGCTAGCCAAGTTGAAGCCGGTGTTTGCCGCGAAAGGCAGCGTCACTGCTGGTAACAGTTCGCAAATGAGCGACGGAGCAGCGGCGGTGCTGGTGATGAGCGAGCGGATGGTCAAGCAATTGAATTTGAAGCCGCTGGCTCGCTTTGTCAGTTACGCGGTGGCTGGAGTACCGCCGCGGATCATGGGCATTGGCCCGATTGCAGCCATTCCCAAAGCGCTGGCGCGGGCGGGAGTGCGGCAGGAAGACATGGATTGGATCGAGCTGAACGAAGCCTTCGCTGCGCAGAGCCTGGCAGTAATCCGGGAACGGCAGCTCGATCCGGCCAAAGTCAATCCGCTGGGTGGCGCCATTGCGCTGGGTCATCCGCTAGGCGCCACCGGGGCAATCCGTGTGGCGACGCTGGTGCATGGCATGCGCCGGTGTGGCGGCAAATACGGCATGGTGACGATGTGCATCGGGACCGGCATGGGCGCTGCGGGAATTTTTGAGGCGCTGTAAGTCTGCATGCGAGAAGAAAGCCCGTTCGTGCTAGTCAGCGGGCTTTTTTTCTGGTGCCACCACTCGAAGAGACTTGCCGGGCAACCGGGTTGCGTTATGCTAGCGATGATTAACTCATCCATTTCAACCAGGAGAAAGTCGCTTATGATGGCAATACGTGCGGACGCTGGCCGTGGCTGGGGATGGATCGTCGAAGGTTGGCAATTATTCATCAAAGCACCGGGAGTATGGATCGTTATTTTATTGATCTACTTGGCTATCAGCGTGGTGTTGTCGCTGATTCCGCTAGTCGGCATGATTGGTCACACCTTACTTAATCCGGTGCTTGCTGGTGGAATGCTGTATGGCGCGGCAGCGCAAGCGCGGGGCGAAAAACTGGAAATCGTTCACCTGTTCCAAGGCTTTCGTGACCAGGAACGCATGGGGCCGCTGGTCATGCTCGGTCTGTTCAGCGTTGGCGGTTACATCTTGATGTTTGTGGTATTCATGATCTTCGTTGGTGGCAGCGTCGCGACCGGGATCGCCTTGGACAGCACTGGAGCCAACGTACCCCACGAAGCAATGGGCGGAATCCTCGCGGGTGTTGGCCTGATTGTCATGCTGATCGTGATCACCATCGGCATTCTGATCACCATGGCGCTGTTTTACGGTGTCCCGCTGGTTATGCTAAGACGGCAGAACGCCTGGCCAGCGGTGCAAGCCAGCATCGCCGCTTGCTGGATCAATATGCTGCCACTACTGGTATTCGGACTTATCTATATCGTGCTTGCGGCGATAGCAATCATTCCACTGGGTTTTGGTTTATTGATCTTGGGACCGGTCACGGCCGGCGCCATCTACGCCAGCTACCGGGAAATCTTCGAAGAAACACCATCGGCCGGCATCAATCTAGCCAAATAGCTCTCTGACGGGTTGTCGACCATGGGTTGGTTCCCACAAGCAACGAGTTGGGTTCTTCACATTTCTGGAGATATCTCCTTCGCTGCCAGAATCGCTGCCCGCAACCGTTCGAGGTCCTCGTTGCCATTGATTTTCAGAGGATATTCATCGGGTGCGGGCGGTTCCACAGATTGCAGTTGCTGCTCCAGCACCGCGACATCGGCCTCAGCGGCATCATCGCCGCGCGCCCGGCGTACGGTGACTCGCTTACGCAAGGTCGCCGGGCTGGCGTTGCATTCCAGCAAAATGAACGGCACGCCATGCCGGGCGGCAAGCCGGCGGAACGGCTCCCGATGGGCGCGTTTGAGGAAAGTAGCGTCGACCAGCACCGGACGGCCCGACGCCAACAACCTATCCGCCAGATCAAGCAGACGCTGATAAGTCCGGGCGCTCGCCTCTGCAGTGTATAATCCTTGGCCGAGGCTAGAGCGGCTATCGTCCAGCGGACCCAGCCCGAATAACCGCTTGCGCTCGACATCCGCACGAATGCGAATAGCGCCCGGCAATGCGTCCATTAATTGACCGGTCCGATGCGATTTGCCGGAACCGGAAACTCCATGTGTGACCAATAAGAATGGTGCTGGCTCCTGGGTCAGCGCCAGGGCCAGACGTAAGTAATCCCGGCAATAGCCGCAAGCGGCAGTACGATCCGCCTCGGGAATTCCCTCTTGACTGGCTTGAATCGCATGGATTTTGGCCCGCACCATTGCCCGATAAACCTGGTAATAGGTCAGCAGCGCCACACCGGCAAAATCACCGCTGAATTCCAGCCAAGTATTGAGCACGCGCTGTGCAAAGTGTCCAACACCGCGCGCTTGCAGATCCATAGTCAAGAACGCCAGATCATTAATAATATCAATCCAACGCAGCGCATCATTAAATTCAATACAATCGAAAATGGTTACCTGACCCTCACCGGTCAAAATCATGTTGCCCAAATGCAGATCGCCATGACATTCACGGATCCAGCCGCCTGCCTTGCGCTCCGTCAACGGGGACCGCAAGCGTTCGGACGCGTCCAATGTCCAGCGTTCGACTTCGGCCAAGATCGCCAAATCGGCAGGATCACTCAACTGAGGGCGGGTATAGGTAAAATCATCCAGCATCGGTTGGCAAACCTGCTCTGGTTCACCGAATGGAGCCGCGGGACCGGCAATGGAAATGGCACCATGAAAACAAGCCAACTGGCGAGCCAGTCTCTCAAAATGACGGGTTTCCAGCCCGCCGGAAACCAATACCCGGTCGAGCCGCGCATCCTGGGGAAAGCGATGCATCCGCACCGCATACTCGATCGCCGGTTCAAGACCGAAGACTGGATGGGTAACGTCACCACCAATGGTCAGACAATCCAGGTACAAATCCGGAGCCAACCGTTTATTCAGGCGCAGTTCCTGTTGGCAGTAGTATTGACGGCGCTCCAGACTGGTAAAATCCAGAAAACCTAGATTCACAGGCTTCTTGATCTTGTAGGCATAATCACCGGCCAGCAGGAGATGGGAAATATGCGTCTGCATATGTTCGACCGCCGTTACTGGATACGGATAGCAGTCCGGCCGCAACAGTGCGGTGACCAACGCAGACTGATCAAAGGATTCGTCAGTGGAAGACATGGGCCGGACTCCAGATCCTAAAAATTGAAACTTTAAATTAAGACAGAATGATTGGCGTCCGCTAAGCGGATAGGCCGTAAGGGCAGGCGCTCAACTGGAATAACGATGATCAAAGCTCGATCCGTGCGTAAGCTTGGAGCGGTGCCACTTCATGTGGTCCGCGCGTTGTTATCACTAATTTTTTCACTGTTTCTGGGTAGTATTCTACTCGGAGCATTGGGTCTGGGACTGTATATGGTTTACCTGGACTCCGTCATCCGTACTGAATTCGATGAGAAACGCTGGGCCATGCCCGCCCGGGTTTACGCCCGGCCTCTGGAGTTATTTGAGAGCATGTCGCTAAGCGCCGATGCCTTTGCCCAGGAACTCAAAATGCTGGGTTACCGCGATGTCAACTGTCCAGAAGCGCCGCCACCCGCGCCCGTCGTGGAAGACAAGCGCCGGTTTAAACGCAAGGCGTCCCGCCCGCCTGCCCAGAGCTGTGTGCCCCCGTCTAACAGCAGTGAATCACCCAGTAAGCCTGGGACTTACGCGCGCCAAGGCGAAGCCTTCGAGGTCATGACCCGCAACTTCACATTCTGGGACGGTATGGAACCGAGCCGCAAGGTCCGGCTGACCTTTGCCGGTAATATTCTGGTTGAATTGACCAGCCTGGACAGTCAGGAAACACCCGGTCTTTTGCGGCTGGATCCGCCTGAAATCGCGGGCATCTATCCTTCTCACTACGAGGACCGCATCCTGCTCAAAGCCCAGGACCTGCCGCCTGCTTTGGTGGATACCCTGATGGCGGTCGAGGATCGTTCATTCTTCGAGCATGCTGGCATCAATCCTAAGGGCATCTTCCGCGCGATGCTGGCGAATCTGCGCGCTGGACGGACTGTGCAGGGCGGCAGCACCCTGACCCAGCAACTGGTCAAAAATCTATTTCTCAGTAATGAACGGACGTTCAAGCGCAAGATTAATGAGATGTTGATGGCGATCCTCATCGATGCACGCTATGGCAAAGATGAAATCCTGGAGGCATACAGCAATGCCATCTATCTCGGTCAGGACGGCAGCCGGGCGATTCATGGTTTCGGACTGGCGAGCCAATTCTATTTTGGCCAGCCATTAGAAGAACTGGACCTTCACCAGATTGCTCTACTGGTGGGCATGATTAAAGGTCCATCACTGTACGATCCACGCAAACATCCCGGCCGGGCCAAAGAACGCCGGACCCTGGTGCTGGACATCATGACCGAGCAAAATCTGATCAGCACTGAGGATGCGCTCACTGCTAAAGAGATGTCACTGGATGTGTTGCCCAAGACCGCCAGTGGTATTACCGCTTATCCTGCTTTCCTGGAACTGGTACAACGGCAGTTGCGGCAGTACTACAAGCCGGACGATTTATTGTCTGAAGGTCTACAGGTATTTACTACTCTCGATCCTCGCATTCAGGCAGTGGCGGAAAACACTATCGCCAGCAAACTGCCTGAACTTGAAAAGAGCCAGCGCCGGGCACGGCCATTGCAGGGCGCCGCTGTTGTGACCGACACCCAGACCGGAGAAGTTCTAGCGATGGTAGGGGATCGGGAACCGAAAACCCTCGGATTCAACCGGGCGCTCGACGCCAAGCGTTTGGCCGGTTCGCTGATCAAACCCGTGGTCTATCTGACGGCCCTGGAACAGCCGGATCGTTATACTCTGATGACCCGGCTCAACGACAGCCCCCTGGTCTATACCTCCGGCGGCCAACGCTGGGCACCTGCCAATTACGACCATCGCTACCATGGCCGCGTGGCGCTAAGAGATGCCTTGGCGCACTCCTACAACATTCCAGCGGTGCGGGTCGGTCTGGACATGGATGTCATCAATGTCGTGGAAATGTTGCGCCGACTGGGATTTGAGCGGGATCTGAAACCCTATCCTTCGTTGTTGCTGGGTGCGTTTGATGCCTCACCATTTGAAATTGCCCAGGTCTATGCAAGCATCGCCGGCAGCGGCTTCCGCATTCCGTTGCGCGCAATTCGCGAAGTCACCAATTCTACCGGCCAATCGCTACAACACTACAGCCTGGATGTCGAGAAGGCGGTGGACCCAGGACCCGTTTATTTGGTCACCCATGCCATGCAACAAGTCATCAAAGCAGGAACCGCGAGAGCTGCCAAGAGCAAGCTATCGCCTGAGCTGAAGCTGGCGGGCAAGACCGGTACGACCGATGACTATCGCGATAGTTGGTTTGCTGGCTTCAGCGGCAACCGGTTAACGGTGGTCTGGGTCGGGCGCGACGACAACAAGCCAACCGGACTCAGCGGCGCCAGTGGCGCGCTACGGGTCTGGATTGACTTAATGGCGGGATTGTATCTAGAACCGCTGGATGCACCGCCACCCGCAGATGTCGAAGAAATCCGCGTGGATCCGTATAGTGGATTGCGGCTTGGGTCAGGCTGTGGACGCGGCCAGCCAGTGCCATTTCTGACCGGATCTGGCCCACGGCGATCCACTTCCTGCGGAGGTGGATCATCTTCTGCGCAGCGCGTTGAAAAACCGGCCGCACCGGAACCCTCGGCCAATGATGCTGGCGGTGGAATGAGCGACTTCTTTAAACGGCTCATGGAATGAGATGAATCCATTATCTCACATAGCAACTAAGGCTACGAAAAGGTAGAGTTAAGCCTATGATCGATTTTATTGAAGTTCGGCATCATCAACTAACCTGCTGAACCAGTGGAGAAAACGATGAACAGATTCTTACAACCCTACGCGGGCTTATTGGCGTTGACAGTAGGAATCGCCGGCTGCGCGATGCCTTATTCGCAACCATCGAGAAATGTCAAGGCACCGGTGATCGATCGCAATACCCGGCCGGCGCCAACCTATCCTACCCAACCAGCCCGGCCATCTCTTCAACCTCAAGTGGAAGTCGGGCAATTACCCCGCGAGGATCCGTTGACACCTCGTGAATATGCTTCGCCCTCTCCGGGGACCCCCTATCCGGCTGCACGCTATCCAACCGAGCGCTATCCAACCCCCTCACCGGCCTACCCAGACGCCTATGATGCGGTGCCTGCGCGACCTTCAGGCCCGGCCTATGCAACCCCGCCTAGTGCGGCATATCCATCACCGGCCTATCCACCCGGCGCAGCGTACCCGCCATCCGCCTATCCGTCTTACCCGGATTCGCCACAGAGTGCGGATGAATTTTACGGAACTCCGCCAGAACCGGATCCACCACTGGCAATTCCGCAGTCAGCCGCTCCGCCAGTAGCGGCGCCAAAGAATAAACCGATCGCCCTGGCGCCACCCATCAAGCCGGATATCGAACCCGACACAGAGCCTGATGCGCCTGAAATCCCGCCACAACCGGCTCCTGCCCAGCGGCCGGCTCCACCACCCCGTCCCGCAGAATTACCCCCAGCGGAGATCACCCGTGAAGGTAATCAGGCAGTGGTAGCCCTACTGGACAGTGCTGACAAATATGTCAAGAGCAACCAATTGGATAAGGCTGGCGCGGCTCTCGAACGAGCCCTGCGCATCGAGCCCCGCAACGCAGGCATTTGGCACGATCTGGCGCAGATTCGTTTGCATCAGGGCGAGTATCAACAGGCCGAATCGCTGGCTAGCAAGTCTAACAATCTCGCTGGAGGCAACCGGCCATTACAGGCCCGTAACTGGAAATTGATTTCAGTGGCGCGTAAGGCAGGCGGTAATATTGCGGGCGCTGAAGAGGCCGAAGCTCAGGCCTCGCTCCTGTCACGCTGACCGCTATCACTTGGCAGAACGTACGGCGATGAACATGGCTGAGCTGCTGGGACCGGACGGCCCCCTGGCGCGTCATGCACCGGGCTTTGCACCGCGTCTTCAGCAGCAGCAAATGGCGGCTAGCGTGGATACCATCCTGAACGAAGGAGGGACGCTAATTGTTGAAGCCGGGACGGGCACCGGCAAAACCTACGCTTATTTAACGCCCGCGCTACTATCTGGAATGCGGGTCATCATCTCCACAGGTACCCGTCACTTACAGGATCAGCTTTACCATCGCGATCTACCGATGGTGCGCCAGGCGCTAAAAAGCTCAGCGAAGATTGCCCTGTTGAAGGGGCGCAGCAATTATCTATGCCGGTATCGCTTGCGCCTGACCGAGCAGGAAGGACACCTGACATCTCGCGAGCACATTGCAGAACTGCGGCGTATTCATGCTTGGACGAAACGCACCCGGCATGGCGACATTGCCGAAGTATCCAACGTGCCGGAAACCTCAACGCTCTGGCCACGCGTCACCTCCACCGTCGATAACTGTCTAGGGCAGGATTGTCCCGATCTGAG
>ERZ761602.1866-NODE-1866-length-35888-cov-7.146904_pt1 | contig 35888 bp, 27 predicted proteins | sample MGYA00512165_ERZ761602 | MGnify/ENA primary metagenome ERZ761602 (study PRJEB28899, sample SAMN02445085) | bioreactor sludge metagenome | biome: EBPR sludge; isolation source: Thorneside wastewater treatment plant | place: Australia: Brisbane, Thorneside...
GGGGGAAATGCGGGGAGTCGGTCGGCGAAAGTGGGGGAAACGCGGGGAGTCGGAGCCAAAGTGGGGGAAACGCGGGGAATATCCTGGGGGGAAGATGTATTTACAATCCCCCACTTTCTGGTTTATACCTGTTCGGAAAGAGGCGAGGCCGCGAGGAACGCCATGAGCCCCGACATCACCGACCTGCTGGGCAACGACGTCCGGAAACCGACGGCGCTGGTTCATTTCGAGCGGGACATGCCGTTGACCGAGCAGAAGGTGATGACCTTGATCATCTTCCACTGCCAAGTCGCCGACAAGGACGAAAGCGGCTTCTATCACATCCGCAAAAGCTTCGTGCGCCGCTTCCTCGGCTGGGACGACAGCCACAACTATCCGCGCATCTACGAGGCGTTCGAGAAAATCTTCGACAATACCATCCGCTGGAACCTGCTGGGCAAGGACAAGACCTTCAAGAGCCTCAAGTGCAAGCTGATCGTCAGCCTGCTCGAACCGACCGACACCGGCCCGTTCATCGGGTTCAAGCTCCATCCCGACCTGGAGCCGGCCATCAAGGACCCCCGACTGTTCGCCCGGATCAAGCTGATCATGATGGCGATTCTGGCCAAGCCCAAGTATGCCTTTCCGCTCTACGAAATCCTGTCCGATTGCTACTCGCGCGGCGAGCGGGTGATCCGGCTGTCCCTGCGGGAACTGAAGGAATCGCTGGGCATCGCGGGCTCCTACTACGATCAATTCATCGCGTTCAAGAAGGAAGTGCTTCGGCCCAACCTGGCGGCCATCAACCAGAACACCGACTGTCAGGTGACTTACGACACCTACCGGGAAGGGAGAAAAGTGGCCGGCGTGGTGTTCACCATCGACAAGCAAGACTGGCGGCCGCCTCTGCTGGAGGAGCATCTGCGCGAGTTGCAGAGCTATTACCAGCCGATTCCCGTCGAGCCGCCAGCCCTGAGCGCGCCGCAGGCTCCCAGCGCGGAAGAACAGGAGTTCGTGGACAGCGTGAAACTCCACCAGGTCGCCGAGGCCGACGCGCTGCAGGCGATTCGGACCCATGGCCTGAATGGGGCGCGGGCGATTCGCGACTACGCCTTGCGCCAGGCGACGCGCAGAAAGGGAACCAGGGATCAGGTTCGGGATCTCGGCGCCTACATGGCGCGCTGCTTCCGCGAGGGATATGGTCGGTGGGAGGAGCGGGACTTGCCGGACTCGAAACGCGCCGCCGCGCCGCGCCCGGAGGCTCGACCCTCCGAAGAGACGCCGTCCACGTCCAAGGTCGAGCGCCTCGCGGCCAGATTCAAGACCGCGTTCCGGGCCCATCAGAGCCAACTGGTCGACGAGCGGCTGGGTCGCATGTCGGCGGAAGAACGGACGCGGTTCGACGATGAATTCGCCGCCCGCCATGTGATCTGGGCGCAAAAGTTTCGTGAGCTGGGCCCCACGACGCCCCTGTTGCGCTCCGCCTTCGAGGCGTTCGCCGTGGAGATGCTGCTCGATCCCGAACAAAAGGACCTGGTCGCTTTTGCCCGGGAACGCGCGGCCTCGGCCGAGGTCATCGAGTGGCTGCAACGCGCGGTTTGAACGTCGCGGGCCGGCGAGGCTCACCGATCGGCTCGGGCCGACGGCGACGGCTGATCGAGCCAGTAGTCCAGCCCCTGCGCGTTGAGTTCGACATCCATCCTCAGTACCTCGCGCCATTGTTCGGCGTCCAACCGCCAGCCTTGCCGAGCCGCCTCGGCGGCCATTAGCGCCCACAACCCGTCCAGAATCCGCGCGCCGCGCGCCGGGCCGGCGTCGCGTTCCCGCTCGGCCACCGCGACATGCGCGTCGATCAGCCGGTGCAGGTCGTCGCCCAGGCGCGCGATGTCGATAACCTGGGAGAAATGGGTGAGGTACAACGCTTCGGGCCGGCGGGCCAGAATGCGCTCCACGGAGGCGTGCATGGCCGCCGGCTCGAATTGGGTGGGTGTGGTGGTGGGAATGACCGACGGCCGGCCATCCACGTCCAGCTCGCGGAAGGACAGCCCGAAGATGTCGCCGGTGAACAGGCAGTCGCCGCGTGGATCGTGCAGGCACAGGTGGTGGCGGGCGTGGCCGGGCGTTTCCAGGCAGACCAAGGTCCGGCCGGCGAGATCGAAACTGTAGCCGTCACCGGCCGCCAGGATGCGGTCGGCGGGGACGGGCAATGGTTCGCCATACAGCCGATGGGCTTCGTCCGCGCCGTAGACCGCCTGGACTGCGGCGAACAACTGGGTGGGGTCGGCCATGTGCCGCGCGCCACGCGGATGCACGACCAGCCGCGCCTCCGGGAAGGCTTGCATCATCGCGCCCGCGCCGCCGGCGTGATCCAGATGGACGTGCGTCAGAAACACGTAGTCCACGCCAGTTGGCGACAGCCCCAGGATTCGCAGGGCGTCCAGGACGCGCGGCAGGGCGGCGTTGTTGGCGGTGTCCACCACGACGACCCGGCCGCGCTCGACGATGAAGTGGATGGCGTTGAGCCGGGGTCGGATATAGCCGGAGTCGACGGCGTAAATGCCGTGATCGTAGCGTAGTGGTTCGGGCATGAGCGTTCTCGTCGGTGAGGGTTGAGAGGCTATGATGACAAACACGACGGTCCTACCGAAAGCGGCCCAGGCTTGCCTGATCTGCCAGGCGCCTCTGCCTTTTTCGCGGGCGCGCGATGACGGGCTGTGCGGTCGCGGGGAATGCGCGTGGCGTTATGCGTTGCTGAAAGCGCGGCATGAGGTTTGCGTGGTTTGTGGTCGGCCGCTGGCCGCGCCGGAGTTGCCCACCCAGGTTTGCGCGGCTTCGACCTGTCGGCGGGCGGCGGCCGTGGAACGCGGGCGGGTCGTGCATGAGCGCAACCAGGCTCGCTACGCGGCGCTGATTCAGTGCGAGATCGAACAGGCCGCGCGATTGCGCGACCGGGTGATGGCCGAGTTTGGTTTCCGCCAGTCGGACTCGTTTCGGTTGACGGTAATCCCGGCGGCCACGGCCCGGCTGGTGAATCTGCCGGAGCGTCGTCGCCGTGCGCTGCGCGACCACGTGAACGCGCTGATTGGCCAGACCGCCGGATTGCCCGCGCCGCCGCCGCCGACCGAGGAGCCGGCGTCGCCGCCCACGGAACGGGAATCCCAACTCCAGGCCGTTTTGGGCAAGGCGTGCGCCTGTTGTCAGGGGTTCTGTTGCGGGGGCGGCGGCGATCGCGCCTACCTGACCGTGGAAACGATCCAGCGCTACCGGGCCGCGCATCCGGGCCAGCGTCCCCGCGACATCCTCGCCGCCTACCTGGAACGGGTGGGCCACCGAACCGTCGAGGGGTCCTGCGTCTATCACCAGGCCGATGGCTGCGCCCTGCCCCGCGCGCTGCGCGCCGATCTGTGCAACCGGCATTTTTGCAAGGCGCTGGTGGAATTCCAGCGGGATTTGCCGGCGACCGGTCCGATTCGCGGCTTTTTCGTGGCCGCGCATTACGGCGCCCCGCGCGCGGCGACGCTGGTTCACGACAGCCAGGCGTTGGTCGTTCAGGGAGTGGGAACGCCGGAGCCTTGAGTCTCGACGCGGGCCAGCGCCGGCGGCGCGGCTCGATCCGCCGCCAGCCGCGCGACCCAGGCGTTCGCCGCGCTGGCCGTGATTCCCTGCACGCCGTTGGGAAACAGACCGCCCGCCAACGTCAACAGCGCCATGACCCCCGCGATCAGCACCTCGCGCGGCCGCAAATCCATCGCTGTCGCCACCGCCGGATCGGTCACCGGCCCCAGGAACGCCCGCTGGAAAAAGCCGAGGAAATAAGCGGCGCCCAGCACCGCGCCGCCGACGGCAACCAGCGCCAGGCCGGGATGCGCTTGCCAGGCGCCCATCAGGATCAGCAACTCGGCGGCGAAACCACTGGTGCCGGGCAGCCCGATGGAGGCCATGCCGAGAAGCAGGAAGAAGGCTGTCAGCCGGGGCAGCGGCCGGGCCAATCCGCCCAGGCTGGCCAGGTCGGTCGAACCCAGCCGGTGGTGCAGGAAGCCGGCGATCAGGAACAGGCCACCAGCGATGATCCCGAAGTTCGCCAGTTGGAATACCGCGCCCTGCACGCCCTGGAGATTCAGGGTTCCGATGCCGACGATGACCAGTCCGACGTGGCTCACGCTGGAAAAGGCCAACACCTTGCGCAGATTGGCCTGCTGTAGCGCCACCAGAGCCCCGTAGAGCGCGCCAAATCCTCCCAGGCTCATCAGGAGCCATCCGTGGTCGTGCGCGGCTCCTGGGGCCAGCGGGACGGCAAAACGCAGAATGCCGAAAGCGCCGAGCTTGAGGCCCACCAGCAGCGCGCTCAGTCCTGTCGGCCCCTCGCGCAGCACGGTGGGCAGCCAGGTGTGGAACGGGAACAACGGAGCCTTGACGGCGAAGCCGAAAAACAGCAGCAGGAAGACCGATGTCTGCGCCGAGGCGGGGAGGGGGTGTTCAAGCAGGACCCGGTAATCGAACGTCAGTCCGCCCGGCGCGGAAGCGCCCACGGCGCTGGCGTGACCCAGACCCAGCAGCACGATGGCGAACAGCAGCGGAATCCCGCCGGCCAGCATGAACAGGGTGTATTTGGTCGCGGCGAAGCGCCGTTCCGGTCCGATGCCCCACAGGCTGATCAGGAAATAGATCGGGATCAGGGTCAGTTCCCAGAACAGGAAGAACAGCACCAGGTCCAGGGCGCAAAACACGCCGATGGTGCAGCTCTCCAGCGCCAGCAGCAGGGCGAAATACAGGCGGGGCATGAACTGGATGGAGGTCCACGACGCCAGGATGACGCCGCAGAACAGCAACGCCGTCAGCGGCGGGAACAGGGCGGCGATGCCGTCGATGCCCAGCAGGTATTGAACGTTCAGGCTGGGAATCCAGGGGGCTCGTTCCACCAGTTGCATTCCGGCGTTGTTCGGGTTCAGGGCCGCTAGCATCACCAGCGCCAGGATCAATTCCAGCACGGCCCCGGTCAGCGCCACGACCCGCGCGGCGCGACCTTCCGGCAGGAACGGCAGCAGTAACGCCCAGGCCAGCGGCAAGAAAATCAGCAGGCTCAGGATGGGAAAGCCGAAGGAGTCGGCAGCGGGCAGGGATTCAGGGTTCATCGCCAGTTGTCCGAGTGCTTGGCGGTTTGCCTTCCTCGCCTGCTGGAAAGAGCTGACAAGGACGGGTGCTAAGGCTTTCCTTGCGACGCATCTCCTTGTCGAGAATTTCCTTGACAAACAATGGGATTTCCTTATCGAGGGACGCCGCTTCAGCTTTTAGCTTCTCGTAGGTTTCGACTTCTTCGCCCTGCCAGATCAGATCAAGCCGGCGAATTTGACGCATGGCAATATGAGAATAATTTTCTGGATATGCCCAGTAGCAGGTTAAACAGATTGTCCTGTCCCTGGTATTGCTCCAGTTCTCGCAATGCTCGCAGGACCACGACTTTGCTCGGTTTGCCGAACCGGACAGCAGCATGAAATTTTCTGGACGGAGTTCGTCGTCCTCGCCATCGCCTCCGACTTCGTAAGGGATGCGATGGTCAATTTGCAAATCTCGCTCGTCTACTTGTTCAAGGTAGATAAAGCATTTGCATCCATATTTTTCGATCAGCGCATCCTTGATTTTCCTGGAAAGTCCCGTTCGACCCGATAATTTCTTGAAGCGCTTGGCGCTTGCGGCGCCAAACCGGTAGGCAGCAATTTTCCGTCCATCCGAGCCTGTAACGCGAAAGGTTTCAATCGGAATACCATGTTCCCGCACATCGCGGACTGCTCGCGGAGGGTGGTTGTAGCCATATTTTTCTTTCAAGTCTTCCATAGTGATAAATCCATATTCCATGATGTGTTCAATCACGGTCTTGGGGCGTTTTGCAGTGATTGAATGGCATAATTCAATGAATCCAAATGGAATTTTAGACATAATAGATCCCAGGCTCCAGCAATGTATGCTGTTGTTCGTGAGGGCGATGATGGTGAGCCGGTTTATGTGTGAGCTTTTTGGTCAGCGACTGCGAAAGATATAGGGATTCATATGTGATTTCATCGCGCCCAAGCAATGTCGCCTGACTGGACCGCCCGGCCTTGAGTTCAACATGGGTTAATCCAAGAGGCAGAGGTAATAAATCTCCAAATGTTTTATCGCCTCTGCGCCCATCATAACTGACTATATAAGAAGTTCCACGCGCATTAAGTAGTTCAAGTGCATGAACGAAATCCCCATGGGAAATTCCAGACAGATACCTGGAGTCTCTATCGCCGCATACACCCTGATAAGGAGGATCCATGTAAACCAGGTCGCCTGTTTCCGCTCTGGCTAAAATGGCCGTATAATCGAGCGATGAAAAATCAGTCTTGCCTTTGAGCAGCCGTGAAACGCCAAGGATATTAGAGCGCATGGTTTCCGGTCGAGTGCCGCGCCGCCGCTTGTCTGGACTCTGGTTAAAAAAACCATAAGCGTTATAGCGCACCGCACCCTTGACGCATCGGGCAAGCAAGTAGAGAAAAAGCCGGGGGTCTTGGGTGCGGTTGAATTCCTCGCGGACCTTATAGTAATGATTGATGGAATCTGGATGCTGTGCTTTCCAGATAGCCTCGTAGAACGAAGCAATCTCATCAGGGTTTTCCACGATCAACCGCAGTAACTCCATAAGTGGCTTGTTCAGATCATTGATCACATAGGATTTTGCTACCTGATGGGCAGCGGCGGCAATGCTGATTGCGGCGGAACCCGCAAAGGGTTCAATGAGCCGCTCGATACCCTTTGGCGCGTATCGCAAGATGACTGGAGCCAGATTGCGTTTACTGCCTTGGTATTGAATTGGATGAGGGATATTTTTCATAACGCTCGTTTGACTCTTTCGGCTTATTCGGCTTGTCAGTCAGGATTTTTCACCGCTTGCAGCTCCTTGGAAAAGTGGTGAGAGCTGATTTGCAGTTTCCGGCTCAGGTAAAGCCGATGGGCGTCGTGTCGGGTTACACCTGAGTCGAGATGAAATTGGTCGCAGGATAATTCCCGCGCTTTTTCCAGGAGCCAGTCGAGCAGCATTCCGCCATAACCACGCTTGCGGAACGCGCTTCGACTGATAAGGTCGTCCACATAAAAAATTCGTCCCCATGCCAGGAATTCGGCGATACGATAACCCGCCACGGCGACTACTTGATCATACGAGGTGGCGTATACGAGAACATAGCCATGATTCTTCATTTGGCGTTGAACCCGCGCCACGAATTCATGTTCGGAAAGGTGCGGTCTCAATTCATGTAACGTGGGAAAGCAGACTCTTATTTCGGTTTCCGTGGAAGCGACGCGAATATCCACACGTTCCTCAGGAACCACTGAATTACCCTGGGTTTGGCGCAAGAAATAATTAGGGTTTTGCCGATGGCAACGCATAGGTGATCCTTGTGCCTTCGACTTTCACATATCCTTGTTCTACAAGTGCTTCGTAGACTGCATCGATATCGCTTGATGGAATATCCTTACCGCATCTCGCATGAATAGTGCTCCACAATGTCTTGGGAGTACGGGGCTTTGATGCCTTGCGTTTGATAAGATCATCCACAGCCACTTTGATCAGTTCTTCTTTGGTTGGCTTGATTTGCACGGCATTCAGCTTCTGTTCAGTTGTGGTTTTTGTCTGCGGTATGGCAGATGGAGGCGCTTTGAAACAGGGCATTTCTTCAATAGACGCCGACCGCGCAGCGAAGATTTTTTTGCTCTTGAGGTGCTGAATCAGTGGATCGAAGCCAGTATCTTTTGAAATGATGTGGAAGAATCCCAAAGGCTCAACCGACGCCAATGCGCCAAGATAATAGGCAATGTGAAAATCAAGAGCATTTCGCCCAGAGGTTTCCAAAACAATGTATTCGGCTTTTTCTCCAAGTTCTTGCATAGCCAATACAAGCTCGACGGGCAGCTTGGTGTTATTCGGCCCGAGGAATACCCGTACTCGAAAATTCTCGCCCTTCAAGAATGCGATGGATTTTACCTGGACGTTCTCGTAGTCAACCAAGACATAGTTCATCTTCACGCTTTTATCCTTGCCGGAAGTTTTATCTCCATCGACGATGAAGGATCAAAGGGTTAGTGTTCGCTTCCTGCCTCGAACAGCCCCGCCACGCTTTCCACCGCCCCGCTGATCGTTTCCAGCCACGGATGAGCGTACAAGCCGACGCTGACCATCACCGCGCACAACAGCGCGGCCATGATCAATTCCCGGTTGCGCAAATCGATCAGGGGTTGCGTCGTGCTGCGGGGATTGCGGGTGAGGAAAATCCGCTGATACGACCATAGCAGGTAACCCGCCGCCAGCACGTTGCCGGAAGCGGCCAGCGTGGCGACGCCCCAGCCGTAGGTTTCGAGCACGCCTTCCAGCGCCAGGTGCGCGGCCTCGAAACCGGGCGTGCCCGGCATGGCGATGCTGCCCAGCACCACCACCAGAAAGGTCAATCCGAGCAGAGGCGCCGCGTCGAACAGTCCGCCCAGACGGTAGAATCGGGTCACGCCCAGCCGACGTTGCAGCAGCCCCGCCACCATGAACAGCCCGGCCGTGGCTAGGCCCAGATTCAGACTCAGCAACAGACTCCCCTGCAACCCCGGCAAATTCAGCGTGAACAGGCCGACCAGGAGCGCGCCAGTGTGGCTGACCACGGCGAAGGCCAGCAGCCGGCGCAAATCCTTTTGCATCAGGGCGAGCAGCGCGCCGTATCCCATGCCGGCCAGTCCCAATACGATCACCGCGCCGGCCCATTGCTGAGTGGCGGCGGGCAGCAACGGGAACGCGAAACGGAGCAGCGCGTAAACCCCCACCTTCACGCCCGCCAGCAACGCCAGGCCCACCGCGACCGTACCGTGCTGGGCCACGACCGGCAGCCAGGCGTGAAACGGGAACAGCGCCAGCCGCACCGCCAGGCCGCCAAACACCAGCACGAAGATTAACGACTGAAGACCGGGCGACGCGGGCGTGGCGAGTAGGGCGGACAGTTCGAAGGACCAGCCGCCATCCGTCGCGGCGACGTGATTCCAACCCAGCAGCACGATCCCGGCCAGCAGCGCCGCCAGGCCGCTCGACAGGTCGCGGGCCAAACGCCAGGCCGCCCGCCCGCGCACCGGGCTGGTTCCCCAGCGCCAGACCAGGAGCGCCACCGGGACGATCTCGGCCAGGGCGAACAGCCAGAACTGCATCAGATTCAGCGCGGTGAACATGCCCATCAGCGCCGCTTCCTGCGCCAGCACGCCGGCCACCAACACGCCCGGCCGCTCCCGCCGGATCGTTTGGGCGTAGAGCAGGATCAGTAGCGTCAGCAGCGCTGTCAGCGGCAGGAACAGCACGCCGAGGCCGTCAACACCGAGATGAAGGCTCAGCCAGGGCAACGGTTCGAACCGTTCGACCAATTGGGCGGCGGGGTCGTGCGGGTGGAACCGGATCAACGTCGCTATCGTCAACAGCAATTCCACACCCGCCGTCGCCAGACCCAGCGTCAGCGCCGTTTGGATGCGCTGGATTCGCCAAGCCGCGACCATTCCCACCAGTGGCGTCAGGAGCAACAGGCTCAGTAGTGGAAAACCGGCCAGTCCGCTTTCCGGGCTTTCGCCGGCGCGCACGATTTCGCGCAGGCCCACCAGCGCGATGAGCACCACCAGCGTCGCCGCCATCCAGGCCCAGGACCGCCGCAACCCGCGCTCGATCCGGCCCAGCCCGTTGCCGAGCCGACGACTGGCGGCCACGATGCCCTGCCCCACGGCTCGGAAGACCAGCAGCTCTTCGAACCCGTGAACCACTGCCGCCATCCGCTCGGTGATCCAACCCAGAATGCCGGGATCCCGATCCGCCGCGTTGGGCGCGCGCTCCAGAATCCGCCCGGCGCCAACCTGGCGCTCCTCCCACTGGGCCAGCGACGACAGGGCGTTCACCGCCGGGGCTGGCAGCCCGGTCGCCCGATCCACCGCGACGGTGTCGAAGCGGTTCAGGGCGCGGGCCAGCCGACGCACCGGCCGGACCACGGCCCAGTCCGCCGCGTCTTCCAGCCAGAACCGTTGCAACGCCGCCGCGTAGGCCCGGTGTCGTCGCGCGAGAAAGGCGGGTACGGGCCGGACGCGCGCGCCGGGCGGCGGGTACAACACCGAGGGCGCGCGGAGAAACTGGTAGCCGCGAACGATGGCGTGACCACACAGGTGAATCAACGCCAGTGTCCAGAAGCCGAGTCCGCAGGCAAGAACCATCAACCCAAGCTGGCCGGTCGTGGAGAAAATTAGGGCGCTCTTGATGTCGGTCTGCGCCAGTCCCGCCCAGAAACCGTACAAGGCCGTCGCCAGCCCGATCACCGCCAGCGCCGCCATGGCCGCCGGTGACTGCTCGAACAGCGGTTGCAGGCGCAACAAGAGATAAACGCCGGCGTGGACCATGACCGCGCCGTAGAACAAGGCGCTCGACGGCGTGGGGCCTTCCATGGCCCGTGCCAGCCACGGCGCCAGCGGGATTTGCCCCGATTTGGCGACCGCCGCCAGCAGGAAACAACCGGCCAGGATTCCGGCCTGATTGGAACCTAGACTTGCCGCCCCGGCGTTCGTCGTCGTCCAGTCCGCGCTTCCCAGCCAGTGAAACGTCAGGGTGATGCCGAGCAGGAAACCGGCGTCGCCGATCCGGTTGGTGACGAACGCGCGGGTGGCGTTGGCCGCCGCCGCCGGTCGGTCCTGGAAAAACGCGATCAGCAGGTAGGAACACAGCCCGGCGACCTCCCAACCGACGAAGGTCAACACCGCGTTGCCGCTCATGACCAGCAACGGCATCGCGGCGGAAAACAGGCTCAGGATCATGAAGAAGCGATGAAAGCCGGCTTCCCGGTGCAGGTAGTTCACCGAAAACCGGGTGACCAGCAGGCACAACAGGGCGGCCAGGGTGGTCAGCGTCAGACTGAGCGGGTCGGCGAGAAAATTCACCTCGACCTGAACGGCGCCGCTGCTCAGCCAGCGCCCGAGCGTCAACTGTTCGGGCAATTCGCCGGCAAGCCGGGCGGCGACCAGCGCGAGCGTGGCCACGAACGAGATGGAAATGGCGGTCAGCGCGATCCGACTGGTCCGCCACTCGTGTTCTTCGCCGCTGGCCTGACCGAACAGGATGGCCACGCCGATCCACAGCGCGGCGGCCAGCGGCGGGGCCGGAACGAGACCGGCGATCCACTCAAACATGGCCGCTTCCTCCAACGCGGGCCGGCGGCAGCGGGCCGGTATGCCCCCGGTACCAATCGCCCGACCGGGCGCGTTCGGGCAACGGCTGGACCGGACGGGTCCAGGGGACGAACCCCCGCGCCGGATCGAAGAGCGCGAATTCCCCGCTGTCGGGGTCCTTGGCGATCAGATGAATCCATTCGTTGCCGATCAATTCCCGCAGCGACGGCTGGCGGCCGTAAATGGCGGCCAGTACCTCGGTGCGGGCCTCGACCACGATCTGCAGGCGCAGCGGTTCGTGAATCTCGATCATCTGTCTGGGTAGTCCGGTGCGCAGGTCGCTGCTCGCGCCCTCCATCACCGCGAATAGCCCGGTGACGTTGTGCGGCAATTTGGTGCCGCAACCAAGCCGTTCGTTGTTCACGGTGGAAAAGTAGTATTCCAGGTTGATGCCGGCGCCGACCGGTCCCACCGCCAGCAGGATGCCCTCCAGCACGGTCCCTTCGGGGTCCTGGGTCGGGTCGTAGGAAATCAGGAACGCGCGCCGGTCCAGGAACAGGCCCTGGCTCATCGAACGCCGGCCGACCAGCGCGGCGGCGTTGGTGGCGTGGCCCAGTTCCGGTCGGGCCTGGCTGAAATCGCGGGCGCGGCCGACGATGTGGCGCAGGGCTTGGGCTGGCGTCGGATGGCGCGGGGCCGAGGCCAGGCGACGACAGCGTTCGTGAGCCGACAGGGCGCACGCCTGGTCCAGATCCCGGCGCAACACCGCCAGCGCCGTTTTCGCTTCGGCCGGCAGGTCGTCCAGATCGTAGAAGGTGATCTCCTCGTCGCAGGTGTTGTGTTCGGCCCCGATGAACCCGGTATCGGCCGGGATGTGAATCCCGCGCTCGGCCAGCAGCGCCCGCACCGTCGGGCGGTTGGCCATGGCGGCGAAAACGCGGGCGTTCGGGCCGCCGTGACGGCCGCTGCACGCTCCGCAGTCGTAGGCGGCCAGGTGCGGATTGTTCTGGCTCATCGAGCCGTGGCCCATCAGCGCCACCACCGGCGCGAATTGCGCGGTCAAGCCGACGTTCCGCAACAGGGCGGCGACTCGGTCGGCCTGCTCGGCGTCGGTGAAACCTAGCCGTGGGTTTTCCGGCGTGGCTGGGGCGGCAGGGTCGGACGTTGTAACCGCGACCTGGGTGAGCGGTGGCGGTGTCCACCACGCGGCGACGGCTTCCGCGAACCGCGCCTGAGGGAGCGGGGCCAGCACCTTGCTCGCCAGCGCCAGCAACGCGCCCGGCGCTAGCAGGTCGATCAGTGGGAACGACGACAGCAGATTGCGCCGCAGTTCCGGCAGCAGGGTCCGCAGCCGGTCGCGCAGCGTGCGCCGCCGGTCGTGTTGGGCGATTTGGGTTTCGGTTCCGGGCCGCGCCACCTCGCGCACCTCGTGGGTGGGCGTGACCACCACCGGGCAAAGCGGGGTGACCTCATGGTCGTCCAGACCGCGCCAGTTGATCGCCACGCCGAAGAAACCGGCCGCGCCCAGCGTCTCGATACGCGGATTCAATTCTTCCAGGTGGCGGCGGAAGCCTTCCTCTCGGTCGTCGATGCAGAAGATCACCTGGGCTTGCGGCCGTTGCTCGCGCGTGGCCCAGCGCCCGCGCCCGTGGTTGTTCGCCAGCGCGTTGAGCAACGCCTCCCGATAGTGGCGCTCGTAGGCGCACAGCCAGATCGCGCCGCGCAGGCTGGCCGGTGGCTCGTCCAGTGTCGCCAGCAGGCGTTCAATCGCTGCCGGAGCCAGCGCGCGCAGTTCGCCGCCAGCCAGGCCGAGATTCTGGGTCAGCCGGAACAGCCGCCAGGCGTTGCCGTGGACCGTCGGCGCATCGGATTCCGCCGCCGCCGGACTGTGCCGCCAGGTCCAGATCATGTCGGCGAGGGTGTCCCAGACGGCTGACGTGGATTCCTCGATCCCCCTCTCCCTTTGGGAGAGGAGTTGGGGGTGAGGGTGGTTGGCTTCCCTCTCCCCGGGTGGGAGAGGGGCTGGGGGTGAGGGAGATTTTCCCGCCTCGGTCAACGCCCGCGCTCGACTGGCCAGATATTCGGGCAAGCGTCCTTCGTGGAGCGCGTGCCGGACCAGCGCCTCCGCCGGACGCGCGGTGAAATAAGCGCGCAGCGCCGGCAACGCGCCTTCCAGCCCCCAGGTTTCGCGGCACAGGCGCTCGATCCACAGGCCATCGAGACCCAACCGCACCGCCAGATAATCGGTGAGTGCGACCGGGCTTTCCCGGTTGGCCGGGTAATGAGGATGCTGGTGGCGCCAGTTCACCATCCCGGACCAGCCCGGCAATTCCAGGGCCAGGCGGGTGAGATAGCCTTCCCAGCGCGATTCGGGCAGGCCCAGCCGGCGAAGTTCAGCGGCGATGGCCTCGACCGGATCTTCCGGCCAGCGGGCCAGCGCCGCGCGCCAGTCGGACAGTCCCGCGAAGGTCCAGGCCAGGTCGCCGCCCGCCAGCCGCCGCCAGGCCGCGTACAGCCCTTCGGCCCGCCCGGGCAGCCGCCACGCGGCCAACCCTTCGTCGAGATGGGCGGCGCACAGGCGGATGAGGACGGGGCGCACCCGATCCAGCAGATCTTGGCCGGTGAGGGTCCGCAGCAACCCGCATAGCGTGACGCCCACGCCCACGTCCGCGAACAGTCGCTCGACCAGCACCGCCGCTTCCGCCCGCATGTGCTGATGCGTGACCGGTTCCCGTTCGTCCGCCGCGTCCTGCGCCTTGAACCGCGCCAGCAGAGACTTCGCCAGGTTCAACTGCAAGTCCACCAGTTCCTCGGGATGAAGACCGTCGGCGGGCAAGTGAAAGACTTCCAGACAGGCCCGCCACAGATCCTCCACGGCGTCCCGCTCGCCGGTCACGCCGTCCCGCGCGGCGGTTTCCAGCAACCGCTGGCGCATGGTCTCTGGGACATCCTCCAGGAACCGGTGGGTGGCGTCGAGTTCTTCCATCCGCCAGACGAGCTGGCTGGGCGTCAGGGCGTCCACGCCGTGGACCAGAGAGACATGCAGCGCCTCGCCGCGGCGAATTTCCCGCTCGCCCGCGCGAACCAGCACGGCGTCGGCCCGCAATTCGGCGCGTTCGGCCAGGACCGCCGTCAAATCCGCGTCGGTGATCCGGCCAGCCCGGTACTGCTTACGGAATTCTTCCTCCGGCCAATAGGCGCGAATTCCGGTCAGCCGTTCGAAAGCCGCCAGCGCCTCCTCGAAGGGCAGATGCTGGTAGCCGTGCAGCGTATTGTGATGGACGAAATTGAGGATCGGCGCCTGGCCGGGCACTACATGGTCGAGATGCGCCACGATCTGTTCGATGATCTGGCGCGGATCGCCCGGCGGTGACTGGGACACGCCGGCGGGATCCCGATGGGTCGTCGCGGACATGGCGTTCTCCTACGGCAGCCGAGCGAAGACGGCGCTCAACCGCGCGACCGTGACGTTCATCAGCTCCGTGGCGAACGCGGGTTGCAGCCCCAGGACCAGTAGTCCCGCCATCAACGGAGCCGCCGCCGCCCACTCGCGCGGCCGCAGGTCGGGAAGTCCGGCCAGTTCCGGGCGCGGCGGACCGGTGAACAACTGGCCCATGGCGCGAATCGCGTAGGCCGCGCTCACCAGCACGCCGAGACTCATCAACAGCATCAGCCACCCCCACCGCTCGAAGCCGCCGAGCAGGGCGTGCAGTTCGGCCACGAAGCCGGCCAGGCCGGGCATTCCCATCGAGGCGAGCAGGGCCAGGGTGATCAGCAGGGTGAAGCCGGGCGTGATCCGCGCCAGCGCGCCGTAATCGGCCAGTTCGCGGCTGTGAGTGCGCTCGTACAGCAGGCCGATCAACAGGAACAGCGCGCCGGCGATCAGGCCGTGGGCGGTCATTTGCAGGGTGGCGCCCATCAAGCCGGTCTCGTTCAAGGCCGACAGCCCCAGCAACACCACGCCCATGTGGCTGATCGAGGAATAGGCGATCATCGCTTTCAAATCGCTCTGCCGCCAGGCCAGCAATCCGCCGTAAAGAATGCTGGCCAGGGCGATGCCGACCAGCAACGGCTGCAACAACAGAGTCGCCTCCGGCAACATCGGCACGACCCGCAGCAGACCGTAGGCGCCCATCTTGAGCAACACGCCGGAGAGCAGGATGCTGACCGGGCTGGGCGCTTCGACGTGGGCCAACGGCAGCCAGCCGTGCAGCGGGAAAATGGGAATCTTGACCCCGAAGCCGACCAGGAACGCCAGCAGCAGCAACACCTGCTGGTCGCGGGGCAGGCTGGCCGCCGCCTGGGCGATGGCGGCCATGGCGAACGAGGGCGTCGGCGTGCTCCGGTAGGCCATGATGAGGCCGATCAGGATGAAGATCGCTCCGCCCATGGTGTACAGGACGAAGCTGAGGCTGGCGGCGTGCCGTTTTTCCCCGCCCCACAGGTCGATGAGGAAAAACAGCGGAATCAGGGTCAATTCCCAGAACATGAAGAACAGGGTCCAGTCCTGGGCCATGAACACGCCGAGCATGGCGAATTCCAGGATCAGCAGCCAGGCGTGGTAGCCCTTGACCCGGCTGGTCACCGATTCCGAGGCCAGCAGGGCCACGACGGTGAGCAGGGTGGCCAGCAGCACCATCGGCAGGGACAGCCCATCCACGCCCAGCGCGTAGGAAACCCCCAGGGTGGGACTCCACACCACCTGCTCCGCGAATTGAATCGCCGCCGTGGTCCGGTCGAACGCGGCGATCAGGCTCCAGGCCAGCGCCAGGGCCAATCCGGCGTGAAACAGGGCGACGGCGCGGATGAGACGCGGCTGGGCCGCCGGCAGCAGGGCGACCAGGACCGCGCCAAAGAACGGGGCCCACAGAATGAGGCTAAGCATTCGCATTTGTTAGAATCCGTTGGAGCGAAGGGCGGATCAGGACGATGGATAGCGTTCGTAATGATACCCGCATTCCCGGTAAGGGCGGGATAGGCTTTCTCGGCGCGGCGAACCAAGGGATTGGTCCAGGCCAATCGGGAGGAGCAACGCTCCCAATATTCCACGTGGAATATTCTCTCGTCCCATGCTGTTCTGAAATTACGGGGTCAGAATATTCCACGTGGAATATTCCGCCGCCCGCCCGCCACCGGGTTTCCATTTCCCATCGTTCCACTCCCCACCCTGGAGGTTGTTCCATGCCCCTGCTTGCCCTGCAAACCTCGGCGCGTCTTTCCAATCAGCAGCGTTACGACCTGCTCGCGCCGCTCTCGAAAATCGTCGCCGAGTGCATCGGCAAACCGGAACGCTACGTCATGGTCACCGTCAACGAGGCGGCGATGCTGATGGGCGGCGTCGAGGGTCCCGCCGCTTACGCCGACCTGCGCAGCATCGGTGGCTTGAACCGCGAGGTGAACCGCAAACTGTCCGAGCGCGTTTGCGCCTTGCTTCAGGAGCAACTCGGCATCCCGCCCGACCGGGTCTACCTCGGTTTCACCAGCGTCAGCGCCGAGAATTGGGGTTGGAACAAAGGGACGTTTGGCTAGATTTCATCGATCCACATCATGAGGAGCGTCCACCATGGGACAACCTTTGCGCAAACCAACAACGATTTTCACCTACGCCGATTACCGCGGCTGGCCGGACGACGAGCGCTGGGAATTGATCGATGGCGAGGCTTACGCCATGGCCGCGCCCGGCTTGGCTCATCAAACGGTAGTTGGTGAGCTATTCGTGCAGATCAGCCTGTTTTTGCGCGGCAAGCCCTGCCGGCCCTTCGTCGCGCCTTTCGACGTGCGCCTGCCGCGCGGGAACGAGGTCGACGACGAGGTGACCACGGTGGTGCAACCCGACATCTCGGTCGTTTGCGACCCGACCAAGCTGGACGAACGCGGCTGTCGCGGCGCGCCGGATTGGGTGATCGAGGTATTGTCGCCCAGTACCGCTGCCAAGGATCAGATTCAGAAACTCGCGGCCTACGAACGGGCCGGCGTGCGCGAGGTTTGGCTGGTGCATCCCACCGATCACGTCGTCATCGTCTACACTTTGAGCGCCGACGGGTGTTATGGCAAACCCGTCATTCACGAAACCAGGGGAACGCTGGCGGCCGGCCTGTTTCCTGACTTGCTGATCGAATGGGGACTGGTGTTTCAGGAGTCGACCATTCCGCCGTCTTCTCTTCCGACCAAGGACCTTGTATGAAGGCCAATATCATCATGAACCCCCATCCGATGACGCTGCGGCCCACCGATACGGTGGCGACCGCCGCCGAGCGGATTCTCAAGCATCACCTGCGCCATTTGCCGGTGGTGGACGAGCAGGGTCGCTACCTGGGCACGTTCAGCGTCTACTCGCTGCTGAAGCTGACCCTGCCCAAGGCGGTGTTGGACAAGCATGGGTTGGACAACGTGGCCTTCGTGACCGAAAGCGTCGAGGACTTGGCCCAGCGTCTGGGCAGGCGCCGCGACGAGCCGGTGAAGAACTGGATCAACATCCACGAAGTTGCCCGCCCCGATACCCATGCCATGGAAATCATGCTGCTGATGCTGCACGGCCGCACCACCAGCGTGCCGGTGGTGGACAAGGTAACGAATCGGTTGGAGGGCATCATCTCGTTCTGGGATGTCCTGGAAAAGCTGGTGGGGGAGAGCAAGTAACATGCACGGTTCCAGTGAAGCCGCTTCGGCGGTGCTGTTCGGTCTGAATCCGATGTGGGTGGCGGCTCTCCTGTTCGCGCTCACCTACGTGGTGGTGATGACCGAGAAGATCAACCGCGCCATCGTTTCGCTGCTGGCGGCGGGCTTGATGATCGTTCTTGGCATCCTCAATCAGGAAGCCGCCATCCGCGGCATCGACTTCAACACCATCGGCCTGCTGATCGGGATGATGCTGATCGTCGCCATCACCCGTCAGTCGGGCATTTTCCAATTTCTGGCGATTTGGGCGGCCAAGAAGGTCAACGCCAATCCATGGGGTATTTTGGTGATGATCTCGCTGGTTACCGCCACCACCTCGGCGTTTCTGGACAACGTGACCACGGTGTTGCTGGTCGCGCCGGTGACGTTGCTGATCACCGAGGAACTCAAGATCGATCCGTATCCCTACCTGTTCGCGATGATCTTCGCGTCGAATATTGGCGGCACCGCCACCCTGATCGGTGACCCGCCCAACATCATGATCGGTTCCGCCACCGGCCTGACCTTCAACGATTTTGCCGTCAACTTGGCCCCGGCCGTTCTCGTGATCATGGCGGCCACGCTGGCGCCGATTTATCTCATCTGGGGCCGGCGTCTCAAGGCCAGCGACGCCGACCGCCAGCGGGTGATGCAGTTCGACGAATACGGGGCGATCACCGATGCCCGGCTGCTCAGGCAATGCCTGCTGGTCATCGGTCTGGTGGTGGCGGGTTTCGTCGGGGCGCGCTTCCTGGGCCTGGAAGCCGCCACCGTCGCCATGACCGGGGCGGCGCTGTTGCTGCTGCTGGCCAACTGGGGCCGCGACGCCGAGCATCAGAGCAAGCATGTTCTGGACGCCTTCAACGAAGTGGAATGGATCACCATCTTCTTCTTCGTCGGCCTGTTCATCGTGGTGCATGGCGTGGACGGCACCGGCCTGCTCAAGCTGCTGGCCGACCAGATGCTGGCGCTGACCGGCGGCAACCTCAACGCGACCGCGATGGTCATCCTCTGGTCCTCGGCCATTCTGTCGGCCATCATCGACAATATTCCCTTCGTCGCCACCATGATCCCGCTGATCAAGGCCATGGCGCCGACCTTCGGCGGCCCGGAAGGGCTGATGCCGCTGTGGTGGGCGCTGTCGCTGGGCGCCTGCCTGGGCGGCAACGGCACCTTGATCGGCGCCAGCGCCAACCTGGTCGTCGCCGGCTTCGCCGAGCGCGCCGGTCAGCCGATCCGCTTCGTGCAATACACCCTGGCCGCCTTCCCGATCATGCTGCTGTCCATCGTGATCAGCATGTTCTATCTCCAGTGGCGGTATCTGTAACTGTCCATCGCGCCGCGCCCGCTGATCAACATCCGGCGGGTGCGGGGTTGCTCCTGGCGAGGCCTTCCGCATGAACGCCCCTTCCGATTCCGCCCCGCGCGACAACAATCTCTCGGCGCTCACCCTGGCCGCCATCGGCGTGGTGTTCGGCGACATCGGCACCAGCCCGCTGTACGCCATGCGCGAATGCTTCGGCGGCAGCCATGCGATTGCCCCCACGCACGACAACGTGCTGGGCGTGCTTTCCCTGATTTTCTGGGCGCTGATCATCGTCATTTCCATCAAGTACGTGACCTTCGTCATGCGCGCCGACAACCGGGGCGAGGGCGGGATTCTGGCGTTGCTGGCCTTGACGACCCGCAACTTCAAGGGCACGAAGCAGCAACGCGGCTGGCTGATCGGGCTGGGCATCTTCGGCGCGGCGCTGTTCTACGGCGACGGCGTGATCACCCCGGCCATTTCGGTATTAAGCGCGGTCGAGGGTCTGCACATCGCCACCCCGATGCTGGACGACTACGTGATTCCGATCACGCTGGTCATTTTGTTGGCGCTGTTTCTGATCCAGGCGCGGGGCACGGCGCGGGTGGGGGCCTATTTCGGCCCAATCATGGTGGTCTGGTTCGCCACCCTGGCGCTGTTGGGCTTGGTCAATCTGGCGCGGGCACCGGAAGTGCTGGCGGCGTTCAACCCCGAATACGCGATGAATTTCTTCGCGATCAACCGCTGGAGCGGTTTTCTGGTTCTGGGCGCGGTGTTTCTCGCGGTGACCGGCGGCGAGGCGCTGTACGCCGACATGGGCCACTTCGGCAAGAAACCGATCCGGCTGGCCTGGTTCTCCTTCGTGTTGCCGGCAATCCTGCTCAACTATCTCGGTCAGGGCGCGCTGCTGTTGCGCGATCCGACGGCGGTCACCCATCCGTTTTATCTGCTGGCCCCGTCCTGGCTGTTGTATCCCATGGTCATGCTGGCGACCATGGCTACCGTCATCGCCTCGCAGGCGGTGATTTCCGGGGTGTTTTCCGTCACCCGCCAGGCGGCGCAACTGGGCTACTGTCCGCGCATCGCCATTCGCCATACTTCCGACCAGGCCATCGGCCAGATTTACGTGCCCGCCGCCAACTGGATCTTGCTGCTGGCGGTCGTGGGTCTGGTGATCGGTTTTCATACCTCGTCCAACCTGGCCGCCGCCTACGGGATCGCGGTCACCATCGCGATGGCGATCGACACGCTGCTGGTGCTGACGCTGGCTCGCATAAGCTGGAACTGGAGCTGGTTCCGCGTGGGGTTGGCGGTCGTGGCTTTCCTGCTGCTGGAACTGGCGTTTCTCAGCGCCAACGCCCTCAAGATCGGCCATGGCGGCTGGATCACGCTGCTGATCGCGGCGGCGATCTTTACCTTGATGATCACCTGGAAGGACGGGCGCAAGCTGCTGAATCAGCGGCTGCGCGAGAGCGCCATGCCGTTGGATATCTTCCTGCAAAGCCTGACCCACGGCTCCACCTTACGGGTGCCGGGCACGGCGGTGTTCCTGACCAGCAACCCCAACGGCGTGCCGAACGCGCTGCTGCACAACATGAAGCACAACAAGGTGGTGCATGAACGCCTGGTACTGCTGACCGTGACGCCGGAGGAAATTCCGCGCCTGGAGGACCGGGAGCGGGTGACGGTGCATGACTTGGGACACAATACCTGGCGGATCGTGGTCCGCTACGGCTTCACCGAAAATCCCGATCTGCCGCATGCCCTGGCGCTGTGCGAGCCGCGCGGGCTGAGCTTCGAGATGATGGACACCACGTTCTTCCTGGGCCGGGCGACGTTGATTCCCACCACGCGGGCCGGCATGGCGCTGTGGCGCGAAAAGCTGTTCGCCGGCCTGTTTCGCAACGCGACCCGCCCGATGGAATTTTTCCGCATCCCCTACAACCGGGTGGTGGAACTGGGGACGCAGGTGGAGCTGTAATACCATTTCCTGTTAGGTTTTGTTTTTTCAGGGGTCAAAAACTGTTCCATTCGTCATACCCGCGAAAGCGGGTATCCAGTTGTTCGGTGGCTGGCTGGATTCCCGCCTTCGCGGGAATGACGAAAATCTATTCAGAATTAGTATAAGGCGGTCCATTGGACCCAGCCGGTTGGGGTGACGGTCAACGGCGGCGTGTATACCCCATGGAAAGTTTTGGGGGAAATCCCGGATTACCAATCGAGCACGAAAAAGTTCGCACGCTCGCGGCCGATGAACCGGAACAGCTCGGTCATGGCCACGTATGATTCGTTCGTTCTCGGCCTGTGCGTCAATGCGGTCTGGAAATTGCCCAGGTTGCGCGGTGAAATGCAACCGATCAGCCACGATACGTTGGGGGCCTCGTGGATCAGGATGCCCCGCTCCGGCGCGGTTACGGCGCCGTGGATCCGGAGGCAATTGCCGTCATGCACTACCGGACCAGTCCAGTTCCCTTGACCATCCTTGCCCTGATACAGGTGCCTGACGACGGGATTCCCCGGTTCCACCGTGACTTGGTAGGCGCCCTCCTTCTTCGTCTTGAACGAGCCGCAATTCGGACGCAGTTGCACGTAGCCGTCCATCCGCTCGATGGTCGTGTACCGCAGGACTTCGGTAATTTTGCCGCCGTCGGACTGGAGCTTGAGCGCGCGGCTTTCGCCGGGTATGACAGTGACGGTGTCACCGTCACCGGCTCTTCCAGCCTCGACCAGGCTGGCAGCCGTGACCGTCGGCCCATTGACGGCCAGCAGCTTTCCGAAGCGCCCGTGCAGGCTCCCGTAACTGAACAGATGGGTCGGCGTTCTTACGAGGAATAAAGTGATCGCCATGGCGATGTCTCCGGTGAAAATACGATGAAAAGCATATAGGGCCTTCTATTCGGGTTTGCTGGCGTAGCGGGAATCGAAGCAACGGTCGCTGCTCCGGCCCCGCCCCCGCCCGACAGTTGCGCCGTCACTGCTTGGCGATGACGACTTCCAGGTATTCGCTGGGCACGACGAGCGAGTTCGGCCCGCCCACGTTCAGGCGTTCCAGCAGAGCGGTAATGTCTTCGGTCAGACTCGCCTGGCGAGCGGGATCGAGCGCCGCGTACACCTTGTGGGTCGGGCCGTAGAAGTCGCGGAACACCTCGATCCAATGCGCGGCGGATCGATAGCGGAAATTGAAGTCGCGCCGCACGCAGCGAATGTCGGATGCGTCCGGACCGAACATCTCGACGATGCGCGGTTCCGAGCCCCAGAGCATGGGCGACCGCAGGCCGGCGGGTGGCGGGACGTAGGCGGCGATCACTCGAAACAGTTGGCCGATGAAGCCCTCCGGCGTCCAGTTCGCCAGGCCGATCCGACCGCCGCCGCGCACCACGCGCCTCAATTCGCGCGCCGCCTGGTCTTGGTCGGGGGTGAACATCGCGCCGAACGTGGACAACACCACGTCGAACGAGCTATCCGCGAACGGCAACGCCTCCGCGTCCGCCACTTGGAATTGGATGCCCAGCCCTTCGGCCTGGGCCCGCGCCGCGCCTTTTTCGAGCAAATGCGGCACGTAGTCGGTCGAGGTCACGCGCGCGAAGCGGCGCGCGGCCGCCAGCGTGGCGTTGCCGTTGCCCGCCGCCACGTCCAACACGCGCTCGTCGGCCCGCACGTCGGCCGCTTCCGCCAGCGACTCGCCGACGATCTGGAGCGTGGTGCCGATGACCGCGAAATCGCCGCTGGCCCAGGTGACCTGCTGGCGTTGCTTGATCGCGCTGAAATCGACGGTGGTGTCGGTCGCGGTTTTCGCCGAGGTTGCTGGCGTGCAAACATTCAGTTCAAGACCCATGTCAGTTCTCCCGATGGTGGATGGAAAGCAAGCCTGCCTGTCACCCTGGCGGCGTCGATGGGAAGGGTACTATGTAACCGTTCATCAACTGACTGTTTCGCAAGGCTCCCTCCTCCCTTGTGGGGGAGGGCTGGGGTGGGGGGTGTGGATGGCTACGGTACTGTCTTCGTTGGCGCCGCTTATGGTTGCCGGTGAGTCGCATTGTTCCGGATGGGCGGCCTTGACGCTTCACCAGGCGTCCACCAAACTTGATCGAGCGTCGCGAAAAATTCACGACCAAATCCCTCATCCATACTGTTCGATCAGCCATCCACCGTCGGTCCCTTGTCATGAGCCGAGATACGCTTTCCGACCTGCTGCGCAGCGTGCGCCTGCGCGGCGCGGTGTTCTTCTACGTGAGCTTGCGCGATCAGTGGTCCGCCGAAGCCTCGACGGCGCGGGAAATCGCCGAGGCGGTGATGCCCGGCTGCGAGCACGTCATGGAGTACCACATGATCGCCAAGGGCGACGGCTGGGCGGCCGTGTCGGGATTGCCGCCGGTACGGCTCGCCGCCGGCGACATCGTGATGTTTCCGCAGGGAGACCGCCATGTGATTTCGAGCGCGCCTGGTCTGGAGCCAAACCGACGCGAGCCCGAGTGGGTCTTCGCGCGACGCAACGACCCGAAGCCGTTGCCGATCTCGATTCGACACGGGGTCGTCGACGACCAGGCGAGGATGCCGATCGAAGACGCCGAGGCGGTGCTGGTGTGCGGGTTTCTCGGCTGCGACCTCAAGCCGTTCAATCCGCTGGTCGCCGCCCTGCCGCGCATCCTGCATCTACCGGTGTCGCGCGCGGGCGACTGGGTGGCCCGCGTGATCGACCAGGCGGTGGTGGAATCGAACGAACGTCGGCCTGGTGGCGACGCCGTGCTCGAACGTCTGTCGGAAATGATGTTCGTCGATGTCGCCCGCCGTTACCTCGACGGCTTGGCCGAGGATGCGACTGGCTGGCTCGCGGGACTGCGCGACCGCTTCGTCGGCAAGGCGCTCGCGCTGTTGCACGAACGCCCCGACCACCCGTGGACCGTCGACGACCTCGGCCGCGAGGTCGGCCTGTCGCGTTCCGCGCTGCACGAGCGGTTCGTGAGTTTCATCGGCCATCCACCCATGCAATATCTGACCAACTGGCGCATCCAGCTCGGCGCGCGGTTGTTGCGCGAATCGAACCGCACCGTCGCGACGATCGCGCTCGACGTCGGTTACGACTCCGAGGCGGCGTTCTCGCGCGCTTTCCGGCGGATGGTCGGCCTGCCGCCGGCCACGTGGCGGAAAGCACAGGCCGGCGCGTAGACGGTGTCGGGAAACCGCGATGATTCCAAGGGAAGAACGCGGGCCGCCGATCTAAGCCCGCCAGTCGGGGGCGATCAGGCCGTCCACGATGCCGGCCAGGCGAAATACGCCGCTTCCAGATCATGACCCAGTTGCAACGGGCGCGTCCACACCCCGCGCTCCAGTTCGCGCGCCGGCAACCCGCCACGGGCAGAATCACCTACGAATTGGGTCAGATCCTCCATGTGGGTCATGATGTCCAACCGCTTGCCATCCATCGTCATCGGTGGGTTCCTCGGATGATTGGGTTTTCGTCAACCACGATCTACCCACGTCCGGGCCACTGGACAAGGGACCCACTGTCCCTTTCCGGGGCTTACCAACGCTTGCCAGCTACTCCCGCGCTCGACTGGTTACGCCCGTTTTAAATGAAAATAAAGAATAACTATTTGTATTTTTATTCTTTTTATTTTTAATCCAGCGTTTCTATACTGCTCGTCGCATTCACTGATCCTTCGATCAAGTCAACGACCCGCGCTTTCGAAATGGACGGAGATCGTGCGCTGGCACGACAGGCGTGGTGCTGCCGGGCGGCGGGATGACCGCCCCTTTCTACCGAAATCGTCTTGTTCCGGGGAGGTTCCCATGTCGCTCGCACCGCTTGTCGCCCACTTCAACCAGCAATTCCAACAAGCGGCCTGGGCGGGCGCGCGGGCGCCCTTCGCCCTGGAAGAAGGCGCCGTGGTGGCCGGATTTTACGGCATGCGGCTGGAGAGCGTCTTCGATGCGCTTCTGGATGCCGGGGATGAGGTGCTCGGCTATCAGGCCTGGCTTCACGCCTTCAGCCCGCGCGGCAATAGCGTATCGCCCAGGGCGCCTTACGCCGTCGCCCTCGACGAGGATTCCATCGTTTACCTCGACCGCCTGGTTCGCACCCTGCACGTCCTTAACGCCGCCGCCTGGGGGCTGAGCGGATTGTTATTGCTGGAGGTCCATCCCTGGCATATTGCCCGGGTGTCCGGCGATCACGGAGCGGTGTTCGAGGGCATTCTGCGCGACTGCGGCCGGGCGCCGGGCGATGTGGTTCTGGAAATCGCCGAAGCCGTCGTGCTGGATAGTGGCCACCTGGTCCAGGCCATCGCCAGTTTCCGGGCGCGGGGCTTCGGTATCGCCCTGCACCAGCGCGGCGCTGATCCCAGCGAGCTGGATCGGTTGCTGGCCTTGCAACCGGATATCATCAAGCTGGGCTATTCGCATCTGCGAGCGGCGGAAATGAGCGCCGACGAACTGCGCGTACTGGCCCAGCGCGTCCAGCGGATCAAGAATCATGGCGCGCGGGTGTTTCTGCTTGGCGTTGCCACCGAGCATCAGGCTCAGATTGCCCGCTGGGTCGGCGCCGACGGCTATCAGGACTGCGTCCGCCATCCGGTCGAGGAGACCACCGTCCTCATCGTGCCGGGTTTGGGCGACTCCGGGCCGGATCACTGGCAAACCCTGTGGGGCCGGGACCACCCGGCGTACCGGCGGGTCCGCCAGCGAAACTGGCGCCAACCGCAAGTCGACGAATGGGTCGAGGCCCTGGATCGGGAAATCCGCCGCGCGCCCAGTCCGGTGATCCTGGTTGGACACAGCCTGGGCTGCATCACCATCGCCGAGTGGGCCAGGCGCCGCTGGGCCGATGTCCGAGGGGCCTTGCTGGTGGCGCCCGCCGACACCGACCACCGTCCGTTCTTCGATGGGGTGCCGCTGCGACCCCTGCCATTTCCGAACATCCTCGTCGCCAGCGAGAACGATCCACACCTTGAGCTGGAGCGGGCGAAGTGGTTTGCCCAGCACTGGGGCAGCCGCCTGGTCAATCTCGGCCAGGCTGGCCACATCAACGTCGAATCGGGGTTTGGACCTTGGCCCGAAGGGGAAACCCTGCTGGCCGAATTGCGAGCCGGCGCCTTGCGCCCGCCCGCCGGGTTGCCGGCGCCGACCGTGGTCGGGTCGCCATTGCCCCTCGCCGCGAGCGCGGCGATTTGAGGAAATCCAAATCGTTTTCGAGTTGGCTTGGAGAAGTGGCCCCCGTGGCAAGGGTCAACAACCGGTATGGTCTTCAGATGCCGGCGCCGCCCTCGAACACTTCGCCGCGCCCCGGCGCTGGCGAGAGGCTGGCCGTCGCGGAACTGGCGTTGCGCACGAGGGACTCGTTCAGTTCCGGATTGCACAACTCGATGAATCGATAAGCGAAATTTCTTAGATAGTGGCCCCTGCGCACGGCGATCCAGGTGATGTTCTTCTCGAACAGCCGGGCGCCATCGAGCAGGCGCAGGCCAACGTCCTTGGCCGGGTTGTAAGCGATCTCGGCAATGATGCCGATGCCAAGGCCCAGCTCGACGTAGGTTTTGATCACGTCGGCGTCCAACGCCGAGATCACGATGTCGGGTATCAGCCCCGCCCGCCCGAAGGTAACGTCGAGCCGGGTACGGCCGGTGAAGCCTTCGTGGTAAGTGATGATCGGATGTTCCACGATGGCTTCGAGCGTGAGCGGGGTTTCCGAAACGAGCGGGTGATCGTCCTGGACGATCAGTCCATGATGCCAATCGTAAAAGAAAAAAGTCGCGAGTTCGGCCACGCTGGCCAGCGCCTCGGTGGCAATGCCGATATCGGCCTCGCCGTCCAGCAGCATCGCGGCGATCTCGGCCGGACTGGCTTGATGGAGCGCCAGATGGACCTTGGGAAAGGCGGCCTTGAATCGCGCGACCACGGGCGGCAGGGCGTAGCGCGCCTGGGTATGGGTAGTAGCCACGCGGAGATTGCCCTGGTCGCGGTTGGAAAACTGCTCCGCAAGGTGGCGAATATTTTTGGCGTCCAGCAACATGCGCTGGACGATCCCAACCAGTTCCTGGCCCGGCTCGGTCAGTCCCAGCAACCGCTTGCCCCGGCGGACGAACAATTCGATGCCGAGTTCGTCCTCCAGGTCCTTAATGTGCTTGCTCACCCCCGACTGCGAGGTGAACAGCGCGTTGGCGACCTCGGTCAGGTTGAAGTGGCAACGGACCGCTTCCTGGATAATGCGCAGTTGCTGGAAGTTCAAATCCCCTCTCCATCAACGCCGATCAGGCTACCCGCCGGGAGGGGCGTCCGTCCCGCCGGCCGGGGCTCGGGCGCGAACAAGCGAATCCGCGCCGGCTTCAGGCGCACCCGTTGCCCGTTCGCGAGATTCAGCGCGGCCACGCGCTCGCGCGACAATTCCACTTCGTAAAAGCGGCCGGATTCGCGTTCCGCGCCGGTCAGTTCGACCCGCGCGGTGGGGCCAAAGGCCAACACCCGTTCGACGCGCGCCGCGATGCCCGCGTTTCCCGCCGGGTTCGTTTCGATGTCCAGTTCGTGGGGGCGAACGAAGCCCAGCGCCTCGGCGCCGGGCTGAAAGCCGTTATGGCCCAGGGGCAAGCTCCCCTCGCCGACGTGCAGATGATGGTCCTGGACCCGGCCGTGAAACAGATTGACCGCGCCAAGAAAGCCGTACACGAACGGCGAGGCCGGCTGTTCGTAGACCTCGTAAGGGGTACCGACCTGTTCGACGCGGCCACGATTCATCACCACGACTTGATCCGACACTTCCAGCGCCTCCTCCTGGTCGTGGGTCACGAACAGGCTGGTGATATGCAGCGCATCGTGCAGTTGGCGCAACCAGCGGCGCAACTCCTTGCGGACCTTGGCGTCCAGCGCGCCGAACGGTTCGTCGAGCAGCAGCACGCGCGGCTCGACCGCCAGGGCGCGGGCCAGGGCGATCCGCTGGCGCTGCCCGCCGGACAACTGGGTCGGGTAGCGATTCGCCAGCGCACTCAGTTGCACCAAGTCGAGGAGTTCGTGGACGCGGGCGCGAATCGCAGGTTCGCCGGGGCGCTGTTGGCGCGGTCTGACTCGCAACCCGAAGGCCACGTTGTCGAACACGGTCATGTGGCGGAACAAGGCGTAATGCTGGAACACGAAGCCGACTTGCCGCTCGCGCACGTGGGCATCGGAGGCGTCCTCGCCGTCGAGAAGCACCTGGCCGCCGTCGGCGGATTCCAGGCCGGCGATGATCCGTAGCAGGGTGGTTTTGCCGCAACCGGAGGGTCCCAGCAGGCCCACCAGTTCGCCCGTCGGGAAATCCAGGGTGACGTCGTCGAGGGCGACGAAGGCGCCGAACCGTTTGGTGATGTTTTGCACGCGAATACTCATAACGATAATTCCCTCAGGATTCCTGACCCGCGCTTAATTCTTGCCGGCCCCGCCATTCCACCAGGGATTTGACGACCAGCGTCAGCAAAGCGAGCAGCGCCAGCAGCGAGGCCACCGCGAAGGCGGCGGCGAAGTTGTATTCGTTGTAAAGGATCTCCACGTACAAGGGCATGGTGTTGGTCCGCCCCCGAATGTGGCCGGACACCACCGAGACCGCGCCGAATTCCCCCATGGCGCGGGCGTTGCACAGGATCACCCCATACAGCAATCCCCATTTGATGTTGGGCAAGGTGACGCGCCAGAAGGTTTGCCAACCGGACGCCCCCAGCACGATCGCCGCTTCCTCTTCTTCCTGGCCCTGCGCCTCCATCAACGGAATCAATTCCCGGGCGACGAACGGAAATGTCACGAACACCGTCGCCAGCACCAGGCCGGGCACGGCGAAAATGATTTTCACGTCATGTTCGATCAGCCAGGGACCGAACCAGCCCTGCGCCCCGAACAGCAGCACGAAAATCAGGCCGGCAACGACCGGTGAAACCGAGAACGGCAAATCGATCAAGGTCGTGAGCAACTGCTTGCCGCGAAAATTGAACTTGGCAATCGCCCAGGCCGCCGACACGCCAAACACCAGATTAAGCGGCACGGCAATCGCGGCGACGAGCAGGGTCAGGAAAATCGCGGATCGGGCGTCTGGATCGACCAGCGCCGCGAAATAGACTCCCCAGCCCTTGCGAAGGGCTTCGGCGAAGACCGTGACCAAGGGCAATAACAGGAACAGCGCAAAGAACGCCAGCGCGATGGCGATCAGAATCCCGCGCACCCAGGCAGGTTCGCGGGTGGCGGCGCTGGCCTCGAATCGCCGTGAGTGGACGGTCCAATGAGTGGCAACGGCGGCGCCCATGCTTATCCTCCTCCGTGACTACGGTTGGCCCATGCCTGCAAGCCATTGATCAGGAATAGCAAGATAAACGAAGTCACCAGCATGACTGCGGCAATCGCCGTGGCGCCGGGGTAGTCGAACTGCTCCAGTTTGGTAATGATCAGCAGCGGCGTGATTTCCGACACCATCGGCACATTACCGGCGATAAAGATGACCGAACCGTATTCTCCCACCGCGCGGGCAAAGGCCAGGGCGAAGCCGGTGAGTAGCGCGGGCAGCACCGGCGGCAACACCACGCGATAAAACGTCTGCCAGCGATCCGCGCCGAGACTGGCGGCGGCTTCCTCCAACTCGGTACTCAGATCCTCGAGTACCGGTTGCACCGTGCGCACCACGAAGGGGAGGCCGATGAAGATCAGCGCCACCAGAATCCCCAGCGGAGTAAAGGCGACCTTGATGCCCAACGGTTGCAGCCATTGCCCCAGCCAGCCGTTGCCCGCATAGATGGCGGTGAGGGCGATACCGGCGACCGCCGTGGGCAAGGCGAACGGCAAGTCGACCAGCGCATCCACGATCCGCTTGCCCGGAAAGGTGTAGCGCACCAGCACCCAGGCAAAAATCAGCCCGAAGACGGCGTTGATCGCGGCGGCCAGCAGGGAAACGCCGTAGGTCAACTGGTACGAGGCCACCACCCGGGGAGTGCTGATGGCCGCCCAGAACGACTCCCAACCCTGGGTTGCGGATTTCAGAAAGACAGCGCTGAGCGGAACCAAGACGATGAGGGACAGGTAGACCAGGGTGTAGCCCAGCGCCAGCGGAAACCCCGGCAGGACCCGCCGCGCCGCGCTCGTATTCATGGCCGATTCACCACGATCTGATCGAACACGCCGCCATCGGCGAAGTGGATCTTTTGCGCCTGGTCGAGACTGCCAAAAACCTCGTCCACCGTGAACAGCGGAATCGGTTTGAACTGCCGCGTGTGTTTCCGCAACACCGCATCGAGGCGCGGACGGAAGAAGTGCCGGGCGATGATCTCCTGACCGGCGGGGGAGTACAGGAATTCCAGGTACGCTTGCGCCTGCTTGCGGGTTCCCTTTTTATCGACCACCGTGTCCACCACCGCGACCGGCGCTTCGGCCTGAAGGCTGATCGAGGGATAAACCACTTCAAAACCGGCGCTCCCCAGTTCCCGTTGGATCAGCACCGCCTCGTTTTCGAAGGTCACCAGCACGTCGCCCAGATCGCGCTGGGTGAAGGTGGTGGTGGCGCCGCGCCCACCGCCGTCCAGCACCGGCACGTTGCGGAACAGCCGAGTCACGAAATCGCGCGCCGCCGCCTCGTCGCCGCCCTTCTTCACGGCGTAGCCCCAGGCCACCAGATAGGTGTAGCGGCCGTTGCCGGAGGTTTTGGGATTGGGAACGACGACCACGATGCCCGGTTTGACCAGATCGTCCCAGTCGCGAATCTGCTTGGGATTACCCTTGCGCACCAGAAAAATGGTGGTCGAAGTGTAGGGCGCGCTGTCGTGGGGCAAACGCTTGCGCCAGTTGGCGGGCACCAGTCCCCCGCGCGCCAGCAGATCGATATCCGTGGCCTGATTCATGGTGACCACATCGGCTTCCAGACCATTTGCTACCGACTGCGCCTGTTTGCTCGATCCGCCGTGGGATTGCTCGACGGCGACTCGCTCGCCCGTGGTTTTCGCCCAGTGGTCGATAAAGGCGGGATTGATGTCCTTGTACAGTTCTCGCGTCACGTCATAGGAGACATTCAGCAGGGTGACATCAGCGTGCGCGGCGCCGAGCATGAAAGCGGCGGCGCCCGCCAAAAGAGCGCGAACTATGCGGGGCGAGAAGGGCATCGACAGACTCCGAAAAAGTTATAACTGAGTCGAAGTTTAAAAACGAATGGGAATAATGGAAAATAAGATATTGCGCAATCGTTATGCGATTTTCTGCAATGGCGGGAGGGAGCCGCGAAGCAAAACCGGCTTTGGTCCGGTTCTGCTTCCGCTCACAGGTCAACTAGGCCAGCCATGCGTTGCGCCCGCCTTGGATGCGCAGCAGTGCGGCAACCGAGGCATCAATATCGGCGCAGGTGTTGTAGAACGCCAGCGATGGCCGGACGGTGCTTTCCAACCCGAAGCGCCGCAGAATCGGCTGAGCGCAATGGTGGCCGGAGCGCACCGCGACCGCCCTCGCGATTGAGGGCGTCGCCTACGTCCTCGGAACGGAACCCGTTGAGGACAAAGGAAAGCACGCCGGCTTTTTCGGGCGCAGTTCCGATGAGACGCAAACCAGGGACGCGGCTTAGTCCTTGGGTCGCATAGAGCAGCAGATCGTGTTCGTAGCGGGTGACGTTATCGATCCCGATCCGTTCGAGATAGTCGAGCGCCGCGCCGAGGCCGACCGCATCGGCGATGTTGCCGGTACCATTTTTTGAAAAATGGCGTTACGTTATTTCTCGCGCAGTGCAATTCGTAAAGTCTAGAGAAATTTCGATAGGGAACATTTCACAATGATCCACAACAACATCATCACCGAAAATAGGCTCGATGACTGGGTACGCGGCAACGCGAGAGAGGCTCAGGGTGTGATTGTTGAACTGGTCTGGCGGCTGGTTGCGGCGTCGGCTCCCAATTCTAAGCGGCGCTTTCCGCTCGGCGATAGTATTGGACAACCAGGACCTGATGGAATCTTGGAAACCGATTTCGGTTTTCGTTCTTTTTTACCCGAGGGGAAATCATTCTGGGAAATTGGCACAGGCTCGAAACCTTGGGAGAAAGCCACAGATGATTACACCGGGCTCACTGTTGAACCTGCGACCGCAATTGCTGAAGAAATAAGGCAACAATCCATATTTATTTTTGTGACGCCTCTTTCTGGTGTGCGCGGCTGGAAACAGCCTGCCCAAGTAAAATGGCTTAAAGAAAGACATGAATGCAAGGAATGGCGAGATATTCGCATAATTGACGGAACCGTCCTAATCGACTGGCTGCATCATTTTCCCGCTATCGAACGATGGTTGGCAGATGCAATGCGGTTGCCGGTTCAGCAAATAGAGACACCAGAGCAACGTTGGGCCACATTGAGAACCATCGGTGACCCACCACCGCTCACGCCGCATGTATTTCTTGCCAATCGGGACGAGGCACGTGAAAAGATAAAAGAGGTATTTTCTGGAACGCTTCTTCGGTTGAGGCTGGATACCCGCTATCCCAGGCAAGCGGCGGATTTCGTGGTCGCCTATCTAGCGTCCCTGGATGAAGAGACCAAGATAGAAGCGGTGGGCCGCTGTCTCATCCTGTCGGGTGCGGAAGCCTGGGAGGCGGTAACTACGCTTAGGGAACGCCACGTACTAATAGCGGATTTCGATCTCGATGACACCGAGTCATCAAGTTCACAGCGGTTGCTGGAAAAAGCGAAACGGGCGGGACATGCGATCGTGTTCGGCGGGATGCATGGCGGGCATCCCGATCCAAATCGAGTCGATTTAAGAAACGCCAAGGATTACCAGATTAAGGAAGCTTTGGAAAAAGCGGGTTACAACGAAGAACGCGCTCGGAATTTGGCACAAAAAAGCGATGGCAACCTGAATTCCTTGCTCCGATGCATCCAAAACCTCTCGTTGATGCCGGAATGGGCGCAAGGCGGGGATGTTTCAGAACTCGCCATTGCAGCGCTACTTGGCGGTTGGAATGAGCGATCAGAAGCCGATAAAGCCATCGTGGAGCAAGTCTCGGGAAACGTCTATGGGGAGTGGATCGGAAAAATGCGTGAAACCGCGTTGCGTCCGGGCGCTCCCCTAATTCAACGGGATGGTTTCTGGAAAGTCGTTGCTCGCTACGAAGCATGGTATGCGCTGGGGTCGCGGCTTTTCGACGAGCATTTGGACAAGCTGAAGGAAACCGCTGTTGCTGTTCTACACGAGCGCGATCCGCAGTTCGATCTGCCTCCCGATGAGCGATACATGGCAAATATTCACGGTAAAACGCTAAGCCATTCCCAAAGGCTGCGAAACGGCCTAGCGGAAAGCCTCGCGCTCCTCGGTAGCCATCCTAAGGCGATGACCTCCTGCTCTTTCGGTAAGGCTGAAACGACCGCCATGCTGGCGGTACGGGAAATACTGGCGAGCGCAGATTCGGTGCTTTGGGCCAGTCTGAACAGCCTTTTGCCTTTGTTAGCCGAAGCCGCTCCCCGAGAGTTCCTGGATGCCGTCGAGAACGCTGTTTATAGCGATCCATGTCCCTTCGATTGGGTATTTAAACAGGAAGGCAAAGGCTTCCTGGGCGGCGCCAACTATATGACTGGCTTGCTTTGGGCGCTCGAAACTCTGGCCTGGGATGCCGACTATCTGACCCGCGTCGTCATGCTCCTCGGTGAGTTGGCTTCGCGAGACCCCGGAGGCAACTGGGGCAATCGTCCCGCCAACTCGCTTACCACCATGCTCTTGCCTTGGCTGCCGCAAACTTGCGCGCCGGTTGCCAAAAGAAAGATTGCCGTGGCGACTCTTTTGAATGAGTTACCGGACGTTGCTTGGAAACTGCTACTGGCTCTTTTGCCAAATACACATCAATTTTCTTCCGGCTCGCGCAAACCGGCATGGCGGGAGATGATCTCCGATGACTGGTCGAAGGGCGTAACGCATCAGGAGTATTGGGAACAAACCGCCGCTTATGCGGAACTGGCCGTCGGTGAGGCCAAGCAAGACATCGCCAAGCTCGCCAACCTCATTGACCGCCTTGACAATTTCCCACCGTCCGCATACCAGCAGATTCTCGCCCATTTGCGTTCGGACGCAGTGATTTCGATGTCGGAGGCGGAGCGGCTTCGAGTCTGGAACGAGCTTACCCGTTTGATTTCAAAGCACCGAAAATTCGCGGATACCGATTGGGCCATGAAATCGGAAGTGGTCGATGAAATTGAGGCAATTACCGAAGGTCTTGCTCCTAAATCGCCCATATATCTCCACGAACGGCTTTTCACAGAGCATGATTTTGAGCTTTTCGAAGAAAAGGGTAACTGGGAAGAGCAACGCAAAAAGCTTGATGATCAGCGGAAAGAAGCTATTAAAGAAATTTATTTATCCGGTGGCATGCAAGCGGTTTTTACATTCGCTCAATCCGTTCGATCAGCTTGGCAAGCAGGTATCGCATTTGGAGCGATCATTGAATTCGATAGCGACGCAAATATTCTGCCTTTAATGCTGGAATCAGCAGCTAAATCTTTAGCGCAATTTGTGGCTGGCTTTGTTTGTGGAAGGTTTTGCATCCAAGGTTGGCCTTGGATAGACGGCATGAATATGTCGAACTGGACGCCATCAGAAAAAGCGCAACTATTCGCTCATTTACCTTTTAATGAAGAAACTTGGGGTAGGTTGGCGAAAAATTTCGGCAAGAATGAAGCTCCCTATTGGGCAAAAACTTATGTAAACCCCTATCAAGCGGAAAAAAATCTCGAACTCGCTATAGACCGGTTAGTCGAACATGGTCGGCCACATGAAGCGATTCGTTGTCTTGAGCGATTGCGACACGATAAGGAGCCTCTGAATAGTCAGCAAATCGTTCGCGTACTTCAAGCCATGCTTCATTCCTCAGAAACCGCCCAAGCGATAGATCAGAACGCTGTCGTCGAAATCATCAAGGTGCTACAAGACGATCCAAATACAAATCCCGCCGATCTTTTCCAGATCGAATGGGCGTTCCTGCCACTTCTCAACGAACACCGGGGCGCGTCTCCCAAGCTATTGGGACAGCAATTGGCTGACGATCCCGATTTTTTCTGCGAGGCCATTCGACTTATTTTTCGATCCGATAAGGAAGATCGCCCCGTCGAAGAACCAACGGAACAACAAAAGAATATGGCGACCAATGCCTATCACCTGCTTTACGAGTGGAAGATGCTTCCAGGTAGCCAGAAGGATGGGGCGTTTGATGGCAATGCGCTGACCGCATGGTTGGAGAGGGTCAAAGCAAGCTGTTCGGAATCCGGCCATTTAGACATTGCGCTCTCAACATTTGGCGAAGCGCTGGTTCACACCCCTGCCGATCCCGATGGTCTTTGGATACATCACGCCGCTGCACGGGCGCTGAATGCCAAGGATGCCCAGCCTATGCGAGATGGTTTTCGCACCGCACTGTTCAACTCACGTGGAGTTCACTCATGGACAGCCGGACGAGCAGAACGAGAATTGGCTGAAAGCTATCGGACTAAAGCTGAAGAAGTCGAGGCTTATGGCTACCATCGTCTGGCCCGTACTCTCAGGGAATTGTCTGACTCATATAAGCGGGATGCGGAAAGACAGGCATCAAGAGACCCGTTCGACGATTAGCGCCCTGCCCGACCTCGGGTTCAAACACCGAGTCCTTTGGCGTCGAACACACCCTCAAACAGCACCGAACTCAGATAGCGCTCGCCGGAGTCGGGCAGCACCACCACGATGGTTTTGCCGGCGGACAGGGGGCGCTTGGCGACGCGGACGGCCACGGCCGCCGCCGCGCCGCAGGAAATGCCCGACAAAATCCCCTCC
>ERZ761602.1867-NODE-1867-length-35873-cov-4.972612_pt1 | contig 35873 bp, 32 predicted proteins | sample MGYA00512165_ERZ761602 | MGnify/ENA primary metagenome ERZ761602 (study PRJEB28899, sample SAMN02445085) | bioreactor sludge metagenome | biome: EBPR sludge; isolation source: Thorneside wastewater treatment plant | place: Australia: Brisbane, Thorneside...
GCACCAGATTCTTCACGGCGGCTTCCATGACGGAGAGCCCCGCCGCCGCGTCGACCAAGTGCTCCTTGCCGGAGTGTTCGATGAAAGTGACCTTCGGCATCGTCGTCCTGTTCCCCTGAAATTCGTCTGTTCTGGTCTTGCCGGAACTGTCGCTGATTGGCGGCCTAGAAATCACGCCGCCCCAGCTTTTGGCAAGGCCGCGCGCGATCCAAGCTGGAGCGAACGGCGGCGCGCGTCGTTGCGCTATATCAGTTCCCTGTGCTGCCGTAGCGTCAGCCCATCAGGCTCTTCATCGGCGTCGCGGGATCGGCGAGGCGACCGGGATCGACCGCCTTCTTCTGGGCGATCATCATGCGGCCGATCATGTATTCCGGCGCGGCGTTGACCGCATCGACCGCCGCGACGACGCCGTCGCGCAGATAGAAGGCGGCGAACTTGCGCGATGCCGGGTCGCCGCGCACGACGACAGTGTCGCCCGGCGCCGAAAGCCCGGCGATCTGCAGCTTGAGGTCGTACTGGTCGGACCAGAACCACGGCACGTCGTCATAGGCCTTCGGCTTGCCGGCGATCGAGAGCGCCGCGGTCTTGGCCTGCTCGATGGCGTTGTGCACCGATTCAAGCCGCAGGCGGCGGCCCATCAGCTTGCTCGGCAGGTTGGCGCAGTCGCCCGCCGCATAGACGTTCGGGTCGGAGGTGCGGGCGAATTCATCGACCACGATGCCGTTGTCGCAGACGATGCCGCAGGCCGCCGCCAGTTCCTGTCCGGGCAGGATGCCGATGCCGGCGACCACGAAATCGCAGGCGATCTCGCCCTTCGTCGTCTTTACGACGAGGCCGCCGCCGGGCGAGGCCTCGAAGCCGGTGACGCCCGTCTCGGTCTGGATGACGACGCCCTCGGCGCGGTGCAGCGTCTGGAAGAACGCCGACATGAGCGGCGAGGTCACGCGCTGGAGGCAGCGCTCCATCGCCTCGACCACGGTGACGGCGAGGCCGCGCTTCGCCGCGACGGCCGCCGTCTCCAGACCGATATAGCCGCCGCCGACGACGACCATGCGCTTGCCGGCATGGAAGTGCGGCTGGATCGCCTTCACGTCGTCGATGCCGCGCAGATAGTGGATGCCGGGTAGATCGGACCCCGGCACGGTCAGCTTGCGCACCCGGCTGCCGGTCGCGAAGACGAGGCTGTCATAGCCGAGCGCGGCGCCGTCGGAGAGCGTCACCGTCTTCGCGGCGCGATCGACCGCGACCGCGCTGACGCCGAGCTTGAGCATCGCGCCGGCCTGCTCGTAGAACTCGGGCGGCTTGATGTAGAGGCGGTCCTCGGTCAGTTCGCCCGCCAGGAACTTCTTCGACAGCGGCGGACGCTGATAGGGCGGATAGGGCTCGTCGCCGATCACCGCGATGGGGGCCGCATAGCCTTCGGCCCTCAAGGTCGCCACGAGCTGCGAGGCCGCCTGGCCTGCGCCGATCACCACCGTACCCGCCATGTCCCGCGTCCCCGTTCGCCGAAAAGCGCGCGAACCTGCCGGAACGGCGAGGCGGAATCAACGCCGCCGCAGCGGAAACCCGGTCAGGCCACGTAGGCCTTCAGCGAGGCCAGAAAGGCCTGCACGCGCGCGCCGGCATCCTCGACCCGCAGCGCGGCGAGGGCCGGCGCGGTCCAGCCCTGCGGCGGATCGAGTTCGGCTTCCAGCGCGGCGAGCGCGCGGCGCTCGTCCGCCGCCAGATCGAAGCGCGCGGCCTGGTGCAGCAGGGCCAGCCACTCATGCACCCGGCGCATGACTTCGAAGGCCCGCAGCATCGGCGCGAGAAGGCCGGGCTCCTGCTGCCAGGAGCGGCCGCCGAAGAGATCCTGCGTCACGCGCTGTCCGGCGCCCAGGCAGTCGAAATACTCGCAGCCGCGGAAGCCGTAGCCGGCGCGATCCTCATAGATGCGGCAGCCGCCCGACCCGTCGAGATTGGGGCAGGCTTCGCCGCAGGCCTTGTCGATGGCAAACAACTCTGAGCGGTCGAAGGCCAGCGCGACGCAGCACAGCGCGGCGCAGTTGGCGCAGTCGGCGCGCAGAAGGGCGGCATCCATTCGGTTGTCCCTTGCGTTCCCGCAGCACCGCCCGTGGCGGAAAATGCGAAAGGCCCGCCCCCGGGGCCGGCCTTCGCCGTCACACTAGCGACATCGCCGCGCACCGCAAGGTGCCGGAACGTGCGGCGTTGCCCGGCCGCGGACCATCGGGCACAAGACGGCGATGCAGACGGCGATTCACGACAGCGGCGGCCGCCTCACGCTCGGCGATCTGGCGGCGGCGGAGCGGCTCGGCGCGGCGGTCGCGGCGCGCTTGCAGACCGGCGACGCCGTGCTGCTGCGCGGCGATCTGGGGGCCGGCAAGACGACGCTGGCGCGGGCGATCCTCACAGCGCTCGGCCATCGCGGCGAGGTGCCCTCGCCGACCTTCACGCTGGTGCAGAGCTACGACACGCCGCGCCTCGCGGTCGCGCATTTCGATCTCTACCGCCTGAAATCGCCGGACGAAGTGCGCGAACTGGGGTTCGACGACGCGCTCGCCGCCGGGGCGGCGCTGGTCGAGTGGCCCGAGCAGGCGGAAGGGCACATGCCCGAGGAACGGCTGGAGATCGCGCTCACGGCCGAGCCGCGCGCTGCGACGCTGAGCGGCACGGGGCGCTGGGCCGATCTCGCGGCGGCGATCGCGGGCGAAGCGGCGTGACGGACCGCAGCGCCGCGATCGAGGCGTTTCTGGCGGCCAGCGGCTGGGGCGGGGCCGTGCGCACGCCGCTGCCGGGCGATGCCTCGACGCGCAGCTACGAGCGCCTCGCGCTCGCCGGGCGCAAGGCGATGCTGATGAACCAGCCGCCGAGCGCCGAGACCGCGCCCTGCCCGCCGGAGGCGAGCCCCGCCGAGCGCGCGGCGCTCGGCTATAACGCGCTGGCACGGCTGGCGGCCGGGCGGGTGGAGGCCTTCGTCGCCACGGCGCGCTATCTGAAATCGCTGGGGCTTTCGGCCCCCGCCATTCTGGCCGCCGATCCCAAGGCCGGCTTCGCGGTCATCGAGGATCTGGGCGACGGGCTGTTCGCGCGTCTGATCGAGGCGGGCACGCACGAGCGTCCGCTCTACGAGGCGGCGATCGACGCGCTGCTGCGCCTGCACGAGACGCGCCCGCCCGAGGTGCTGCCCGGCGGCTGGCCGCTGCTCGTCTATGACGATCTGGCGCTGAAGACGGGGCACGACGTCTTCGTCGAGTGGCTGCCGCGCTACCGCGAGGGAGTCGTTTTCGGCAAGGACGCGCTGGCGGCCTGGGAAGCGACGTGGCGACCGATCCGGGCGCGCGGCGAAAAGGGGGCGAGCGTCTTCTGCCACCGCGACTATCACGCCGAAAATCTCATCTGGCTGCCGGCGCGCGAAGGCGCGGCGCGGGTCGGGCTGCTCGATTTCCAGGACGCGGTGCGGGCGCATCCGGCCTGGGACCTCTCGATGCTGCTGCACGACGCGCGGCGCACGGTCTCGCCCGAACTGGAGGCGGCGTGCCTCGCGCGCTATCTCGCCGCCCGGCCGGACGCCGACGCCGAAGCGCTGCGCGCCGACTATCATGCGCTGGGGGCGCTCAACATCGTGCGCATCCTCGGCATCTTCGCGCGGCTGGTGACACGCGACGGCAAACCGCGCTACGCCGCTTTCATGCCCCGCATGTGGACCTATCTGGCGCGCTGTCTCGCCGACCCCGCGCTGAAGGAACTGGACGCCTGGTTCGCGGCGCATGTGCCGCACGAGGCGCGGCGATGAGCGCGCCCAAACGCGCCATGGTCCTCGCCGCCGGGCTCGGCACGCGGATGCGGCCGCTGAGCCTTGCGACGCCCAAGCCGCTGATCGAGGTCGCGGGGCGTCCGCTGATCGACCACATGCTCGACCGCCTCGCCGCGGCCGGCGTCACCTTCGCGGTCGTCAACGTGCATCATCTGGCCGACAAGGTGATCGCGCATCTGAAGAAGCGCACCGACATGGAGATCGTGATCTCCGACGAGACGGCGAAACTGCTCGACACCGGCGGCGGCACGCTCGCCTCGCTGCACCACTTCAACGACGAGCCGTTCTACTCGGTCAACACCGACGCGCTGTTCGTCGATGCGCGCGGCGACGCGCTGGCGCGACTGGCGCGCTCGTGGGACGACAGCCGCATGGACGCGCTGATGCTGCTGGCGCTGACGGTGCGCTCGGTCGGCTATCACGGACGCGGCGACTTCACGATGGACGCCGCCGGGCGGCTGAAGCGGCGGCGGCCGGGCACCGTCGCGCCCTTCGTCTGGACGACGATCCAGATCGTCCATCCCCGGCTCTTCGCCGATCCGCCGCCGGTCCCCTTCTCGACCAATGTCGTGTGGGACCGGGCGATCGCGGCGGAACGGCTTTACGGCCAGCGGCTGGACGGCGACTGGCTGGAGATCAACACGCCCGAGGCGATCGACGAGGCCGAAGCCTGGCTCGCCCATGAAGGCCTGTGGCGGCGGAGCGCGGCGCGGTGAGCGGCGGCCCGCACGGGCTGTTCACCATCGCGCCCGGACGGGCGTTTCTCGGCGATCTGGCGGCGGGCCTGGTGCACCGCTTCGGCGCGCCGGGCGATCCGCTGGCGCTGGCCGGCGTGACCGTCTTCCTGCCCACCCGCCGCGCCGCGCGCACGCTCGCCGAGAAGCTGACCGAGGCTTCGGGGCTCGACGCCATCGTGCTGCCGCGCATCGTGACGCTGGGCGATGTCGACGAGGACGAGGGGCTGATCGACCCGCAAGCCGATCTCGGCGCCCTGCCGCCCGAGGTGCCGCGCCTGCAGCGCGAACTGATCCTCGCCGAGCGCGTGGCGGCGTTCCGCAAGGACGCGGGATCGGCCGGCGGCTTCGCCGTGTCGCTGGCCCTTGCCCGGGCGCTGGCGCGGCTGATCGACGAGGCGGCGAACGAGGACGCGGACCTCTCCGCCATCGCCGGGCTGGCGCCCGCCGATCTGGCGCAGCACTGGGAGAAGACGGTCGCCTTTCTCGGCCTCGTCACCGCCGAGTGGCCGAAGATCCTCAAAGAAAACGGCCGCATGGACCCGGCCGAGCGGCGCAGCCGCCTGATCCGCGCCTATGCCGCGCGGCTGGAGCGCGAGCGGCCCGCCGCGCCCTTCATCGTCGCGGGCTCGTCGGGGAGCATCAACGCGAGCGGCGATCTGATGCGGGTCATCGCCGGACTGCCGGCCGGCGCGGTGGTGCTGGACGGGCTCGATACCAGGCTCGACGCGGCGAGCTGGGAGGCGCTGCCCGCCAGCCATCCGCAATTCGCGCTGAAGCAGCTGCTGATCCGGCTCGGCGCCGACCGAGCCCAGGCCGGGCCGTGGACGGGGAGCGAGACGCCGCCGCCGCGCGCCGCCTTCCTGTCGGAGGCGATGCGCCCGCCGGAGACCGCCGACCGCTGGTCGGAGCGGACGGGCATCGCGGCGCTGGCGGCCGGCGTCGAGGGGCTGACGCTGATCGAGGCGGCGAACGAGCGCGAGGAGGCGCTGGCGGTCGCGGTCGCCATTCGCGGCGCGCTGACCGGCAGGGACAAGACCGTCGCGCTGGTGACGCCCGACCGGATGCTGGCGCGGCGGGTGGCGGCCGAACTGCGCCGCTGGGACATCGAGGCCGACGATTCGGCGGGCCTGCCGCTCGCCAAGACGGCGGCGGGGGCCTTGCTTGGCCTGTCGCTGGCGGCGGCGGCGAGCGGCGGCGCGCCGGTCGATTTGCTGTCGCTGCTGAAGCATCCGGGCGTGCTGCTGGGCCGCAGCCGCGCCGCCGTGCTGGGCGAGGCGCGGCGGCTGGAGCGGCGCGTGCTGCGGCCGGGACGGATCGCGGGCGGCTTCGCGGCGGCGCGCGCCAAGATGGGCGGGATCGACTCTTCGGGCGCGCCGGTGCTGAAGCTCGATCCGGCCGAACGGTCGGCCTTGTCGGCGCTGCTCGCCGATGCCGAGGATGGGCTCGCGCCGCTGGCGGCGCTGGCGGCGGGCACGCATACGCTGGACCGCCTGGTCGCCGCCCATGTCGCGGCGCTGGAGGCGCTCTGCCGCAGCGGCGAGAGCGGTCGCGCCGCGCTGTGGTCGGGGGCGGACGGCGAAGCGGCGTTCCAGCTGATGCGGGAACTTGGCGAGGCGGCGTCCGGGGCGGGCGTCGCGCTCAGCCTCAGCGACTACGCCCTGGCGCTCGACGGCGCGGCGCGCGCCGTAGCGGTGCGCCCGCAAGGCCCGCGCCATGCCCGCGTCGCCATCTGGGGGCCGCTGGAGGCCCGCCTGCACAGCGCCGATCTGACGATCCTCGGCGGCCTCAACGAAGGCGTCTGGCCGGGCAACGCGGCGGACGATCCCTGGCTCAGCCGTCCGATGCGCGCGCAGATCGGCCTGTCGGCGCCGGAATTGAAGATCGGCCTCGCGGCGCACGATTTCGCGACGCTGGCGGCGCAGCCGCGCGTGCTGCTGACGCGGGCCCGGCGCAAGGACGGCGCGCCCGCCAACCCGTCGCGCTTCCTGCTGCGCCTGACGGCGCTCGCCGAAGGCGCGGGACGCCGGATCGAGGAGGACGAGGCGCTGGCGCTGGCGCGGCGGCTCGACGCAACGGGGGCGCCGCGGCCGGCCCGCCGTCCGGCCCCCGCGCCGCCGCTTGAAGCGCGGCCGCGCCTGCTGAGCGTCACGCGGATCGAGACCTGGGTGCGCGATCCGTACGCGATCTATGCCGAATACGTGCTGAAGCTGAGGAAGCTGGAGGCGCTGGCCCAGAAGCTCGATGCGCGCGATCGCGGCAACATGATCCACATGGCGGTCGAATTGTTCGCGGCGCGCAGCGTGTGGCCGGGCGAGGCCTACGAGACGCTGGTCGCCTGCGGGCGGCAGGCGTTCGGCACGGCGCTGGAGGACGCCGACGTGCGGGCCTTCTGGTGGCCGCGTTTCCTGCGCGCCGCGCGCTGGCTGGCGACGCAGGAAGAGAGCTGGCGCGCCGACCGCGCGGCCAGCGTCGTTGAGCAGAAGCGCGAGCACCGTTTCGCCGATATCGGCTTCACCCTGACCGGCAAGCCCGACCGCATCGACCGCCTGAAGAGCGGCGGGATACGGGTGATCGACTACAAGACCGGCGGCATTCCCTCGACGCGGCAGATCGAGGCCTTCATGGCCCCGCAGCTGCCGCTGCTCGCCGCGATGGCGCGGGCGGGGGCGTTCGGGCCGGAGGTCGCGGCCGAACCGGTGGATCTCGTCTATGTGCAGCTCGGCGGCGGCAAGAAGGAGGGCGACACAAAGCGCCTGCCCGATCCCGCCGGCCTGACCGACGCGCTGGAAGCGCGGCTGACGCAGCAGGTGCGGCGCTATGACGATCCGGCGACGCCCTATCCGCCGCGCGTCGCGGTGGAGAAGCAGCGCTACGCCGGGGACTACGACCACCTGTCGCGCTTCGACGAATGGGGCGAAGCGGCGGAGAACGGCGTATGAGCGACGCGGCGCTTATCGCTTCCGATCCCGCCGCCTCGGCCTGGGTGAGCGCCAACGCCGGATCGGGCAAGACCTATGTGCTGACCGCGCGGGTGATCCGCCTGCTGCTGGACGGCATCAAGCCCGGCCGTCTGCTGTGCCTGACCTATACCCGCGCGGCGGCGGCCGAAATGCGGGCGCGTGTGTTCGACACGCTGGGGCGCTGGGCGATGATGGAGGAGGCGGCGCTCGCCGCCGAGATCGCGGCGCTCGACGGAAAGCCGCCACCGCGCGAGCGGCTGGCGCGGGCGCGGCGGCTGTTCGCGACGGCGCTGGAGACGCCGGGCGGCTTGAAGATCCAGACCATCCACGCCTTCTGCGAGCGGCTCGTCGCGCGCTTTCCGGTCGAGGCCGCAGCGCCCGTGCCGTTCACGGTGCTGACCGAGGCCGAGACGGCGCGGATGAAGGCGGCGGCACGGATGGAGGCGCTGGAGACGCTGGGCGCCGAGGCGGCGGGAGTCCTGATGGAGACGCTGGCGCCCTGGCTCAACGCCGAGGGCTTCGCGGCGCTGTTCGAGGGCCGCAGCGCCGCGCTGATCGCCAGCCATGACGGCGACCCCTGGGCGGTGGCGGGCCTGCCGACCGGCCTGACGCCCGGCGATGTCATCGCGGAGGCGGGTTATGACGACCCGGGCATCGTCGCCTTCTTCCACCGGGCCTCGGAGATCCTGCTGACCGGCGGCGAGAACGACCAGACGGTCGGCCGGGCCCTCGCCGAGGGCGTCGCGGCGACCGACGGCGAAAGCCGCTTCGCCGCCTTCACCGGCGCCTTCCACACCAAGGCGGGGGCGCCGCGCGCCAAGATCGGCGTCAAGGCGCTGCGCGCCGCACATGGCAGCCTTTTCGATCAGATCGATGCCGAGAAGGATCGCGCAGTCGCGCTCGTGCAACGGCGCGCCTCGGCGGAGTCGGCGACCATGGCGCATGCTGTGGCGACGCTGGGGCGCGGCATCGCCGCCCTCTACGCCAGGGCCAAGCGGGCGCAGGGCAAGCTCGATTTCGACGATCTGATCGATGCGGCGCTCTATCTGCTGCGCGACAGCGAGGCGGCGGCCTGGGCGCTCTACAAGCTGGACGGAGGGCTCGATCACATCCTGATCGACGAGGCGCAGGACACCAGCCCCGCCCAATGGCGCGTCGTGGAGAAGCTGGCCGACGAGTTCTTTTCGGGCGGCGGCGCGCGCGATCCGGCCGCCGCGCCGCGCACGCTGTTCGCGGTGGGCGACGAGAAGCAGTCGATCTATTCCTTCCAGGGCGCGGACCCGGCCGAGTTCGCCCGGCTGCGTGCGCTCTTCGCCGAGCGCGCGGCCGGGGCCGGCGAGCGCTTCGAGACGCCGACGCTCAACACCTCGCGCCGCTCCGCCCCCGCCGTGCTGGCGCTGGTCGATGCCGTGTTCGCGGGCGACGAGGCGCTGCGCCGCGCGGTCTCCGAGATCGCCTGGGCGGACCATGTGGCGCATCGCGCGGAGGCGGCGGGGGCGGTCGATCTGTGGCCGCTGGCCGAAGCCGAGGACGGCGAGGCGGACGACGCCTGGACCCGACCGGTCGATGCGCCGCCGCCCGACAACCCGGCGGCGCGGCTGGCAGGCAGGCTCGCCGAGACGATCGCCGGATGGATCGGGCGCGAGAGCGTCGAGGGCAAGGACGGGCCGCGCGCCCTGCAGCCGGGCGACGTGCTGATCCTGGTGCGCAGCCGCGGGGCGATGCAGAAGGCGATCATCCGCAAGCTGAAGCAGGCCGGGGTGCCGGTGGCGGGCGCCGACAAGCTGGCGCTGCTCGATCATATCGCGGTCAAGGACCTCATCGCCTATGGCCGCGCCGCGCTGCTGCCGCAGGACGATCTCAATCTCGCGGCGCTGCTGCGCAGTCCGTTCTTCGACCTATCGGAGGACGAATTGTTCCGCCTCGCCCATGGCCGTGCCGGGACGCTGTGGGCGCGGCTCGGCGAAGCGGCGGCGCCGGGCGAGGCGATCATCGATTCGGAGCGCGCCGCGGCCGTGCTGGAGCGACTGACCGCCGCGATCAATCGCCTGGGGCGCGACTCGCCGTTCGACTTCTATGCACGGCTGCTGGCCGGCGGCGGGCGGCGGGCGATGCTGGCGCGGCTCGGCGAAGAGGCCGAGGACGTGATCGACGAGTTCCTGGCGGCGGCGGCCGCCTTCGAGGACAAGGGTACGCCATCGCTGGAGGGCTTTCTGCACGAGCTGGAAGCGACCGGCGGCGAGGTCAAGCGCGATCCGGACGCGGCGGGCGGCGCGGTACGCGTACTGACCGCGCATGGGGCGAAGGGACTTGAGGCGCCGGTCGTCATCCTGCCCGATACGATGTCGCTGCCGCACCATTCGCACATGCCCGATCTGCTGCCGCTGGACGGCGCGCTGGTGTGGAAGCCGTCCGGCTCGCCGGAGGCCGAGGCCGCCAAGGCTGCGTGGTCGGCGGCCGAGCACGCCGAGCACAAGCGGCTGCTCTATGTCGCGCTGACGCGGCCGCGCGACCGGCTGATCGTCTGCGGCGTGAAGCCGGGCAAGGCGCCGCCGAAGGATCAGACGACCTGGTATCAGGCGGTCGAGGCAGGGTTCGGCCGGCTGGCGGGCGTCACCGCGATCGAGACGCCGTTCGGACCGGGACAACGCTTCGGCGCGCCGGGACCCGAGGCCGCCGCCGTCCCCCCTCCCCGGCAGGCCGGCATCCTGCCGTCCTGGATCGGGGCAGCCGCCCCGCGCGAGGAGCCGATCGGGCTGGTGCGCCCGTCGCGCCTGGCCCCGGACCTCGTCTTCGACGATGCGGCGGTCGCTGCCGGCGTGGCGCGCGGGCGGCTGATCCATCGCCTGCTGCAGGGCCTGCCCGACCTGGCGCCGGCCGAGCGCCCGGCAGCGGCGGCGCGGTTCCTCGCAGCCCGCGCCGGCGCGATGACGCAGGCCGAGCGCGAGGAGATCGCGGCGCGGCTCCTTGCCATTCTGGAAGACCTCCGCTTCGCCGCCGCCTTCGCCCCCGGCAGCCGGGCGGAAGCGGCGATCGCCGGGCGGGTGCGGGCGCTCGGCGAGGGCGGCTTCGTGTCCGGCCAGATCGACCGCCTGGCGGTGTCGGAGGACGGGGTCCTGATCGTCGACTACAAGACCAATCGCACGCCGCCGCAGAGCCCCGACGCCGTGCCGGAGCCGTACCTGAAGCAGATGGCGCTCTATCGCGCCGCGATGCAGGCGGCGTTCCCCGGCCGGAGCGTGCGCTGCGCCCTGCTATGGACCGAGACGCCGCACCTGATGGATCTGCCCGATTCGCTGCTCGACGCCGCGCTCGCCCGCCTCGCCGCCGCTTAACGGAGCCTGAAGCCGGGGCGAAACGGTTCGCCTTGACGCCCCCCGGGGCGGTTCCTACCTTCCCTGCACTACAGCTTATCCGGGCGCGGACGCGCCCTATCGGAGGACCCGCACATGGGCCTGACAAAGATCACCGACCAGAGCTTTTCGGCCGACGTCCTGAAGTCGGACGAGCCGGTGCTGGTGGATTTCTGGGCCGAATGGTGCGGCCCCTGCCGCCAGATCGCCCCGGCGCTCGAGGAAATCGCCAACGAGATGGGCGGCAAGGTGAAGATCGCCAAGCTGAACATCGACGAGAACCCGACGATCCCCGTGCAGTACGGCGTCAAGGGAATCCCGACGCTGATGATCTTCCACAAGGGCCAGGTCGCGGCGACCCGCGTCGGCGCGCTGCCCAAGAGCAAGATCAAGGAGTGGATCGAGTCGACCGTCGCGTCGTCCTGATCCCGCTAACGGATTCGCTCAGACGAAGGGCCCCGCACGGGGCCCTTCGCTTGCGTGCGGCAGGCTCGAGCCGGCCGCTCAGTCCTCGCCGCGGCGGCGGCGCAGTTCGTCTTCCATCAGCTCGACGATGCGGTCCGAGCCGGCCCGGATGTCGAGCAGGGTGAAGATCAGCCCGGTGCCGACCACAGCCAGGATGGCGCCCACCACGAAGCCGCCGAGCGCCCCCTGCCAGGGCTGCGCCATCACGCCGCCGGCATGGATCTCGCCCAGCACGGCGGCGTTCCAGCCGAACCAGGTGGCATAGGCGATGATGCCGACGAAGAAGAACCACGCGAACGCCTCGAACGCGCCGACGATCAGATTGCGGATCATGTCTCGATCTCCCACGGCGCGCCCCGCGCCCCGGCCGCGAGGTTACAGCGTGAAGCGCAGTCCCGCCAGAAGGGCCCCGGGCAGGCGGACGCTGTCGAGGATGCGGCCCTCATAGGTGCCGGGGTCAAGCCACAGCGCGCGCTCGGCGGTCAGCGCCTCGAGCTCGCTGCCCAGCATGCGGTAGATCGTGTCGTCGAAGCGCATGACGCTCAAGGGGGCGACGATCTCGCCGTTCTCGACCCAGAAGGTCGCGAAGCGCGTCATCCCGGTCAGCCGGCCGCTGCTGCGGTCGGAGAAGTTAAGGTACCAGAGATTGGAGACATAGACGCCGGTGCCCAGCGCCTTCAGCACGTCGGCCTCGGGCAGTTCGCCCGCCGCCATGTCGAGCGAGGCCGGCACCTCGCCGCGCGAGGCGCCGTTGGTCGGCGCGCCGTATTCCGACGCCGAGCGCGGCGAGACGAGGCAGTCGCGATAGACGCCGCGCTCGATCAGCGTGACGGCGTCGGGCTTCAGGAAGCCCTCGCGCTGGAAGGCCGGCGCAGCCCCCAGCGCCGTCGCCTCGCGGAGCGTCACCCGCTCGTTCAGCCGCGCCCCGCCCTCGACCATGCGCAGGAAGATCGTCGCCCGCGTGCGATGGGCGGCGAGCCCGAAGCCGCCCCAGGACAGCATCCCCAAGATCTCGTTGAGCGCGGCGGGCGTCAGATAGGCGCGATACTCGCCCGGCGGCACGGTCATCGGCGGCCTCGCCAGCGCGGCGACGCACGCGGCGGCCATTTCGGCGGTCGCGGCGAAGGCCGCGCGGTCCCAGTCGAACCCGGCATGGGCGGTCTTCACGGCCTTGTCGCCGCCGGCATAGAAGCTCCAGTCGGCGTTGAAGCTGTGCGCCTCGTCCCAGTTGGTCTGCCCGGCGGCGTTGGCGAACCCCGTCCAGACCGGCCCGCTGGCGAAAAAGCCCACAAGGTCGCGGCCACGGCCGGCCTCCAGCACGGCATCGACGATCTCGGCCGGTTCCGGCATGACGCCGCCCATCCGCCGTTCGGAATTGCGCGGCGTCTCGCTGACCAGCAGATAGGGGTCCTCGGGCGAGGCGGCGACGGCGGTGCGCAATTCGTCCAGCGCCAGCGCGATGCGGCCCGAATCCTCGCCGGCCCGGCCGGTCAGCGAGATCATCTCCTCGGCCTGGCGCCTGCCGTCGATCAGCGTCAGCGCCAGGTCGATCTCATGGACATGGCCGCCCTGGCGCACCGCGCTGGTGTTGAATCGGATGAAGGTGGAATCCTCGGCGCGGTAGTTGGCGAGGAAGCGCTCGCCGCCCTTCAGGCCGGCCGCGATCTGCCTCGTCACGGATTCGAAATGATCGCGCATGGGCTCAGGCTCCACCGAAGACGTCGATCGCCGCGAACAGGCAGGCGGGCGTCGCGTGCCCGACCTTGACCGACTGGTTGGGTTCGCCCTTGCCGCAATAGGGCGTTCCCGAAACCTCCCAGGTCTCGCGGCCGCCCACCCCCTTGAGCGAGCGCCAGAAGGCGGCCGAGACGCCGCGATAGTTCGGGTTGCGCACGACGCGGCCGAGGCGGCCATCCCTGATCTCGCGGGCGTATTCGCAGCCGAACTGGAACTTGTTGCGGCTGTCGTCGATCGACCACGAGCGGTTGGTCTCCATGTAGACGCCGCGCTCGACGCGCCCGACCAGCGCCTCGAGCGAGCCTTCGCCGGGCTCCAGGTTGATGTTGGCCATGCGGTCGATGGCCGGGCGGTTCCAGGAGCAGGCGCGCTCGTTGGCGACCCCGGCGAGGCCGGCCCGGGCCTGGCTGGTGGCGCCGCCGAGCGGGCGGACGAGCAGGCCCTCGCGGATGAGGTATTCGCGGTCCGCGCGGCTGCCGTGATCGTCGTAGGCATAGGAGGCGACCTCCTCGCCGATGCCCGGATCGAAGGTGACGTTCAGCAAAGGCGAGCCGTACCGGTAGGTTCCGAACATGTCGGGCGTCACGAAGCTGGTGCCGGCGTAGTTGCGCTCGTCGCCGAGGATGCGGTCGAGCTCCAGCGGGTGGCCGATCGACTCGTGCACCTGCAGCACCATCTGGTCGGGGGCGAGCACCACGTCCATGGTGCCGGCCGGGCAATTGGGCGCGTCGAGCAGTTCGATCGCCTCGCGGGCGATGCGTTCGGGGGCGGCGGCGAAGGCGAGCTGGTCCAGCACCTCGGCGCCGCCGGTGCGCATCGAGGATTCGCCGAAGGTGCGGCGCTGGCTTTCGCCCTGGGCGCTCGCCGCCGCCCACAGGGTGGGCTGCAGGTAGTGGAAGCGCTGGGCGATGCGGCCGCCGCCGGCGTCGGCCAGAAGCTGTTCCTTGTCGATCGCCCAGAAGGCGGCGCCCCAGTCGGAGATGCGTTCGTCGATCCGCATCCGGCGCGAGGCGTCGGCAAGCATGTCCAGGCGGTCGGCGAAGGCGAGCATCGCCCAGGGGCGCTGCTCCGGCCCGGCATAGGACGCCTCGCCCGCCAGCGCCGGGGCGCCCGGAATGCCGGGGACCATGCGGCCGGCCGTGACGGCGGCCATGTCGGCGGCGCGGGCGCAGGCCGCGGCGAGCCCAGCCTCGCCGAGGTCGCTGGTCGCGGCATAGCCGAGGCCACCGCCATGACGTATCGTCACCATAGCGCCGAAGCTTTCGGAGGCGCGGCGCGGCACCGGGGCGTCGCGCTCGACGCTCAGCCGCTCCTCTCGCCTGCGTTCGATTCGCAGGACGCAATGCTCGACCGCCGGCGCAACCCGGCGAAAACGGCGTTCGATGTCCTCAAACACGGGCGGTCGGCTCCTTGCGGCCGAAGGCTGTCCGGAACGGCTTGCCGGATCGTCGCCGGAGCGCGATTCGACCCTTCGCAGGCCCGGGACGGACTGTGGATTGACCCTCGGAAAGCCCTTTTAGCACAGTATGTTAACAAGATCTTACCAAGTCGGGGCCGGGACTGCCCCGGACGGGCTGCACAAATGCCACAGTCCGCCTTGATAGTGTCTCCGAAGCGTCAAACTGTTTGACCCCCCCGCCCCCGCTCAATAGCCTCCCGCGCAATGGCAAAGTCGGGCCGGACTCCAGCAATCGTTGCGGGGTCCGGTCCTTGCCGATTGCCGGACGACAAATGGCGTTGACCATGTTTTCCGGCGGCTCAATGGAGGCCGGCGCTTTGGCCAGGGTCAATCCGGAGAGATCAGCTGAACCTTTTCTTTGGGGGTATTCTGTGTCCACTACACTACTCGAACGGTCTCTGAAGGTCGCCCTGCTGGCCAGCGCCAGTGCCGCGATTCTTTCGAGCCCGGCTATCGCGCAAGACGTTCCGGCTCCCGTCGAGGCCGTCGGCGAGGAAGAGGTCGTCGTCACCGGTTCGCGCATCCAGCGCCGCGACTTCGTGGCGACCAGCCCGATCGCCACGGTGACGGGCGAGCAGGCTGTCCAGAACGCGGACATCACGCTCGACACCTACCTGAACACGCTGCCCCAGGCGAACCCGGCGGGCACGTCCACCTCGAACAACCCCGGCAACGGCGGCCAGTCGAACATCAACCTGCGCGGTCTCGGCTCGAACCGTAACCTCGTCCTGGTCGACGGACGCCGTCCGATGGTGTCGGGCACCGACCAGACGGTCGACCTCAACACGATCCCGGCCGCGCTGATCGAGCGCATCGAGATCATCACCGGCGGCGCCGGCGCGACCTACGGCGCCGACGCGCTGGCGGGCGTCGTCAACATCATCCTGAAGAAGGATTTCGAGGGGATCGACTTCCGCTCGAACTACACCAACACGTCGAACTGGGACGGCGAGGAATACTCGTTCTCCGGCCTCGTCGGCGGCAATTTCGCCGACGGCAAGGGCAATGCGGTGATCTCGCTCGACCGCTCGTACCGCGAAGCGATGACGAAGGGCCAGCGCGCCTTCGCCCGCTACGCGACCTCGACGACCGGCACCAACCCGACCGGCGGCTTCATCCACCAGTCGACGAACCCGATCGATCCGGCGGCGGTCAATGCCTTGTTCGGCCAGGCCTCCTACGGTTCGGTCGCCGCCGGCGGCGCGCTCAATACGCTGCTCGGCTTCAACTCCGACGGCACGCTGTTCTCGCGCGGTATCTTCAACAGCCCGATCGATGTCGAGAACTTCCGCTACGACATCAACTCGCCGGCCGCGCCGAACATCAACTATTTCCCGGACTTCTACTCGTATAATTTCGACGAAGTGAACCTCCTGGTCCTTCCGTTCGAGCGCAAGAGCCTTACGGCGAAGGCGAACTACGAGATCGCGTCGGGCATCGAAGTGTTCGCGCAGGCGAGCTGGACCGAGAACAACGTCGCTTCGGGCGCCCTTGCCCCGACGCCGATCTCGCCGACGATCTATGCTCCCGGCACGGCCCCGAACGGCCTCTCGGCCACCTCGGCGCTGGTTCTCGCCGGCGGCAACAACCGCGCCTCGGGCCTGATCGTTCCGGTCACCAACCCGTTCATCCCCGCCGACCTCGCGACGCTGCTCGCCTCGCGCACCGGCGACAACCCGCGCCTCGCCGGTGCGGGCGCCACGGAAGCCTTCGCCATCAACTGGCGCTCGCTGCCGCTGGGCCTGCGCCAGTCGAACACCGAGCAGACGGTCGTTCAGTACCTGATCGGCATCAACGCCGAGCTCGGCGCCGGCTGGAGCGCGCATGCCTATGCGTCGGAAGGCAAGACCGAGATCGACGTGCTCGCGACGGGCAATTTCGACATCACCCGCGGCCTGCAGCTGCTGGCGGCGGCGGACGGCGGCGCCTCGATCTGCGCCGGCGGCTTCAATCCGTTCGGCATCAACGGCCTGTCGGATGAGTGCATCCAGTACCTGCAGGTCGATGCGACCACGAGCACCGAGTTCACGCAGCAGATCTTCCAGGCCTATGCGACCGGCCCGATCGCGACCCTCGCGGCCGGCGACGTCGAAGTGGTGATCGGCGGCGAGCACCGCTACTTCGAGTACAATTTCAACCCGGGTACGCTGAACTCGCCGGTGGCCGGCTTCAACACCGCCAATCCGGCCCGCGGCACCAACAGCTTCACCGACTTCTTCGCCGAAGTCCTCATCCCGGTCGTCGCCGACGCGGAATGGGCGAAGCGCCTGGAGTTCAGCCTCGGCTACCGTTACTCCGAGAGCCAGTTCATCGACGAGTTCAACGGCATCGAGGGCGATACCCGTTCCGACAGCGCCTACAAGATCGACATGCTGTGGGAGGTCAACGACATCGCCTTGGTGCGCGCGTCGTACCAGCGCGCCGTCCGCGCCCCGAACTTCGACGAACTGTTCTCGGGCGGCAGCTCGTTCCCGCAGTTCTACGATCCCTGCTCGATCGGCACGGCCGCCCGCACCAATGGCGGCGCGGCGTTCGATGCGCTCTGCATCGGCACCGGCGTCTCGAACTATGCCTCGTTCGTCGCGTCGCCGGGCGGCCAGTTCCCGCTGGCGACTTCGGGCAACACGGATCTCAACCCCGAAACCGCCGACACGTGGACGCTGGGCGTCGCGTTCTCGTCGCCGTGGGAAGACGATCCGATCTTCGGTAATGCGCGTCTGTCGATCGACTACTACAACATCAAGATCAAGGACGTCATCGCCACCCCGGATCCGAACCTGTTCGTGGCGAACTGCTACAACTACTTCGGCAACAACCCGACGCTCGACCCGAACTTCTTCGACTGCCAGGCGGTCGCAGGAAGCCGTGCCGGCGGCGGCGGTCAGCTGCTCGGCCTCGTCTCGAACCCGCTCGATCCCAGCGGCAATTTCGAGGGCATCAACCAGGGCTACGTCCAGACGGACGGCATCGACGTCCAGTTCCAGATGGGCTTCGATCTGGAAGCGCTGGGCGCCGGCGAGGACAGCGGTTCGATCGCGCTCAACATCCTGATGAACTACCTGCTCTCCTACGAGGTGCAGGAACGTCCCGGCATCCCGGCGCTCGATTATGCCGGCACCGTGTCGTATTTCGGTCAGGGCCTGGGCACGAGCTTCCCCGAGCTGAAGATCACCACCAACCTCGCCTACACGATCGGCGACCTGACGCTCGACACCCGCATCCGCTACATCGATGCGATGGCGAACCGCGCCTCGGTGCAGTTCCCGGGCGAGTCGTTCGCTGGCGTGCCGGCGACGTACTACATCGACCTCGCGGCCGAGTATCAGCTGATCGAGAATGTCGGCCTGCGGATCGGCGTGAACAACGTCACCGACCAGGATCCGCGGACCTACGCGCCGAACGTCCAGTCCGGCACCGATCCGTCGACCTACGACATCTACGGCCGCCGCTACTTCGCGCAGACCAAGATCCGCTTCTGATCTTACGCGCGAAACGCAACACGATCCGGGAAGGGCGGCGCCAAGCGCCGCCCTTCTTCTTTGGCGCATCCCCTTCTGCTATCGATCCGCCATGGCGCTTCCCCCCGCCCCGACCGACGAAATGCTGCGCCGCGCCCTGACGGCGCTGCGCGGCGGCGCGGCGGCCGAGGGCGAACATCTCCTGCGGCAGGTTCTCGCCGCCGATCCGTCGCAGCCCGACGCGCTCCAGCTGCTCGGCCTCTCCGCCAGGACGGCGGGGCGGCTGTCCGAGGCGATCGATCTGTTCCGTCGCTCGCTCGCCGGACGCGACGGCCAGCCCCACGTCCACAACAATCTCGGCAATGCACTGAAGGCGGCCGGCGAGATGGCGGAGGCCGAGCGGCACTACCGCATCGCGCTGGCCCAGAAGGCGGACTACGCCGACGCGGCGCTCAATCTCGGCATCCTCCTCATCGAAACCGCGCGCTTCGCCGACGCCCAGCGCCATCTGGACGACGCCGCGCGGCGCTTTCCCGCCAGCGCCCCGATCGCCGAGGCGCTGGCCATCGTCCGGCAGGATGTCGGCGACGGCGCAGGGGCCGTCGAGGCCGCCCGGCGCGCCACGGCGCTCGGTCCGGCGCGCCTCACCGCCTGGCACGGGCTCGGCCAGGCCGAACAGGCCGCCGGCGACTTCCCGGCGGCCGAGCAGGCCTTCCGCAAGGCCCTCGCCATCGACCGCCGCTCGGCGCCGAGCTGGGCTGGTCTCAGCAACGCCCTGCGCTGCCAGTTGCGCGACGCCGAGGCCGAGACCGCGCTGCGCCAGGCGCTGACGATCAACCCGCTCGACATCGCCGCGCATCGCAACCTGAACGCGATCCTCTGGGAGCACGGCAAGGCCGGCGAGCATCTCGCCAGCTATCGCGACGCCGCCGCCCGCCACCCGAACGAGATCGGGCTGCGCCTCGCCTTCGCCGAGGAGTTGCTGCAGGCCGGCCGGACCGACGAGGCCGAACGGCCCATCGCCGAGTGCCGGGCGCTCGCCCCCGACGATCCGCATGCCCTCGATCTCGCCGCCCGGCTGACGGCGCGGCGGGGCGATGCGGAGGCGGCGCTCGTCCTGCACTGGCGCGCGGCCGAAGCGGCGCCGGCCAGCGCCTTCGTCGTCAATCTCTGCGACACGCTGCTGCGGCTGGAGCGGGCCGACGAGGCGGACGCGGAATGCGTGCGGTTCCTGAAGACCGCGCCGGACGACCAGGCGATCCTCTCGCGCCAGCTTCTGGCGCTGCGGATGATGGGCGATCCGCGCTACCGCGAGCTCTTCGACCCCGACACCATGACCGCGTGCCTCGACGTGGCGCCGCCGGACGGGCTGGACGCCGGGACCTTCCTCGAGCGCCTGGCCGCGCACCTAAGGGCGCTGCACACCTCGACGACCCAGCCGATCGACCAGACGCTCGAGGGCGGGACGCAGACCTTCGGCCACCTCTTCGCCGTCGACCGCTCGCCGATCGTCGGCGCGCTGCGGGCGGCGATTCAGACTTCGGTCGAGGGTTTCGTCGCCGGCCTGCCCGACGATACGCGCCACCCCTTCTTCCGGCGGAAATCGCCTTCGATCCGTTTCACCGGATCGTGGTCGGTGCGGCTGCATGCGCACGGCTTCCACACCAACCACTACCACCCCAAGGGCTGGATCAGTTCGGCCTTCTATGTGGTCGTCCCGCCCGAGGCGGACGACGAGACGGCGCGGCCGGGCTGGTTCACCTTCGGCCAGTCCAACATGGCGCTTGGGGCCAGCGACGTGGTGGAGCGCTACGTCAAGCCGCAGCCCGGCAAGCTGGTGCTGTTTCCATCCTATGTCTGGCATGGCACGGTGCCGTTCACTAGAAGCGCCGAGCGGATGACCGTCGCCTTCGATGCGGCCCCTCTCTGACAGCGGAACGAGAAGCAGACCGAATGCCCGTCTTCGCCGCCTATACTCTGGTCTTCGTGCGCGACATGCAGCGCGCCGTCGCGTTCTATCGCGACGCCCTGGGCATGACCGTGCGCATGGCGACGCCCGCCTGGAGCGAACTCGAGATCGCCGGGGCGACGGTCGCGCTGCACTCGGGGCGCGAAGGCAACGGCGCGCAGGAAATCCCGCTCGGCTTCAAGGTGCTCAACATCGACGCCGTCGCCAATGCGGTGGTGGATGCGGGCGGCTTCATCCACGCCCCCAAGCGCCAGGCGCAGGGCGAGCCCGCCATCGTCAAGGCGGGCGACCCCGACGGGAACGTCTTCTTCCTGTCGGAAGGACCGGGCGCCTAGAGCCAGTTCCGCTTCGGTCGAACCGGACCGGAGACGCTAGCCGTTCTGGGCGAGGATGCGGCCCGCCAGATAGAGCGAGCCGCAGATCAGGATACGCGGCGGCGTCTCGTCGTCGTCGAGCGAGACACGGGCGGTGATCTGATCGAGCGCATCGCCGATGTCCTCGGCCGGATCGGCCTTGAGACCGGCCGAGCGCGCCGCGTCGTAGAGCGCCCCGGCGCCCAGCGCATTGGGCTCGCCCGGAATGGTCAGCGTCGAGACATGGCGCGCGAGGCCCCGGAAATGGACGAAGAACCCCGCCGGGTCCTTGGTGCTCAGCATGCCGACGATCAGGTAGAGCGGACGCGGGCGCTTCTCCTCAAGATCGGCGAGGGTCTCGGCGATGGCGGCGGCGGCGTGCGGATTGTGCCCGCCGTCGAGCCAGATCTCGGCGCCCTCGGGGGCATCCTCCACCAGCGGCCCGTAGGTGAGGCGCTGCATGCGCGCCGGCCAGGCGACATTCGCAAGACCCGTCTCGATCGCCTGTTCGGACACGGCGAAACGGTCCTGGGCGCGCAGCGCGGCGATGGCGGTCGCGGCATTGGCGATCTGGTGCACGCCGACCAGCCGGGGCGGCGGCAGATCGAGCACGCCCTGACCATCCTGGAAGACGATCCGCCCGTGTTCCTCGTGCGCCGAGAAGTCGCGGCCCCAGGCGATGACCGGCGCATCGACCCGATTGGCCGCCGCTTCGATCACCGCAAGAGCGGCCGCGTCCTGAGGACCGACGACGAGCGGGCGGCCTCGCTTGGCGATGCCGGCCTTCTCGGCGGCGATCAGTTCGATCGTATCGCCCAGGAAGTGCTGATGGTCGAGACCGACCGGGGTAATGACCGAGACGAGCGGCGAGTCGATCACGTTGGTCGCGTCCAGCACGCCGCCGAGGCCGACCTCGAGCACCAGGGCATCGGCCGGCACCCGCGCGAAGGCGAGCAACGCCGCCGCCGTGGTGATCTCGAAGAAGGTGATCGCCATGCCGTCCGCAGCGCGCTCGCATTCGTCGAGCAGGATCTGCAGCGCGTCCTCGCTGATCAACGTGCCGGCAAGGCGGATGCGTTCATGGAAGCGCACCAAATGCGGCGACGTGTAGACATGGACCTTGAGGCCCGCCGCTTCCAGGATGGCGCGCAGCGTGGCGCAGGTCGAGCCTTTGCCGTTGGTGCCGGCGACGTGGAAGACCGGCGGCAGGCGCCGTTCGGGGTGGCCAAGCCGGACCAGCAGCGCACGCATACGGTCGAGCGAGAGGTCGATCGCCTTGGGATGAAGGCGCATCAGCCGTTCGAGGATCGCGTCGCTGGAGGTCGTGGAACTCATTGCGCCGCTTGGGTCTCGCCTTCCGTGGCGGGCTCATCGGCAACCGGGCCGGCGGCGGGCCCGATGGACGACCATGTCGACCATGCCGTGCTCGAGCAGATACTCGGCCTTCTGGAAACTGTCGGGAAGCTTTTCGCGGATGGTGTTCTCGATGACCCGGCGGCCGGAGAAGCCGATGACGGCGCCCGGCTCAGCGATGTGGACATCGCCCAGCATGGCGTAGGACGCCATGACGCCGCCGGTCGTCGGATCGGTCAGCACCACGATATAGGGCAGCCGCGCGTCGCGCAGCATCTGCACCGCGACCGTGGCGCGCGGCATCTGCATCAGCGAGAGAATGCCCTCCTGCATCCGGGCGCCGCCCGAGGCGACGATCAGCACGAGGGGAGCCTTGTCGGCGACGGCGCGCTCGGCGCCGGCGATGAACGCCTCGCCCGCCGCCATGCCGAGCGAGCCGCCCATGAAGGCGAAGTTCTGGCAGACGACGACGGCCGGCACGCCCGCGATGAGGCCTTTGGCGGCAATAACGGCGTCCTGCTGGCCGGTCTTGGTGCGGGCTTCCTTGATGCGGTCGGTGTAGCGCTTCTCGTCACGGAACTTCAGCGGATCGCCGGCGACGGCGATGAAGGGCAGTTCCTCGCAGGAGCCGCCGTCGAACATGAAAGCGAAGCGCTGGCGCGGCCCGGTCTTCATGTGGAAGTCGCAGTGCGAGCAGACATACTGCGCGGCTTCCAGGTCCCTCTGGAACAGCATCTCGCCGCAGCTCGGACACTTGGTCCACAGATTGTCGGGCGTCGTCTCCTTGACGCCAAGCATCGACTTGATCCGGGGGCGGACGAAATTGGTGATCCAGTTCATGTGCGTCTTCCCTTAGCGGCGCGCGGCACGGACCCCGGCGCCGATCCCGGCGACGAAATCTAGCACATCCTTCGCGCAGCCGGGTTTTACCTTCTTGCCGTCGGGCGGCATGAAATCGGCGATCCGCGCGACGATGGCCGAGCCGACCACGGCGGCATCGGCGAAGCGAGCGATAGCAGCGGCGCGCTCCGCCGTACGAATGCCGAAGCCGACGCCGACGGGCAGCGGCGTCTGGGCCTTGATCCGCTTCACCTCGCGCTCGACTTCGTCCAGGTCGAAGTCCTTGGTGCCGGTAATGCCGGTGATCGAAACGTAGTAGAGAAATCCGCCGGCGCCGCTCAGAACGGCCGGCAGGCGCGCATCCGTTGTGGTGGGGGTGGAGAGGCGAATGACGTCGATCCCCGCCGCATTGAGCGCCGGGGCAAACTCGCTCGCCTCCTCGGGCGGCAGATCGACCAGGATGACCCCGTCCACGCCCGCCGCCGCGGCGTCGCGGGCGAAGGCATCTATGCCGTAAGCGGCGACGGGATTGCAGTAGCCCATCAGCACGATGGGCGTATCGCCGTCGGTCGCGCGGAAGTCGCGCACCAGACCAAGCGTCGTCTTCATCGTCGCGCCGGCCTTCAGAGCGCGCAGGCCTGCCGCCTGCACCGCCGGGCCGTCGGCCATCGGATCGGTGAAGGGCATGCCGAGTTCGATGACGTCGGCGCCGGCGGCGGTGAGGCCGAGCAGGATGTCGCGGCTGACCTCCAGCGAGGGGTCGCCGGCCGTGATGAACGGAATGAAGGCGGCGCGGCCTTCGGTTTTCAGCGCGGCAAAGCGGGCTTCGATACGGCTCACAGCGTCACCTTCAGCGCATCAGCCACCGTAAAGATGTCCTTGTCGCCCCGGCCGCACATGTTCATCACGACGATCTTGTCTTTCTCCATCCGCGGCGCGATCCGCACGACATGCGCCAGCGCATGGGCGGGCTCCAGCGCCGGGAGAATGCCCTCCAGGCGGGCGCAGAGCTTGAACGCTTCCAGCGCCTCGGTGTCGGTCGCGCTGACATAGGAGACGCGCTTCAGATCGTGCAGCCAAGCGTGCTCCGGCCCGACGCCCGGATAGTCGAGGCCGGCCGAGATCGAGTGCGCCTCGATGATCTGGCCGTCGTCGTCCTGCAGAAGATAGGTCTTGTTGCCGTGCAGGATGCCGGGCGTGCCCTTGGTGAGCGAGGCGGCGTGCTGGTCGGTGTCGATGCCGTGGCCGGCGGCCTCGACGCCGTGCATGGCGACGGAGGGATCGTCGAGGAATGGGTGGAAGAGACCCATCGCGTTCGAGCCGCCGCCGATCGCGGCGACCAAGAGGTCGGGCAGGCGGCCCTCGGCCTTGGCCAGCTGCTCGCGCGTCTCGATGCCGATTACCGACTGGAAGTCGCGGACCATCGCCGGATAGGGGTGCGGACCGGCCACCGTGCCGATGCAGTAGAACGTGTCGTGGACATTGGCGACCCAATCGCGCATCGCCTCATTCATCGCATCCTTGAGGGTGTGGGCGCCCGAGGTGACGGGCACGACTTCGGCGCCCAGCAGCTTCATGCGGAAGACGTTGGGCTTCTGCCGCTCCATGTCGACGGCGCCCATGTAGACGATGCAGGGCAAGCCGAATCGGGCGGCAATGGTCGCGGTGGCGACGCCGTGCTGGCCCGCGCCCGTTTCGGCGATGATGCGCGTCTTGCCCATGCGGCGCGCCAGCAGCACCTGGCCGAGGCAGTTGTTGATCTTGTGCGCGCCGGTGTGGTTGAGCTCGTCGCGCTTGAAGTAGATTTTCGCGCCGCCGAGATGCTGCGTCAGCCGTTCGGCAAAGTAGAGCGGACTGGGGCGGCCGACATAGTATTCGAGGAAGTAGGCCATCTCGTCGAGAAAGGCCTTGTCCTGCCTTGCCGCGCCATAGGCGGCTTCGAGATCGAGAATGAGCGGCATCAGCGTCTCGGCGACATAGCGCCCGCCATAGGGGCCGAAATGCCCTCTGGCGTCTGGCCCCTGGCGATAGGAATTGGGCACGGGGGCGTTCATGCGACGGGCTCCGCAGTCAATGATCCGTAGGCGGACAATGCCGCCGCAACGAAGGCGGCGATGCGTTCGGGCGATTTCCGGCCAGGCGATGTCTCGACGCCGGACGAGACGTCGACGCCGGGCGCGCCTGTGGCGCGGATCGCCTCGGCGACATTGGCGGAATCTAGGCCGCCCGAGAGGATCCAGGGGCGCGGCAGGGCAAGGCCCGCCAGGAGCGACCAGTCGAACGCCACGCCGTTGCCGCCCGGCAGATCTGCCCCCGCCGGCGGTTTCGCGTCGAAGAGGATGTGGTCCGCAGCCGTGAAGTGCTGCGCCGCGTCGATGTCGGCACGCGCGGCAACGGGAACCGCCTTGATGACGGGCAGGCCGGTCAGCGTTCTCAACGCGGCGGCGCGGGCCGGCGTCTCCCGCCCGTGCAGCTGGATCGCTTGTGCCTGCAACGCGGCGACGGCGGCTTCGGCCTCTGCGTCCGTCGGATCGACAAGAAGTGCGACGCGAACCAGCGACATCGGCGCCGTCTCCGCCAGCCGCGCCGCAGTGTGCAGATCGACATAGCGCGGGCTGCGGGCGAAGAAGTTGAAGCCGGCATGGGTCGCGCCGGACTCGGCCGCTGCGGCGAGCGCCTCGGTATCCTTCAGGCCGCAGATCTTGATGATCGGCGTCATGCGAATCCCAGCTCGACGGCGACGGCGCGAGCGGCAGCGGCGGGATCGGCGGCAGCGGTGACCGGGCGGCCGAGGATCAGGATGTCGGCTCCGGCAGCGCGGGCGGCCGCTGGAGTCATGACGCGCTTCTGGTCCTGCGCGTCGGACCCGGCCGGGCGGCTGCCCGGAACGATCGTCGTGAAGTCCGGCCCACAGGCGGCCCGGATCGCGGCAAGATCGGTGGCGCCACAGACGACACCGTCCAGGCCGGCGATCTGGGCGAGGCGCGCCAGACGCAGCGCCTGCATCGAGGCGCCTTCGGAGAAGCCAATGATCTCCATGTCAGCGTCGTCGAGGGAGGTCAGGATGGTGACGGCAATGATCTTCACGCCGCTGCCGGCCGCTTCCCTGGCGGCCCGCATCATCGCCGTGCCTCCGGAAGCATGGACATTGATAATTGCAACGCCGAGCGCGGAAAGCGCTTTCACCGCCCCGGCGACGGTTGTGGGAATATCGTGAAGCTTGACGTCGAGGAAGACCGGCAGGCCGAGCGCGACAACCGCCCTGACGCCGTCAGGTCCGTTGGCCGAGACGAATTCGAGGCCAACTTTGAGGCCGCCCACGTAGGGGCGGACCGCGCCGGCGAGCGCCAACGCCGTCTTTACGTCGGCCGTGTCGAGCGCCACATAGACAGGGTTCGGGGTCGTCGTCATGGCCCGCGGACTTACAGCAGATAGGCCCTTTAAGGAACCGTATCGATGACGGAATACCGCGTCGCCGTCGCCTTCGACCGGGGGAGCCAGAAGCACCGGGCGACCAGCGCCGAAATTCCGGGCCTCGACGAGGCCGACATGAATCTGGAGCGTCTCTTCGCCAAGGTGATGCGCGCCGCGCCCGATCTGCTGGCGGCGGCCGGCAAACCGCCTGGCGGCTTCAATCTGAAGTTCGAGAAAGCTGACGGGTAGCGGGCGCCGCTTCACCTCGGGCCAACGTCTCGTCGGCAAGCAGCTTCTGCAGCCGCGCGGCACGCTGGCGTTCGTCCTTCAGCGCGCGATGGACGCCCAGGGTGCGGGCCCACATATAGGCGCCGCCGATCAGCAAGCCGGCCAGAACGCCGGCCAGCAGGACGGCGAAGAGGGGCAGATCGAACGAGGAGGCCGGAGAACCGGGTCGCAGCGCATCGAAACTGACCGTGACGGGGGCGCGGTTGGCGACGGCGAGCCAAGCCGCCAGCGCCGCCAGAATGGCGAAAGCCAGCGCGCCCAGCGGGCGCATGTCAGCCGCCTCCGGGCGGTTCGTCGTTCAGCTTCTCGCGCAGTTCCTTGCCGGTCTTGAAATAGGGGACGCGCTTCTCCTCCACCGCCACCGACTCGCCCGTACGGGGGTTGCGGCCGGTGCGCGCCGGGCGCGATTTGACCGAAAAAGCGCCGAATCCGCGCAGTTCGACGCGATCACCATCGGCGAGGGCCCGGGCGATCACGTCGAACACGGTCGACACGATGCGCTCAGCATCCTTGTGCATGAGGTGCGGATAGGCCTCGGCAATGCGGGCCACGAGTTCGGACTTGATCATGCCCCGGACCACCCCCTTCTGGCCCCGGTTCCCCGGCTGCGGACTCGCGTTCGCAGGGGGGCAAGCTGCCAAGGGGCGCGACCGCCGTCAAGGGCACGTACGTGTAAGTCGTTGGACAGCACGGACTTTTGCCCCTTGCACGAGACGCCATGTCGGTGCGAAAGACCGGCCGATCGCCCCTGGAAGTCTCCGCCCATGCGTCTTGGCCCTTCGGTTGCGGCTCTCGCCTGCCTTGCACTGCCGGCCTGCGCCGGCCCGGTCTACGTCAACCCGTGCTACGGCGCCGGCCTGCTGCTGCCGACCGAGGCGACGGGGCCGGAAATCGTCGCGGCGGCCGATGCCTGCATCGCAGACGGCGGCGAGCGCAAGCAGGGCCTTGTCATCCGCGCTGCGGGCCATTTGCGCGACGCCGACACCGCGGCGGCGATCGCCGATACCGATGCGGCAATCGGGATCGATCCGGCCTATGCCGACGCCTATTACTATCGCGGACTGGCGCACGAGGAGGTCGGGGCGATCGATGCGGCGCGGCGCGATTTCGACCGTGCGGTGGAGCTGGGCCTCGCGCCCGTCTTCGCATTGCGGGCGCGCGGGCGGACGCGGTTCCTGGAGGACGATTTCGCCGGGGCCTACGACGATTTCGACGCGCTGATCGCAGCCGCGCCTGAGGACCAGGAGGCCTACCGGCTGCGCGGCGCGGCGGCCCATGTGCTGGAGCGCTGGGCCGAGGCGGAGGCAGACTTCGACAAGGCGATCGCGCTGAAGGACGACGATCTGAAGGCCTATAGCGGGCGCGCCTACGTCAAGTTCTTCACCGGCCGGTTCGTCGAGGCCGCCGCCGACTTCAAGATCGCGCTAAAGGACAAGCCCGAGGGGCTGAAGGCCGCGTTTCTCTATCTGGCTATGCGGCGGGCGGGCGACGACGAGGCCGCCGCCGAACTGGCGCGCCAGGCCGAAACGCTCGACTGGACGCGCAATCCCGGCGTGTTCGCTGCGCTTTTCCTCGGCCATGTCGGGATCGAGGAGATGGTCGATATCTCGAAAAGAACCGGCATCCACAAGCCGCGCGAGAACGAGTGCGAGGGCTATTACTACGCCGGCATGGCCGAGTTGCTGGCGGGCAATCGCGCGGCCGCAGAAGCCTGGTTCCGCCGCGTACTGGCGACCGGGGTCGTGCGCTTCGACGAAGTGCGCGGGGCACGGATGGAGCTACGCGCCATGGGCATCGCCGTGCCCTCACCCGACCCGCGTGCCCGGCCGGGCACCTGAGACGGCAGCCGGAGCGGCGGTCACATGGCGCGGCCCGCCGTGAGGCTGGCCGCGCGATCCTATTCCTCGTCGTCGTCCGTGTCGGCCGTGCGCTTCTGGGCCTTGGACAGCGCGGCCCCAAGGATGTCGCCGAGCGAGGCGCCCGAGTCGGACGAACCGTATTGCGCGACGGCGTCCTTCTCGTCCGAGATCTCGCGCGCCTTGATGGAGAGCGAAATCTGGCGCTTGGCCTTGTCGAAGGCAGTAACCTTCGCATCGACCTTGTCGCCCACCGCGAAGCGCTCCGGGCGCTGCTCGGCGCGGTCGCGGCTGAGGTCGGCGCGGCGGATGAAAGCCGTCATTTCGCCGACCGCAACCTCGATGCCGCCATCGTTCACGGCCGTGACCTCGACGGTCACGGTATCGTTCTTCTTGATGCCGCCGACCGAGGCGATCGGGTCGCCGCCGAGCTGCTTCACGCCGAGGCTGATGCGCTCCTTCTCGACGTCGACGTCCAGCACCTGGGCGCGCACGTGATCGCCCTTCTTGTAGTTCTGGATCGCCTGCTCGCCAGGAACCTTCCAGTCGAGGTCGGAGAGATGGACCATGCCGTCGATGTCGCCATCGAGACCGATGAAGAGGCCGAACTCGGTGATGTTCTTCACATCGCCCTCGACTTCCGACCCGATCGGATGGGCCTCGACGAACTGCGACCACGGGTTCTGCTGCGTCTGCTTCAGGCCAAGGCTGATGCGGCGCTTGGAGGTGTCGACCTCGAGCACCTTCACTTCGACTTCCTGCGAGGTGGAGACGATCTTGCCGGGGTGGACGTTCTTCTTCACCCACGACATTTCAGAAACGTGGACGAGGCCTTCAACGCCCGGCTCCAGCTCCACGAAGGCGCCGTAGTCGGTGATGTTGGTGACGCGGCCCTTGAAGTTCGCACCGATCGGATACTTCGCGACCGCGCCGTCCCATGGGTCGGCTTCCAGCTGCTTCATGCCGAGGCTGATGCGCTGGGTGTCCTGGTTGATCTTGACGATCTGGACCTTCACGGTCTCGCCGATCTTCAGGATCTCGCTGGGATGGTTCACGCGGCGCCACGCCATGTCGGTGACATGGAGCAGGCCGTCGACGCCGCCCAAATCCACGAACGCGCCGTAGTCGGTGATGTTCTTGACGACGCCGTCGATGACCATGCCTTCCTTGAGGTTGGACACGATCTCGCTGCGCTGTTCGGCGCGGGCTTCTTCAAGCACGGCGCGGCGCGAGACGACGATGTTGCCGCGCTTGCGGTCCATCTTGAGGATCTGGAACGGCTGCGGCTGATTCATCAGCGGGCCGACATCGCGGATCGGACGCACGTCCACCTGGCTGCCGGGCAGGAAGGCGGTCGCGCCGTCGAGGTCGACGGTGAAGCCGCCCTTGACGCGGCCGAAGATCACGCCGGTGACGCGCTGGTTGGCGTTGGCGGCGACTTCGAGCTTGACCCAGCTCTCTTCGCGGCGGGCCTTCTCGCGGCTCAGCACGGCTTCGCCGTGGGCGTTCTCGATGCGGTCGAGGAAGACCTCGACGGTGTCGCCGACCTTGATGTCGGTGGTGACCCCCGGCATCGCGAACTCCTTGAGCGGAATGCGGCCTTCGGTCTTCAATCCGACATCGACGATGACGAAATCGTTCTCTACGGCGACGACCTGGCCGCGGACGACATTGCCTTCGGCGGCGGCGTTTTCATTGAAGCTTTGCTCCAGCATCGCCGCGAAATCGTCGCGGCTGGGAGCGAAAGACAGGGTTTCGTCGGCGGTGATGGTGGCGGCGCGGCGGCCGGCCTTGGCGGTACGAGCCATGCGGTTGAGGTTCTCCAGTTCTTCTAGCGTTACAGGCCAGCCAGTTGTATCCGGCGGTCTAGCTCCGACCCCCAGAACGCCCGACGCGCCCCGGTCCTCGCGGTCCGGCGCGTGTCGAAATCCAAAGGTCAAAGCTTCAGGCTTCGAGTTTGCCGCGCACTGCCTCCAAGGCCGCCGCGACGGCGGCGTCTATACTCAAATCGGTGGTATCCAGCAAGATGGCGTCCTGGGCGGGCCTCATGGGGGCGGCGGCTCGGCCCGCGTCGCGGGCGTCGCGCTGGCGCAGTTCCGCAAGAATCGTCTCGTACGTCTTGGCAGGATCGAGAATCTGGACTTCCCGCCAGCGGCGGTGCGCCCGTTCGGCAATGCCGGCGGTCACGAAGAGCTTCGCCGTCGCCTCCGGCGCGATCACGGTGCCGATGTCGCGTCCGTCGATGACGGCGCCGCGGCCACCCGGCGGGGATGCCGCGAATCGCACCTGCAGATCGCGCAGGGCGGCCCGTACTTCCGGCAGGACGGCGACCTGGCTGGCTGCCTCTCCCACCGCCGCGCTACGCAATTCCGCTTCCGGAACGATGCCGGGACAAAATCCTGCACAGGCCTTCAACGCGTCGTGACGCGACCCCGGATCGCCGCCCGCCCGCAGCACCAGCGCGGCGACGGCGCGATAAAGCGCCCCGGTGTCGAGATGGTCGAACTTCAGCTCGCGGGCCAGCGCGCGGGCGATGGTGCCCTTTCCGGATGCCGCCGTCCCGTCGATGGCGATGACGGGTGTCGCGGGGCGCAGTGCCGGGCTCACCGGTTCACCCGCTCGAGACTGCCTCCAAGGCGCGTCATGAGTTCGCTGAAGCCCGGGAAGCTGGTCGCGATGAAGGCGCTGTCGTCGACCGTCACGGGCGCTCTGGCGGCGAGTCCGGCGACCAGAAAGGACATGGCGATGCGGTGGTCCATTTCGGTCGCGATTCCGACGCCGCCGGGCATCGAGCCGGGCCCGCCCCCTTCGATGATGAGGCCGTCCTCCAGTTCGGTCACTGCGACGCCGCAGGCGGCGAGGCCGCGCGCCATGGCGGCGAGGCGATCGCTCTCCTTGACCCGCAGCTCCTTAAGGCCGCGCATCACGGTGCGACCCTCGGCGAAAGCGGCAAGAACGGCGAGGATAGGATACTCGTCGATCATCGACGGCGCGCGTTCGGGCGGCACCTCAATCCCCTTCAGCGCGGAAAACCGGGCGCGCAAGGACGCGACCGGTTCGCCGCCGGCGTCGCGGGCATCGAGGATGTCGAGCGAGGCGCCCATCTCGCGCAAGGTTTCGTACAGGCCCGCCCGGGTCGGATTGAGGAGCACGCCTTCCACCGTCACGTCGCTGTCGGGAACGATCAACGCGGCGGCCAGCGGAAACGCAGCGGAGGACGGATCGCCCGGGACAGCGATGGCCGTAGCGCTAAGCTCGGCCTCGCCGGTCACGGTCACAGCGGTGCCGTCTTCGTGCGGCTCGACATCGACGCGGGCGCCGAAGGCCCGCAGCATCCGCTCCGTATGGTCGCGCGTCGACTCCCGCTCGATCACCGTGGTGCGGCCCGGGGCGTTGAGACCGGCGAGGAGAATCGCCGACTTGACCTGGGCGGAGGCGACGGGACTGGCATAGACGACCGGCATGGGGTTGGCCGCGCCGCGCAAGGTGAGTGGCAGCCGCCCGCCTGCACGGCCCATTGATTCTGTTCCGAAACGAGAAAGCGGCTCCAGCACGCGACCCATCGGGCGGCGGCAGAGCGAGGCGTCGCCGGTGAAGGTGCAGGCGATCGGCGTGGTCGCGACGGCCCCCATGACGAGGCGCACGCCGGTGCCGGAATTGCCGTGGTCGAGTACCCGGTCCGGCTCCGACAGGCCGCCCGTGCCCACCCCCGAGACCCGCCAGGCGCCCTCGCCAGCGCGCGTCATGATGGCGCCGAGCGCGGTCATCGCGTCGGCGGTCCGCAGCACGTCCTCGCCCTCCAGAAGCCCGGTGATCGCGGTTTCGCCCGTCGCCATCGCGCCCAGAATCAGCGCCCGGTGAGAGATCGACTTGTCGCCGGGCACACCGATGCGGCCCGTCAGGGATCGCGAGGCGCGCGCGCGCAGGGGAGCGGCGGCGTGAGCAGTCGTCATGGCGGCCTTGACTAAGTGCGGTAGGGGCGGTTTTCCCTTTTGACAGGGGCGCGTGCGCGTGGCAATGGTCCCGGCCCTTCGCGGGGCCTTTGCGGGAGCGCCGGCGCGGCGCATCGAATTTTCAGGACTGAGGATACGTGGCGGATCCCAAGCTCGGCACGAAGCGTCAATGCCCGTCTTGCGGCGCGCGCTTCTATGATCTGAACAAGAAGCCTAACGAATGCCCGAAGTGCGAGCACGTCTTCGAGCCTGAGGTTCTTCTGAAGCCGCGGAAACCCCGCGCTGTAGAGAAGGCCAAGGAGGTCGCGCGGGCGCCCGACGTCGAGGAAGACGAGGCCGAGGACGAGGAAGCCGAGGCCGAGGAAGACGAGGCCGAGGAGGACGAGGTCGAGGACGTCGCCGACGAGGCCGAGGAGATCGAGGCCGGCGAAGAGGTCGAGAGCGAACTGACCGGCGATACCACGGACGACGAGCTGGAAGACGGCGAGGAAGTCGCCAAGGGGCCCAAGAAGCGCCGCGGCACGACCGAAGAGGTCGATCCCGATCTTGAGGAGTTCGACGAGGAAGACCTCGACGCCGAGGACGAGGACGACGATACGCTGATCGCCGACGACGAGGACGCCGAGGATGACCTCAGCGACATCGTGGACGATCCGGCGGCCGGCAAGGACGACCTCTGACGAAAAGACCTGCTGCGGGGCGCGAAAGCATCTTGCAGTCTTGAGGGACGGAGACTAAACCTCCGCCCCTTCGCGCCGGGCCCCCAAACCCGGTTGCCAGAGTGGGGCCATAGCTCAGTTGGGAGAGCGCTTGAATGGCATTCAAGAGGTCGGCGGTTCGATTCCGCCTGGCTCCACCATCTTTCCCCCGGCGGCTTTTCTCCTGAGGCCCAACCCAAGCCCGGCGGACCCCCATGACCATCGAGATCCTCGCCCGCCACGCCCATTTCGGCGGAAATCTGCTCTATGTTCGCCATGCCGCACCGGCGACCGGCACGATGATGCGCTTCAGCATCTTCGTGCCGCCGGGGCCGGGGCCGTTCCCGGTGCTGTTCTTCCTGGCAGGCCTCACCTGCACGGAGGAGAACTTCACGACCAAGGCCGGAGCCTATGGCGCAGCGGCCGAAGCGCGGCTGATGATCGTGGCGCCCGACACCAGCCCACGCGGCCCGGCGCTGAGCGGCGAGGCGATCGCCGACGATCCCGCCTACGATCTGGGCCAGGGCGCGGGCTTCTACCTCGACGCCACCCGGAAGCCCTGGGCGCCGCATTTCGCGATGGAAACCTATGTCGTGCGCGATCTGCAGCTTGCGGTGCTGTCGCATTTTCCGGCCGACGCGGCGCGGCGCGGCGTCACCGGGCACTCGATGGGCGGGCACGGCGCGCTGACGCTGGCAATGCGCCATCCGGACATCTTCCGTTCGGTGTCGTCCTTCGCGCCCATCGTTGCGCCGATGCGCTGCCCCTGGGGCGAGAAGGCGCTCGCGGCCTATCTGGGCGCGGACCGCGCAGCCTGGGCCGCGCACGATGCGAGCGCCCTGGTGGCGGCAGGCAAGGCCGCGCCGTTCGACGATATCCTGATCGACCAGGGCCTCGGCGATCCCTTCTACGAGAGCCAGTTGAAGACCCACCTGATCGAAGAGGCGGCCGCGGCGGCCGGCGCGCGGCTGACGGTGCGGCGACACGAGGCCTACGATCACTCCTATTTCTTCATCGCGACGTTCGTCGCCGACCACGTCGCCTTTCATGCGGCGCGGCTATAAGGCACGCCACTCTTTCCTGCGGACCGTGCCGGGCTCTATAAGCGGCCCATGACGACACCCGCCTTTCCCGCGCAGACCGAACCTCAGGCCGTCGAGGCAACGATAGGTTTGGCGCGGCTCGCCGGTGCGCGCGGCTGGGTGCCGGGAACGGCAGGCAATTTCTCGGTCCGAATCGATCTCGCTCGCGCCGCGATCACCGCGAGCGGCGGCCAGAAGGGCGAGGTTGACGAGAGCGGCGTCATCGTCGCCGACATCGCCGCCAATCTCGACGGGCCGGTACAGCCGCGCCTGTCGGCCGAAGGACCGCTGCATCTTCAGCTCTACCGTGACGATCCCGCCATCGGGGCGATCGCCCATGCCCATCCGCTTTCCGCCGTCGTGCTTTCGCGCCGCCATCTGGCGGCGGGGCGCATCGTCTTCGAGGGCTGGGAGATGCAGAAGGCGGTGACCGGGGTCACGACGCATGAGGGGTCGATCGAGCTGCCGGTCTTCGCCAACGACCAGGATACCAAGCGCCTCGGCTTAAGGGTCTCTGAAGCGATGAAGTCCTGGAAGCGGCCCTGCTTCGGGTATCTGATCGCCGGCCACGGCATCTATGCTTGGGGCCGCGACGCTTTCGAGGCCCGCAAGCATCTGGAAGCCTACGCACATCTGCTGGACCTGGTCCTGGAAGAGGAGCGCCGCGCATGAGCCATCTGACCGTCACCCCCGACGCCGCCCCGGGCGAGATCCTGCTGTCGACAGCCGATCACGCCCGCATCGCCGCCGAACTCGGAACGATCGGCGTCGCCTTCGAACGCTGGACGGCTTCGGCGCCGCTCGCCCCAGGGGCCGGCCAAGCCGAGGTGCTGGAGGCCTACAAGGCGGACGTCGAACGGCTGCGCGCCGCACACGGCTACCAGTCGGTCGATGTCGTGCGGATGCACCCGGACCACCCCGACCGTGCCGCCATGCGCGCCAAGTTCCTCGCCGAGCACATCCACGAGGACGACGAGGTGCGATTCTTCGTCGAGGGCCAGGGTGCGTTCTATCTGCGCGTCGGCGGCAGGGTCTATCGCGTGATCTGCGAGGCGGGCGACCTCATCTCGGTGCCGAAGAACACCACGCATTGGTTCGATGCCGGCGACAAGCCGCTGTTCTGCGCCATCCGGATGTTCACCACGCCCGACGGCTGGGTCGCGACCTTCACCGGCGACGCCATCGCCACGCGCTTTCCCGCCTTCGTCAATCCGCTGACCGAGGCGGCGTGACCCCGAAAGCCATCCTCCTCGACATCGAGGGCACGACCGCGCCGATCAGCTTCGTCGCCGAGACGCTGTTCCCCTTCGCCGCTGCCCGCCTCGCCGCCTTCGTGCAGGCGCACGCAGGCGATCCGGAGATCGCCGAAGCCCTCGCAGAGACGGCGGCGCTGGAAGGCCGCGCGCTGACGACGCAAGAGGCGATCGAGGTGCTGCTCGGCTGGATCGCCGCCGACCGCAAGGCGACGCCGCTGAAGACGCTGCAGGGCAAGATCTGGCGCGAGGGCTATGAATCGGGGGCGATCCGATCGCCGGTCTATTCCGATGCGGTAGCGGCGATGCGGGCCTGGAAGGCGCGCGGGGTGAGGCTCGACGTCTATTCGTCCGGTTCGGTCGAGGCGCAAGTCCTGCTCTACCGCTACACCGCAGACGGCGATCTGACGCCGTTGTTCGATGCCTATTTCGACACCCGTACCGGGCCGAAGCTGGAGGCCGCGTCCTACGCCAAGATCGCAAAGGCGATCGGCCTTCCGGCAGGCGAAGTCCTCTTCCTCAGCGACGCGCCGGGCGAGGTCGGCGCAGCGCAGGCGGCGGGAATGGCGGCGATCCGCATCGACCGCGCCCTGCCCCCCGGCACGCGCCGACGCGACGCCGATGGCACCTGGGTCGCGGCGGATTTCGCGGGCCTGGACGAACTGCCCGTCGGGCCTTGAGCGCGCCCTAAGACTTCATCCGCTTGGTCAGGAAGGCGCGCAGCCGCTTGTCGAGCCGCGAGGTCGGGAAATAGATGAAGACGTCGGTCGTGTTGAACTGGTCGTCGATCACCGCCCCGTCGCCGATATAGGCCCCAGCCCGGATATAGCC
>ERZ761602.1868-NODE-1868-length-35856-cov-4.394011_pt1 | contig 35856 bp, 33 predicted proteins | sample MGYA00512165_ERZ761602 | MGnify/ENA primary metagenome ERZ761602 (study PRJEB28899, sample SAMN02445085) | bioreactor sludge metagenome | biome: EBPR sludge; isolation source: Thorneside wastewater treatment plant | place: Australia: Brisbane, Thorneside...
GATATCGACAGCGGCGCCGCAGCGCTGCCCGGCCGCCAAGTGTCCATCGACGAGCGCCGGCGCCTCGTCGCCGAGTCTTTGCGGGTCGGCAATCCTGGAAACAATGCCAGAGAGCTGCCGGCACAGGCAGACCCGCGGCATGACTGCCAGATCGAGCTCGCGGTCGACGACATACGCCCCTACGAGAACAACCCGCGACGGACTGGCAATGCGAAGTTTGCCGAGATCAAGGAATCGATACGTTCGGGCGGCATCCGCAATCCATTGACCGTGACGCGAAGGCCCGGCGACGAGCACTTCATCATCGAAGCCGGCGGCAACACCCGCTTGCTTGCGGTTCAGCAACTGTGGACGGAGACACGGGAGGAGCGCTTCCGCAAGCTCATCGTCCTGTTCCGGCCGTGGCGCTCTGAAAGCCACGTGCTCACCTCGCATCTCATCGAAAACGAACTGCGCGGCGAGATGGCATTCTGGGACAAGGCTACTGGAATCGTCGCGCTGAAGGCGCGTCTGGAAGCCGAGAAGGGCCATTCGCTATCGCTGCGACAGCTCGAAGACGAGATGAGGGGGCGTGGACTCTCGATCAACACCGCCACCCTGGCTCATTGTCTCTATGCCACCGAGCGTCTGCGCACGCTCGGGGAGGCGGTTTCTGATCTGTCCGGCCTGGATGTGAAGTCGATGCAGCCACGGCTCAATCTCCTCAAGCGCCATGCGCAAACGCGTGCGGCGCTGGCGGAAGCCGATCTTTACGCAACAGTGTTCGAGCCGGTGTTTCAGGAGGCAGTCGAGCAGTATCGAAGGTCGGGGCGCTTCAGCGCTGCCAGCATCTGCCTGGCATGCGAAGAGGCCCTCGCGCAGCAACTAGGTGAGCCGATGGAGCAGCTTCGTGCAGCCGTTCAGTCGCCCGCACGGACCCCGCAGGAGGCTCCGAACGCACAGCGCGCGCCCGCAACGAATGGCGGGCCGCCGGCATCGACGCCCGTTAGCACAGCTAACGCCGTGCAAAATGTCGCAGGCGGTACGCGCCGGGATGCGAAGGGCTCACCCGTTGCGGGCGAGAAGCCGGCGCCCCGGCGTGGCCTTGTCGAACAGATTCGCGTATTCGCTGGGTTGACTGGTATCGAGGAGCGCTTGCGCGTCCATGCGGCGACGCCACTCGGGTATTACATGGACGCACCCCCGGCGCCTATTGAGAGCGGCGCACAGGCAACAGTCGAGCACAAGGCCTGGTGGCTGCTGGCGCTGCTTTCCGGGCAACTCGACGATGCGTCGGATGGCTCGTCAAGCGCTCCTGCCAATCCATTTCCTTCGGACACAGCCTTCCTCGGATGGCTCATTGATCCCCACGACGCCACGGCCAGTGCGTTCTGGGAGGTTTTGACGCGCGCCAGGGAAGTGACTGTGCGCGGCACCGATGGCCACCGTTCCGCGCACCACCCGTCATCTCAAGGAGACGCATGATGTTGCCGCTCGTCGATGCACAGGTCCGCCTCGTGCTCCTCAATCATGTTGCCGTGAGGCTCGCCGAGGCGCAACCGAGCGACCTCCAAGCCGTTGGCATCGAGAATGAACAGCTTGCGCGTCTGCGGCAGCTCTCCGCGCTCGATCTCAGTCGCCTCGCTGCCATGCGCGATCTGACCATCGGCATTGCCTTCGACGCGGTCGGGCTCAACGCCGGTTTGCGCGCGGTCGCGCTGGTCAACGAAGCCAAGGCACTGGAAGCCTACTTCATCCGCAACGGCGCCTCGTGGCAGATGATGAGCGCGCTATTCAAAATCCGGCGCAAGGTGACGCTCAAGCGCCGCCGTGACTGCGGTGCGTGGCGCCCGTCGGGCCGTTCGCAGCTCCCCGACAGCGCGTCACGGGTGCGCATTTTCCGGGCGTGGCGCGCCATCGACGATCCCAACATGCGGGTTCGCTACTACCGGCTGCACCAGATGTTTCCGCATGTCCCGATCGCGGTGCTGGAAGCCGTTCTGCGCGGGTTTGAGGCTAAAGAATGAGCGCGCGCGCTGTAGCACCCACGGGAATCACGCCGGAACTGCTGCTGGAGGTTTTCGACCTTCCAGTGACTTTCCATCGCTGCCTCGTGCCGATCACAGGCGGGGTGACCGCGGCGCTGATGCTCTCACAGGCGATCTGGACGGCTCAGACGATCGAGGGCAACAGCGACGGATGGTTTTCCAAATCACGTGACCAGTGGACCGAAGAGACTGGCCTCTCGCGCTGGGAGCAGGAAACGGCCCGGCGCGCACTGCGCACCGCAGGTTTTCTGGAGGAAAGGCGCATCGGTGTGCCGGCGAAGCTGTGGTTCCGCGTGCGTCCTGAGGCGGTCTGGCGCGCATTGCAGGCGCGCGCTGGTGCCATTCACCGATGACGCTGCACAGGACCAGGCGTGAGGGAGAGGAGATACGCAGCGCAAGCTCGCAACGACACATGGCAAGCAGGAACGCAAAACAGGGATCTGGCGATCATCTGGCCGCTGCTGGGCCGGCACATCGCGTTTCACCGCCGTCTGGTCGATCTGACCACGAACGTGAAGGCGGCGCTGTTGCTCTCGCAGACGATCTACTGGACGCGCCATGGCCGCGACATTGCGAGCACGGGCGGATGGTTTCACAAGACAACTGAGCAGTGGGAGATGGAAACGGCCCTTTCAGCGAAGGAACAGATCAGCGCGCGTGAAGTGCTGCGGACGCTTACCGTCCTCAGCGAGCAGCGGATCGGCATTCCCGCCAAGCTGCACTATCGGCTGTGCGTCGATCAGCTCGGCACCTTGCTTTCCGATCGCATCGGCAGGATCTCGACTCGCCTAGATTGGGGCGATGGTGCGGCGGTTGCGGAGTTGCTTGGGCCATCGCTCGCCTATCACCGCCGGCTCGCGGGAATCGGGGGAGGCGTGCATGCCGGATTGCTGCTGTCCCGCGCGTTGCACCTGACGCGGCTGCAGACGAAAAGACGATGGGATGCGTGGATCCGCCATTCGGCAACACAGTGGGCCGCCGACATCGGCCTGACGCGCCGGGAACTCGATAAAGCGCGCCGGGACCTTGCGGATATCGGCGTGTGGGACGAGACCCTTGCGGGCGTTCCGCCGACGCTCATTGCGCGCGTCAGGCTGGATTGCCTGCTCGCGCTTCTCGCAAGTGAGGCCGTTCCTATCAGGCAACACGGTGTCCTGGCGCACTCGCCAGATGGCGGTATTCCCGCTATCACGCCTGCACGGAACAGCGAATCAAGTTGGAGGGAATCCCGCCTTCTTGTTCCGCCAAATCCGCCAAATCAGATTCGCCAAAACCGCCATCACAGTTCGCCCGAAACCGCCAATCTACATATACAAGGAAGTACAAGTGATTCAGTACAACAACCACCCGTGAGCGAACAGCGTCGCGAGGAAGGGCGCTCGCCCAGTGGTGGTGATCTGATTTTTCCGGAAAGCCTGCTTCCCGATGAGCGAGCTTCGGCGCTGGTCCTGATCCGGCGTTGCCCAGATCAGGCGCAGGCACTCCTCGACGAACTGAGCGCACGGATGCAGGCGAAGGCCGTGCACACCAGCCCGATCGCTTACCTGCGTGGATTGGTGAATCGCGCCGTTGCGGGGGAGTTCGTGCCCGAGCTTGGACAGCGTGTCGCGGCGGCGCGCCGCCGGTGGCAGGAAGAGCTTCTTGAGCGTCAGCACCGTGAAGCGGAGGAGCAACGCCTCGCTGCCGAACGAGCAACGCCGGAATACCAAGCCAGGACCGCTGAGCGACGTGAGGAGATCCGCCGAATGCTCGACGTACTGCGGCCGGGGCGCTCGCCGGGAAAGCGGCCATGAAGCGCGCCTGCAGCCGCATTCCGGCGGCGCACAGCGCTGCGGCTGCTAGCACTGCTAACGGGGTGCCACAGCCGCCGCCCGGTCCTCAGCCAGATTCTTTGAGACGGAGACTTCCATGACAGCAAAAAAAACAGCCTCGCAAAACGCTGGCGCTGAGCCGGTCGGAATTGCGGGATTCCCGGTCAGCCCGGATTCGCCATTCGCCGACGGCTATGACATCGCATCGGAGCGTGACGCACTGGCCGACCTCATGGCGTCCGAGCATCCGGACCCGGCCGATCCGCGCTGGCCCAGGCTCATGGAGTTGCGCGAGCGGGAGGCGGAACTGCGCAGGCCGCGTCAGCCGGCGCCTGCACCATCAGCGGTTCCTCCGGTTGCGAGTCCCGCCGCCAGGCTCGGGCAGCTTGAGGACGCTACACCCGACACCATGACGCTGCACACCAAGGACGCGTATGGCCTGTTTTCAGGGCGTCCGGCCGACAATTCAGCCAGGCTGCCGCCGATCCCGGGCGGCAGGCGCTTTGCGGCGGTCCTCAAATCTATCTGGCATCTATCGGCCAACGACAACCCCTACGCCGACTGGGTCCTGATCCGGATGTACGACGCACTGGTCGGTATTCGCGCCAATCTTGCCCGCGTAATAGCCGCGCGCGAGGAGGGGATGGAAGTCCTGAAACGCAAAGGCCTGTCGATCTCGGTGATGGCCTCGCGAAGCCCGAAGACCGTCGAGCTCGGCTTTCGCAGTCCTTACGGTTACGCCACGGCGGAGGCGATCGTCGATTACGACTACTACGTGCGCATGGTCAAAACCCTCATTCACAAGGACCGCATGAGCGACGAGGAGGGCCGCGTCGCCATCCGTGGTGTCGGGCGGGAAATTCGCGCGCTTTTCCTCGAAGCGATCCGCTGGGAACGCAATCTTTTGCGCGAGGAGCTGCGTCAATTGAGTCGCAGTGACTTCCTGTCCAGCGCGGATGCGACGGCGCGTCAACGCGTGAGGGCAGTGGTGGCCCTATTCGGCGAACTGCCGCGCAAGGTCTTCACCGGGGCGGAGGCGCCACGCCACACCCGTCGTCGGGCAAAGCTGACCGACGCCGAGTTGCGCCTGCTCGAACAGGCATCGTTGACGGCGGGCGAGGACTCGCCGCAGTCCGACGCGGAGCTGCTGTGACAGGAGGCGCAGGCATTGATGCACCGGCTGCGCGGCGGCGCAGCGCAATGCGATCAAACGTTTCCCGTGGAACGACGCGCGCCTTGCGCGTCGAGCGCACCGGGCGCCCCGCCGATTTTATGAACAACCCAACCCATCGGAGGTAAGCATGTCAAACGAGTTTCGCGGTACTGGGAACGTTGGCGATCAGCCTCGGCTGAAGGCCGTGCTGGTCGGCAACGAGGAGCGGCAAGTCGCCGAGCTTCGCGTGTTCTTTGACGAGTACCGGCAGGACGGAAGTGGTGGTGTCGAATCGGCCGGCGGATTTTGGCTCGATGTGAATGTCTGGGGCGATCGGCACGCGGCGGAAGTGGCGAACCTGGTCAAGAAGGGCGCGCGCGTGCATGTCATAGGCAAGCTGGCCGAGAGCAAGTGGATCGTGACCGCCACCAAGGAAGAACGCAGGGCGCTTTACCTGAACGCGGATCATCTCTTCCTCAGCCTCACGCGCATGGCCGAAGCGCGCTTCAAGCCGCGACGTGAAGCGGCTGAGGGCGAGGCCTGAGGGTGAATGCCGAAAACCGCCTGGACTGCACGAATGGCGCGTCGGCCAAACTGCCGGGCGCCGAGGAATTCCGCATGGTGCGCGCGATCGCACTTCTCGCGCTGCTGGAGGCCGCGCGCGACGGTGAGTATCGCGCCACCTTCCATGGCTTTCGCATTCATGCGCGCAGGCAATGTCCACCGGACGCGGATGCCTACGTTGAGGTCAATCTGTGCGTGACACTCGGCAAGGCCATCGTCGAGCGCGGTGTTGTAGCCACGAGCGATGCCGGGGTCAGGGAACCAAAGCGCTGAAAGCAGGTCATCAGCATTGAATAGCTCACGCCCGAGTCCGCCTGCAATTGAGCAGACCGGGTGGATGCCTCAGGTGTTCTACGCTGGCTGAGTCAGCCCGGTTGATGCCCGTTACGCATCGCCCTTCGCTCGCAAGAGCGCTCAAACCGGCCTCATCTCCTGAAAGCCGGTGGCCGCAAGGCTCGGAGGTACTTGTCAGTTGCTTCATCCCAGTCGGGGATTCCTATCCCCGGTCGGGGCATGGTCTCCCCATTTATTTTTCATGTGAAAAGGAGACCATCATGTCCGAGCAATCCCAGGCAACAAACCAGTCGTCGTTCTTCAACCTGCACGTCGAAGGCGTCGGCTATCTCAATCGCGTTCGCACGGTCAAGCCGAAAAAGGGACAGGAGTTCCTGGCCTGCACCGTGTCCGCGATGCGCGGTAGCACCGACGACATCGGCTACACCAGGTTCGACTGCCGGGTCAGCGGCGCCGAAGCGCAGAAGATCGTCAAGCTCCTGGAGCCCGATGTGGCGGACGAAAAGCCAGTCCTCATCGGCTTCAAGATCGCAGACATCTACCCGGAACTGTTCACCTTCGAGAAAGGTGACAAGAAGGGTCAGGCCGGCGTCAGCATTAAGGGGCGTCTGCTGCGGGTCAAGTTCGCCAAGGTCAACGGCGAATCCATCGACCTGCCGCAAACGGCACGCTCAAGCGAATCCGAGAGTGTCGCGGCCTAGTCGCTCAAGTCAGTAAGCAGTTCTTTCACCCCTTGGGGAGATTTCTCTCCCCAAGGGGAGCGGTCTCCCCGCTTTTCTCAAGGAGATCGTCATGAAAGAGGCGCTGTTCAACGTCGTGACGGACCTGAAGCTCATGGTCCTCATCGTGTTTCTTTCCCAGGTCGTGGCGCTCGCGAGAGCGATCGCCTGACCATTCTCGAAAACCTCTCCTTCGGGCGGGGTTTTCACCTGTGGGCCAACCCAGAGGTGAAAACCCCGCCACCCCACTGAAGGAGAGGACCATGAAGCAAGCGCTCTGGAACGTCGTCACCAATCTGAAAGTCATGGTGCTGTGCATCGTGGTTTCGCAGCTCATTGTCATTGTCCGGATGCTGGCGTGACGCGCAGGCGGTTTCGCGCGTCACGCCTTCAACGGATGAAGTCTTTCAGGGAGTCCTTCGCAAGAAGGGCTCTACCAAAGCCCCGGAGGATCCCGGGCTTTGGTAGAGCGCAAGTCAGATGGTCCCGCGCGAGCGGGCGCGCTTCACGATGAATGTTGTGTGCCACTGCCCTTAAGGCAGTGCCCTTGAAACCGGCCTCATCTCCTGAAAGCCGGTGGCCGCAAGGCCCGGAGGTACTTGTAATGCGTCAGGCGGTATCAGTAATCGTTGCATCTGCTTCACGTCCGGACTCATCACCGGCGCGATCGTCGCAATCGAGCATCGTAGGCAAGTGTTTTTTCAACCCTCGGGGAATGTCTCTTCCCCGAGGGGGAGGTGTTCCCCTTTCATTCGTAAAGGAGAGCACCATGTGTCAGATTGTCGAGGCGATGTCGGATACGGATTTGCTTGGGGTGATCGTTGGCTGCAGGACGGCCGAGCGATTGCTCCAGGATTCCGGCGGAAGCCTCTCGAAGCTGTTCAACGAGCCAATGCCGGGCTACAGCGCGCAGCCAAAAGTCAAGACCAAGCTTCAAGTGGCGAAGGAAATCGTGCGGCGCTCGCTGATTGAAGCGATGCGCCATCGCGATGTGCTGTCGTCGCCTGCCAGTGTGCGTGATTATCTGCGCATGACCCTGGCCGGTCGGGACTATGAGGTTTTCATGGTCCTGTTTCTCGACGCGCAGCACCGTGTCCTCTCGCCCGAGGAAATGTTCCGCGGCACGCTGACCCAAACCAGCGTTTACCCGCGGGAGGTCGTGAAGCGAAGCCTTGCGAACAACGCTGCAGCGGTGATCTTCGCGCATAACCATCCGTCCGGTGTTGCCGAACCGAGCCGTGCTGACGAGCTGCTGACGCAATCTCTGAAGCAAGCCCTCGCGTTGGTCGACGTCCGGGTTCTGGATCATTTCGTTGTCGCAGGCAACGGCGTGATGTCGTTCGCGGAGCGCGGTTTGTTGTAGCGGTAAACAATCCTGCCTGGAGGGAGTTCATCCCCTTCAGGCAGTCCACGTAATGCGGCGCGGCGAGAGTCGTGCCAACGGTACGGTTCGGAATCCTCCGAACCGATTCTTCGACCCCAGCGGGGATGTTGCAACCCCGCATCGGGGTCCGCCGTCCCCGCTTTTCTCTTGGAGCAATCGATATGAAAAGCGGACGTTCTCTCGTAAATCTGGCGCAGGAACTGGAGCGGCAGCTGACCACCAAGCGGGACCTGGTCGTGCCGTCGTCTCTGCTGCAATGTCGTACCGACGAAGGCGGCGATCTGAAGTTGATCATCGACGCAAGGCAGGGTGACGGCGAGTACGGTGTCACCGAGCTTGCGCGCCGGCAGCTTGCCGAAAAGCTGAAGATCCCGTTTGCGTACTTCGAGCGGATGCGCACCGAGCAACCGGTGCTTCTGGACCGCAATGTCAACACCTGGCTGCAGTCGGATGACGACCGCAGGATGATTCGGACGTTGGACGGGCAGGTGCGTGCGGTGCTGTCGGACCGTTACCGCCGTCTGGACAACTTCGATCTGGCGGAAAACGTGCTGCCGATCCTGCAGCGGCTGGAAGGTGCGCGCTTCGAGTCGGTCGAACTGACCGATACGAAGATGTACCTCAAGGTCGTCACACCACGAGTCGAGTACGAGATCGCGCCCGGCGATGTGGTTCAGGCCGGAATCGTTATCTCCAACTCGGAAGTCGGCTGTGGCACGCTGTCGGTGCAGCCGCTCGTGTTCCGGCTTGTCTGCCGCAACGGTCTCATCGCACCGGACCGCGCGTTGCGCAAGACGCACGTCGGCCGCACGCTGCACAAGGACGATGATCCGGTCAGTGTGTTCAGGGATGACACCTTGGCGGCTGACGACAAGGCGTTCTTCCTCAAGGTGCGGGATGTCGTCGAGGCAGCCGTGTCCGAAGCCACGTTCCGGCAGGTCGCGCAGAAGATGCAGAAGGCGCGCGACATCCGTCTTACTGGCGATCCCGTGAAGGCGGTTGAAGTGCTGGCCAACCGTTACACGCTCAATGAATCCGAGCGTGCCGGTGTGTTGCGTCACCTCATTGTCGAAGGCGATCTTTCCGCCTACGGCCTGGTGAATGCCGTGACGCACTTCTCGCAGGGCGTGGAGGACTACGACCGGGCGACGGAGTTCGAGGCACTGGGCGGCAAGTTGATTGACCTGCCCGCCAGCGAGTGGAAAGAGCTTGCGGAAGCGGCATGATCACTGCACCCGGATCGCAGGATCCGGGGGGGGGTGCCAAATCACAGCCTATCAGGGCTGTTTCTCAATCGGTGCGGCCAAAAGCCGCGCCGATTTTTTTTGCCTAGCGCGGATGTAATGGCAAATGCAGAGTTGTCGCCCATACCCACGAGCAACAAGGTGTCAGTGTTAGGACTGCTAACGTTGGACACGTCGCTTTGACTGTCCTGTCATCTGCCGAGGTACACGGCAGTGATCTGCTCGCGCTCGTGCCCCAGTTCTTCGCTGATCGTGAACCGCGCATCGCGGTCAAGCTCGCGCTGCGCCGGAGACAAGTCCTTCGATCGGGGGCCGCCGGCCGCAGGCGCAGCCCAGCCGGTCAGTTCCTTGTAGCGCACCTGGGCGTACTGGTGCCGGTGTCCATGGACGTGATGTGTTCCAGCTCTGGCACACTGATACTCGAAGCGATGGAGCTGATCGACGTAACGCTGGTCAGCCGGAATCAGGCTGCCCCTGCCGGCCAGTTGTTTTGCCTCATCGAGCACCCGGCGTTGCTCCTCGTTGCGGATCGGAATCTCGCGCGCGCGACCGCCTTTGGTCCAGGTGTCTTTCAGCACGAGCTTGTCGCCGCGATCGGCCCACTCAGGTCGGATTTTGATCGACTCGCCGCGACGTAACCCGAAGGCCGCCTGTAGCTGCAGTGACATTCGCGTATACGGGTCGGTGATCTTTGACAGGTCGCCGGCCGTCAACTCGCGAGCCTTGTTGACGTTGGTCACGTATTGACGGTTGCCGATCCCGTAGTGCGCGTTGTCGCCGGCGACAATCTTTTCCTTGCCGATCTTCTCCGCCCACCATCGCAGTTCCGCCATGCGATTCTTAATCGTACCCACCGAGAGTCCCGAGGTCTTCCAGCTCTCGACCAGCCGCTCGACATGCTTCGATTTCAGGCTCGCTACGCTCATATGCCGATAGCCCCAATCATGAAGCTGATTGGCGACCTGATCCAGCACACGCTCGCGATCGCGTTGCGTCGCATAACTGCCGTCGCGGTTTCGATGACAAAGTTGCTTCAGCTCGTAGTTCAGGTCTCGCATGCTCTCTCCGCCAGGTTCAATCCCTTTTCCATTTGTTGCCCCTTTGCTTCTGCCCTTTGCGCTGCTGCTGGTGTGTGTAACCTGTCCGGTTAGTGTTTCTGTCCGTCCCGTACGCTTGGCGTAGCGGGATCTACAAGGGACTCGGGACACCACTCCCGTTTTATGCCGATTGCTCTGCTACTCGCCACCGCGGCACGCGGCATTGGCGTCGATGGCGCTTCCTGTGGGAAGTCGATTCATCGAAGTGAGCCATTGACCCAGGGCTCGAGGAGCGCCTCTTCGGCGCGGCTTTGCACTGATGAGCCCGCGGGGAGCGGGCGTGAGGACGGACCGCATTGCGCGGCCGAGGATGACGACGGGTCAGGGAGCCCGTCACGTGGGTGCGTCACTTGCGCCAGGCGCCGGTAACTCCTTGGCGGCTGGGGCATCGTGCGCATCGTCACTACCGGCTGGCGCCTTTGTAGTGACGATGCGGTTGGCGCAGAGATGCTGCCGCAGTTACGCGGCCAGGATTGCAGCAGCAACCGTATTGGCCGGTGCCGCTACGACCCGCCGGCCTGAAGCCGCTACGTGCATGTCGCACGCAGCCGCGACTGCTGGCGCAGAACACTTCTGACTGAAGCAGATATGCCGCTGGGGCAGTGGAGTAGGGCCGTCACACGCGAATGCGGGCGAAGCCTGAGTGCGACCGTACTACCTTAGACGACTGCGGCAGAACGGCGCTCGTTGCCTAGACGTTTACTGCTGGCTTACGTGTATCTCCGAGCCTTTCGGCTGCCGGCTTTCAGGAGATGAGACCGGCTTTCGCGCTCGACGTTGCGAGCAAGGGCGATGCGATTACGGGCATCAAGCGGGCTGACTCAGCCAGCGTAAAACGTGTTCAATGTCCTGCAATCCTACGAAGAATGCCGAAAGCATCTTGCGCTGCGCATCATTCGCGGATCTAGCGATGTGACCATCAAACCATCGCGCAAGTTCCGCAGACACCGGACCGTGCGTGTCAGCAGTGCTAACGATCTTGGAACACAACGGTTGACGCGGACAGCTTACCCACCGCCGCGCGTTCCGTGCGAGAGAGGCGCCTCCACGCGCGACCGTGGATAAGGCCTTGTCGTCCCCAAGCTATTGCGAACAGTGAAACCTCGCCCTTCAACGATTCGCTTGCAGGTATGTGAGTGGTTGCGACATGGACCGAATTATCGGAATGAATGGCTGCCCGCTCACGGTCCACCTTCGATTCCAGATCGCGTCTGGCACAACGGCGGCGCTGTGCGACCTTACTAGTTGTTCCCAATCTTCATGTCTATGGAACGGCTGACCGTCCTTTGCCATATCCTCGGCATTCAGGAACCCAAGGTACACAAGCACGACCGGGAGTCCTGAATCGGCAAGCTTCCACGCCCACGCGAACCGGTTCGACATCTGGTAACAAGTATCGCGCGATATTCCGAAATTATGGCCGGTTCCCGCAGTGAGCCCTGCGCGTGCCTCATCGATGGCGGCGCCAATTGTCTTGTGGCTCGATTCGCGACGTGGCTGCTGTTCCTTGGACTCGATCGACGTAACCTTCCGTCCTGCGGACTCTCGAATAAGCTCGTTGTCGTGAGCCTTCGCCTCCACGAGCAACATTCCGGGACGGCCGTCTACCACGCAGGTAGCAGCAATGTCGAAGTTCGGAGTTCTGTCAGTCAACTGATCCGCCGGCAACCACCAGGCCGCCAGCCGATCGCAGAGATCGGAATCATGAACACGCGATCGTCGATGGAGTTGGCACTCCTCGATCATTTCGAAACCGCGTGGCATCCACTGGTCGGATGCGGACACGGTTGCGAAGGGCGCAACCAGTCTTGACAGGCTCGAAGCGACCTCCTGATCAGATCCGTCTGTCAGAAGATGGCAGCGCGGCTTGCTCCCGCGCTGCTCATTTCTTTTCAGTCGGGGAAATAGTGCATTGCCTGCTGTCATTGAACTCGTCTTCGCAAGTCGGAATTGCGCAGCTCTGCGTGGCCTACGCGATTATTCCGCCATTGCGTTGTGCGTACTCCGCCTTATGTTTCTTGAGTTTCTCAGTCGACCTCCGAGCGCAATCCTGAAGGTGGTCGAGCAGATCGCGAAACCTGGCAACACGCTGAAGGGTCTCTTCGACCGCATGCGCTTGGTCCGGTCGAAGAATATCGCGCCCGGCGCGATCAGCAGTCACTCGAGCAAGCGCGTTGCCGTGGCGTCCCATTTCCCGAATGGCCTCCGTTGCCTGCTGTGCATGGTCCTGCAACGACGCGACGGCACTTTGCGTTTCCATGGAGAGATACTCGCCCAACGGGCCGCCGAGCAGTCCGGCAAGGACGATCACGGCAATCACCTCGACATTGAGGCCGAGATCAGCGGCATGCCGGAACAGGTCATCGAACTCGGACGCGAGTCCAGCCTCCCGCAGCAGATCAAGCACGCGCCGCGCATCCAATCTGGTGGGTTCACCTTCTATCAAGGCGAGAAGCCGGCGGAAAGGATCCGGGATGTCTGCACCCGGTACCCGGCGTGGCGCCGCTGTTTCGGAAAGATCAAGATCGGCCATGTCCGCAGAGTAGGCATCGCGACGCGAGAACATCGCCAACGGCTCCGCCAACGCGTCCATGCTCATGCACGCCTGGACCGCACCTACGCCGCCCCAGCCCGCGGCCAGTGTCTGCGGCACCTTCCGTAGTGCAGGAAGGTCCAGCGCTTTTTCGTCTTCCGGTCTCTCGGCGATCACGAGCCAGTTGGTCCAAGGGCTCACCAGCCGATAGCGCAGCGCGGTATCAAGTCCCACGCGATCATCCAATTCTTTCATGCGTGCCGAAGCTGCGAGCCGGGCAACGGTGGACAAGCGGTCTGTGGTATCCGACAAAGGCGCCATCGAGAGCGGCAATTCGTGTCGCATCACTTCGCCTTTTTCTGTCTCCACTTCGAGAATGACGCTCCCGCTGATCGACGGGTGGTCGAAGTGCGCGCAGGCAATGACCGTGTCCCCCTCAAAGACCGCTCCCAGTTTGGAAGGGGCGACGCCGTGGGCACCCTCAGGCCAGTGGATCGCCACGCGACTCGCGCGCGGTGCGCGCATGCGCTCGAAATGCCGAATGACCCGGTCCGCCATGCCTTCTCGCGGCGAGACGAGCTCGCACTCGCCGCCCGTATCTGCAGCCAATCGCCGAACGAATGCTTCCGAAACGGCGCTGCCGACGCCGACGGTGAAGATCCGGTGCCCGGAACGCTTCGCCTCCTGGACAACCGCCTCCCAGCCCGAGACTTCTCCGTCGGTCACCAGAAATATATCGGCGGATTCCGCTCCGCTCACCGCCGCATACGCGTCGCGCAGCGCTTTCCCGATCTCGGTGCCACCCATGGTTGCACCCAGTTGCTTCGCGAAGCGCTTGGCCTTGCCCAGGTTGGTCTTGTTGCACGGGAGCAGCCTGTCCGAGAGGAGGTTGGTCGTGTTGCCGAACGCGATCAGGGTTACGCGATCGTGAGGTTGCAGGGCGTCGAGGATGCCATCCAGCGCCTGCTTTGCCTGCTCAATGGAGTCTCCCTGCATGGATCCCGAGCAATCGACTACGATGGCCAGATTCAGCGGGCGGGGCTGCTGCAATCCCGGGAAGAACGGCTGAAAACTCGCCACCGCCGCCACGCCGTCGCCGTCCGAACCGCATTGGGCGAAACTGCGCGTCGCCTGCGGGGCTTTGACGGTAAGGATAAAGTCGCGATCCATTACTGCCTTGGCCTCGTGCAGAGAAATCACGACCTTGTCCGGAGACTTGGCGAGTTTGACGTCGTGCGAAGGGCAGACGAATTGGGCTTCGCGCAAACTTCCGTATATCTCCACCTGCAGCGAGAACTGGTTTTCAACGGTAAGCGAGGCTTCGGGCACCTGGTGCGGCAGGTGGGGTGAATCCCCAAAGCGCGGAGCGACGGTGGTCGGTAGAAAGAACCGCAGCCGATCACCCGCCCAGCGGTACAGAATTGCGTAGCTGAAGGTGATCGTCGCCTTCTCGTGGGGCAGGAGGTTGCCGACGTTCATCGTGTAGAGCCCTGGCTCGATCACCTGGAGCATTACGGCCGCGTCGCCTGCGGCGATGGCATCCTCGTACTTTTCCTCGGCGGCCTTCTTTTCGACGACGACCCCTTTGAGGACGCGCCCGCCGATTTCAACTTGCAGGCCGAGCAGAACGGCGTCGAGCGGCAGGGGAAACGTGTACACCGCCTCGATATTCACCTGCTCGTCATTCCGGTAGGTCTGGGACACCGTCACCTCAGCGAGGAGATCGCGCAGGACTGCGGATACGGCGACGTCGCTCAGGGCGACGCGTTCGCCATGGATGCCGGTCAATGCGGATGCCAGGTTGTTCATTCTTTTTCCTCGCTCTCATGAAGTTGTTCGTACACCTGCGTCACGCCGCGAAAGAACGCTCGCACCTGCTCGGGGCTTAGCCCGGCTCGGCCCGGCTCCAGGGTTACCTCGACGCCGTCGGCGACTACCAGATGGCTCCAGACCTCAACGGTCCCGGCACGCCGCGGGGTGGGGGGCAGGGGACCGCCTAATTGCTGCTTCAGAACCTCGCCGATGCGCTCAAGGGAAAGGCCGGCCAGCTGCCACTTGCGTACCAGGAGGAGCTGCTCGACGTGGTGCTCGGTGTAATAGGCGCCCTTGCCGATCCCCTGTGGGCGATCGACGAGGCCAGACTGGATGTAGTACCGGACGGTCCGCCGCGGCAGCTCGGCGAGCGCGGCGATTTCGTCGAGGGTGAAGGTCTTCGGGGCGTTCATGACAGTAATACTAGACAGTATAACTGTCTTTGTCAACTGTCATGAAAATTCAAGGACCAGACCAACCACATAGGCTGCCAAGCGGGTCCCAAGAAGGGTGACGATCCTGCAGGTCCAAGTCTGCGGCAGGCGACTTACCCGCCGCCGCGCGTTCCGTACGTGAGAGGCGCCTCCACGCGCGACCGTGGATAAGCCCTTTCCAACTGCGACTCCGGAGTTCAGTGCAACCGGCCGGCGCTGCCGTGACACTGCTTGAATTTTTTGCCGGACCCGCAGGGGCAGGGTTCGTTGCGGCCCACCTTGTTTGGATTGCGAACGGGTTCGCGGCGCACGACGCCGGGCAAATTGCCTTGGGCAATCTGCTTGCCGCGTTCCTCAAGCCATAGGGCATGAACCTTCCGAACCGTCCCGGCCAAGCCGTCGGCCAGCGCCTTGTGCGCCTCCACGGACAGATTCTTCTTCTTAAGCGCCTCCCAGCCATCTTCTGTCCCGTAGAGCAGGATGGTCGATACCCAGTCCGGTTTGCCAACGATTACTGGTAGCCAGCCGTCCTGGTCCAGCTGCACGCCCTTCATGAAACCCGAACACCATTCGTCCAGTATCGGGATGGGGTCCCCGTCGTTCGGGTTTTCCATGAGCAGCGCTTCGTATTGATCGGGTGCCTGGTGCAGCGTCCGGGCAATGTCGTTCATGTGGCGCATCAGGAGTCCGAGAATGCGTTGCGCCTGGGCCTGGTCCTTGAATTCCGGGGCGTCTTCGCCGCTCTCCATATCCCACACCCAGCGCATCCATTCGCTCGGCATGATGGTCTTGGGGCCGCAAACGATGGCCGTCAGAAAACCGTCCAGGGTCGCGATGTCCATCGACTCCTCGATGCCCTCCGCATCCAGCAGGAACTGGTCGAGTTCCTGGATTTCCTCGTCGGTCAGCGGACCTTGATCGGGAGTGCTCATCACGGCTCGGCGCTTGTAATCGGTCGTTGAAGCAACCTCTCACGGTTCTCGAAGTCGATCGCGGCCACCGACGGTGCGAAGCGGGCGAAGAGCGCCAAGACTTTGCGGTCGTCGTCCACAAAGTGCGTGATGCCGTTGGCGAGCGCGTAATCCACCTTGAGCCACAGGTGGCGTTGGAACCAGTCGAGTTCTCTGTGAGGGCAGAGCGTTTGCGCGGCGCTGATGGTGGGTATCAGGTGGAGAGCCGAGAATCGAATGCCAAACTGCGACAGCTCCGACAACGTTTCGCGCCGGGCCTCGGGCGACCGGGAGGAGACCACGTGCACTTCGCCGCCGTCCCGAATCACATCCTGCACGAGGCGGGCGAAGAAATCAGGGTCGCTGGTGATAGTTCCGTCGATGTCCAGGGCGAGGCGCATGTCCCGCATATTGTGCGCGTCCCGGATTCTTTTAGACGGGCGCAGGGCAGATGTATCGAACGTTCTCTCCGGACAGGCAACTTCTTTTGCTTTTCACATAGCGTTCGGGTATAGTGTCACCTGCATCAAGAGTTGGGTCGACGCCCAAGCCAACCTGCCCTTCCCGGGCAAGGTGGATCGCGAAAGCGGATGTGGCTCCTAGCGAGCAACCAAGCGGGAAGCGTCGACCCTCCTGATACGGAGGGTTTTTTGTTGGCGCACTCTGAAATTCCGGCTGAAAAGATCGAGGCCTATCTCAACACCGAGTATCGGTTTGGGGACGGGCTGGACGCCGTCACGTTACGCATCGACCGGCGATCCGGGGAGTTGGCGCGGCTTTACGCGACCTCCGGGACGGCGTGCGGCGTCTTTGCCACTGCCTTCAACCCATTCGGCCGCGTTCAAAGCATCGAGGACAACGAGGCCGCGCATGAACGCCTGGGCACCGACCTGCGAGCGTTGTCTGCGCGGGTCATCGAGGGGGCCGGCGCCGATCCGTCGGGGGCTTGGCCGGAAGAGAAAAGTTTTTTCGCCCTCGGTGTCGATCTCGAAGCCGCGCGAAATCTCGGGACCCGCTACGGGCAGGACGCAATCGTGTGGGTCGGAGCCGACACCGTGCCGAAACTGATATTGCTGCGCTGACTTCAAGGACTGGCCCGCCTAAATGGCTGGGGGGATTTGATCCAGATTGCCGCCCCCGACAATTCGTCGAATGCGGCTAAACAGGAGATTGACCATGTCTATCCGCAACGGCTTGTTCTCCTCGGAGTCTGTTTCCGAGGGCCATCCCGACAAGCTTGCCGACCGAATTTCAGACCGAGTTCTTGATGCCTTTCTCGAGCGTGACCCGAACGCTCGTGTAGCTTGCGAGACCCTTCTTGCCGATCAGTGCGTGATCGTGGCTGGTGAGTTCAAAACCAAGCGGTTCGAGGACTTTCAGGCGGTGCGCGAGTCCGCAGCAACGCTGGTCCGCCAGGTTCTTCACGACACCGGGTACAGCAGCGCCACAACCGGAATTGATCCGAACGATTGCGAAATCCAGATTCGGTTCAACGGCCAGTCGCAAGACATCAATCAAGGTGTTGATCGCCTAGATGGCGTCCTCGGCGCCGGTGACCAAGGCTTGATGTTCGGCTACGCTTGCGATGACACACCGGAGTTGATGCCGGCACCGATCATCTATGCGCATCGTCTGGTCCGCAAACAGGCTGACTTGCGCAAGTGCGGTGCATTGCCCTGGCTACAGCCCGATGCCAAGTCACAGGTGACCTTTAGATATGTTGATGGTCTACCTACCCAAGTCGAGGCCGTGGTGCTCTCCACCCAGCACGATGCCGAGATTGAGCTTGAAGAGCTTCGCGACGCTGTACGACGCGAAATCATTGACCCGGTCATTCCAGAGAACATCCGCGCTGCGGGCTTTCGAACCCTGATCAACCCGACCGGAAGATTTGTCACAGGCGGCCCCAAGGGCGACGCAGGTTTGACTGGCCGCAAGATCATCGTGGACACCTACGGCGGCGCGGCCCCCCACGGCGGGGGAGCCTTCTCCGGCAAGGATCCATCTAAGGTGGATCGCTCCGCCGCTTACATGGCGCGATTCCTAGCCAAGCAAGTAGTGGCGCGGGAGTGGTCCAATCGCTGTCTGGTGCAACTGGCCTACGCCATCGGCGAGGCTGATCCAGTGAGCTTTTTGGTGGAAGCAGAAGGCGTTACAGCCGCGCGCAGTACCGAGATCGCTGCCAGCCTTCGCCGGGAATTCGACCTGACTCCAGCCGGAATCATCCGGCAGCTTGACCTGCTAAAGCCGATGTACTTCCCGACTGCCGCCTATGGGCACTTCGGGCGGGATGATCTCAATCTTCCTTGGGAGACGACGAGATGAGCCAAAACTCTACAAGCATCACCAACGCCGCGGCGAAAGCGTCATGCTTGCCGTTGTCACGCTCACCCGTATCTGCATCGGGACCAATAAGTTCCACACAATCGAGTAACTGCCGAGCGCCTTTGTCACTGGATTCGATCACCCTGGATGGAGCGTCAGGACACACGATCGCACTGCGCCGCACTTTCTATGTCAACGCGATCGGGGCGTGAGTGGCATCATGGTGGCAGTCAATCGCAGAATTTACCTCTGTGAGCATGGTCGCGCATCTGCTTCCCGAATCTGCTCGGGTAGCGCATAGGTCCTGAGCACCGCGTTTTCAACAAACACACGCTGGGAGAACCAACAATGTTTTGGAATAAAAAAGCCGATCCCACTCCTCTCGGCGTTGCGCTGGGCGACTTGCTTATGATGCTCCGGCCTACATCCATAAAGGCAAGCATTGAAGGCAACGCGCTAATCGCCAGGCACGAGCACTACAAAATCCGCATAGAAGTGGTCGCGCCAAAACATCGTGAATCTGAGAACGGCGCGATTCGTGCCGTTGTGCGCATCGTTACCGAGCTGCCCAAGCCGATTTTGGAACTGTTCAAGGGTAAAGAAGCAGAGTCCGCAGCAGCTTTCAATGCCTTCGCGGCATTGGGCGCACTGACATCGGAACGTGGGACTGTCTACATCGGGTCACGGCTGACTATTTACGAAGCCGAAGACGCCTGGCGCACCCTCCATTTGCCGCTTCTCATGTTCACTACGATTTGCGGTGCAGAAGCAATCCTCGGCGGCATTCGGCGCACGTTCACCAGCGAGGGCCCGCGTGGTGGCGCTTCACAGTGGACTGAGAATGACCTAAGTCAAGTCGAGCGCATGTTGTCCAGGCTGTGCGTGTGCACCACGGGAGGACTAGGACTGACCGCCGAGTTTGGCTTGACGGAAGGTGCGGTGAGTGCGGCTGCTGGCGACCACAAGACGGCGTTGTTCCAACTTATGGCCGACCAGCCGCACCCCGAGCTTGGCGGCGGCCTGTTCTGCCTATTGCAGATGCCGCACCAGCTGAGCGATGAGAAGCGCTTGCAGCAGGTATGCATGCAGCTCAACAACATGGAAATGGCGGGTGAGGACTTGCCGCCGCACTTCGGGGCCTGGTGCACTGGCAAGATTGGAAACAACCCCGCCTACGTAAGTTTCTTACCGAATGCGTTGCACTCCGCATCGGGCATCGCGGCCAACGAGGCGTTCTGGGCAATGAATCGCGCTCAGTGGGCCAACGCGATGCTGGCGTCACTCGGTGTTCGCTCATGATTGACGCGGTCACTGGCCGTACGTATTTATGCGCATCTGGTGCAACAAGCGTGATTGAGAATTCCTAGGAAAACAATACATGAGCAGAACCACCAAGTTTTTATCGGCACTGGGCGTCTATGGGTTCGATGAAGTCGAACACGTAATGCTTGCCGCACTTGTGACCGAGGACCCAATGCTGCTCATCGGTCAATCAGGTACCGGGAAGACATACCTGCTGAACACGATTTCTGAAGCCCTTGGGCTCGAACACCGGCATTACAACGCCAGCTTGATTTCGTTTGACGACCTTGTCGGTTTTCCCTACCCGGACGAGGCCCAGGGAGGCGTACGTTTTCTGCAAACTCCGGCGACGGTCTGGGGCGCAGAGTCCGTCCTGATCGACGAGATCAGCCGATGCAAGCCGGAACACCAAAACCGGTTGTTCGCGCTGGTGCACGAACGCCGCATTCAGGGAATTGCGCTGCCCACGCTGCGCTACCGCTGGGCTGCGATGAACCCTTGCTCCGCCGATCAGGCATCGTTGGACGACTATGCGGGGTCAGAGCCCCTGGATCCGGCGCTGGCGGACCGATTCGCGCTCTTCATCGAGGCGGCCGACTGGCAGGAGCTTTCCGACGAGGCTCGTAGCTGCATCGCGCACCCGAGTGGGGAGGGGCGGATCGCGGATGACGGAGGGGCCCTGAAGTCGCGCGTGCAGGACTGGCGGGAAGAGTTCTTGCGTCAGGTAGATCGCTGCCCGGCCGCCGTGGTTGAGTACGCCGTGGCGGCGACATCCGCACTCAACACCGCTGGCGTTCGAATCTCCCCGAGACGATCGCGGCTGATCGCGCGCAGCCTTTTAGGTGCGTCCATCGCGGCGGGCGGCACGCTTGAGAGCGTGTATCGGCAGGTACTCAAGGCGTCGATTCCGCAGGCGTGTTGGGGGGCGAATGTCAGCAGCGAGGTCGTGGCTGCAGCGCACCGGGTCGCCTGGGAGAGCGCGTCTGATAACGGCGCGCGCTGGATACACCGATTCCATGCTGAGCCCAGTCTAGCGCGCAAGCTCGCGATCTTGCTGTCTGAATGCCAAATACCGGACGAAGGGACACAGGCGGTCGCACAGTTGATTGCCTGCGAGTCGCGAGAACGTGCTGCCGCGTTCGCGTTCGCCGTCTATCCAGCAGCCGCGTTGGGAAATCTGCCAATTGGCCCTGAAGGCGTCAACGACCTGGGGCAAATGGCAACCAAATTCCTTTCTACTGATGGCGAGATCTCCTGGCAGGAGAGGCTATCGCAGGGAGGTACTCAGCACCCTGAGTATTCGCGTTGTGCAACGGCGGTCGATAAGCTAAAGGGCACCCGACGTGAGCGCGCGCAGCAGTTTTTCAATGGATGCTTGGTCGAAGGTCTCGTCATCGCTGAGCCGGCGGCGCTTGAAAAGGAAATCGAGGCCTGTGTACAGCGCATTCGACGTATAGGATCGGCCTGATGTTGGCGGCGTGCAATCCTGAAGGCTACTGGCGCCGTGAGAGGTGGGCCAACACGGGCGGACCCGCGAGCCGCACTCGTAAGGTGCGCATTGCATCGAGTCTGCTTGGTCAAGAGGAAGGAAACATCCGCTGCCCGCGCCTCATCCACCTTGGGCTGCGGTTTCCTGACGGGGTTGATCCCGTGGCCTATACAACCGCGCTGCTCAATGAACAGGGCCATGGTCATCCAGAGGAGTTGCGTGACCGTTTTGCGCCGCCTGAGCGACCCTATGTATGCCGCGCTGCACCGCCTGGTTCGCCACGGCTGGATGTTACGAGCGCCTCCGTCGAAGATACGTTGGGCCAGGCATTGCTACTCGGTTTGTGTACCGCGCACCGTTATGATCCGTTGCGCTCCGTGCTCTGGACGCAGGCAAGCCTGACGCGCGCGCTTGAACTATTTGACCCGACCGGGTTCTACGCATGAGCCCCGAGCGCTTGAGTGGACTCGTTCAGGAGCTCATTGACGAGAACCCATTTGCCATCCGCGCGGTGCTACGCATCTGTGAGATTCGATTCACTGACAAATTGCCGACGCTAGCGGTGACCTGCGAAGACAGACCCGCGCTACTTGTCAATCCGGACTTCATATCCAAACAATGTCGCAATGACGACGAGGTCAAGGCTGTTCTCTGCCATGAGTTCCTGCATGTGTTGCTGCGGCACACCGAAACAGCAACTCCGCTAACACCGGCCTTGCATCTCGCATTCGACGCGGTGATCAACGCGATCATCCATCGGAGCTTCGGCGCCGGCTGGTCCTCGCTTATGTCGCACTATTACGCGGATGTTGGCGATCTGCGCAAGCTGCTGCGTCCAATGAACACAGAAGAGCAGGCTACATGGACTGCGCGGCGATCTGGCAAGGGCAAGGACGCCTTGCCGTTTTGGGTGCATGCCTGGGCATCGCTCTACGAAGGACGTTTGGTCGCCGATGACATCGTCGAGCTGGCAGAGAGCCTGGCTGCGGCAGCACCCGGCGGCGGAGGAGAGGAGGACAGGCCATTCGAGCTGGAGGGAACGCTTCCGGCCAACGTTGGTGGCACCTTGCTGGGAGATCACAACGGCTTCGGACGACTGCTCGATCCACGTCTTGCCGATGCGCTAAGGCGTGCAATGTCCGAGATGAACGGGCAAGGCATTTGGCGCAGTCCAAAGGCCCGTGGCGTTGGTGCGAACCCCTACGACGCACTGTTCACGGCAAGGCCATCGGCGGCGCTGACACGCTGGCGCAGTGAGGCCATGGAGCTGCTCAGGCGCTACCTGACGCCCGACCGTAAATCACGGGCGGTTGAAAGCCGCGTCCAGGAGCGGATGCTGCCGGTTCTGTCGCCGGGAGATCGCCGCGCGTTTCTGCGTGCAAGGTGGTCACCGTTTCTGCCCGAGTCTGTGTGGCAGATGGAGCGACATCAACGAAGCGGCACGGCGCAGATCTACCTCGACGTGTCGGGATCGATGAGCGCGGAGATGCCTGAGGTGATTGCCTTGCTACAGCGCTTGTCCCGTTACATCCGACGTCCGTTCTGGGCCTTCAGCGACGTGGTGGCACCGGCAATGATCAAGAATGGCCAGTTGGTGACGTCCACGACCGGTGGCACCTCGATGGCCTGCGTGCTCGAGCACGTCGCACTTACACGGCCGGAGGCGGCCGTCATCCTGACAGACGGATACATTGAGGTTCTCCCGCGGGAGCTCATCAGAAAGACAGCTGGTAACAGGCTGCACGTACTGCTCACGCGGGACGGTAGCGCGAAAGAACTCGCCCGCACAGGGATTCCGTACAGTCAGCTCGACCGGCTTCCAAAATGATTCGCATCTGTGAAATGGTTCTGCCGGGCCACCCCGACAAGTTCAGCGATCAAGTGGCCGACGCAATCGTCGCGGAGTGCCTGCGCGTCGATCCCGATGCTTATTGCCAGGTAGAGGTGGGGGTCTGGTCTGACCAAGTATGGCTCTCCGGCGGTGTTTGTACGCGCCAGCCCCTTGGGCGGCCGCTCGCCGAGATCGTGCTTGATGTTGGGCTGGCGATTGGGTACCGACCCGGCAACCACGTCGACGCGACCCGCTACAAGGTCATTGATACCGTCTGCCAGCTCGATGGTGACCCGACCCGCTGGAGCCACCATGTGAATGACCAGTGCATTGTCATCGGCTGGGCCGGGTACGACGAGAAGACCCGATGGATGCCACCAGAGCACTTTCTCGCCGAGGCATTACGGAGCGGACTCTACAAATCCTGTCAGCAAGGCGCGCTAACCGGCTGCGGACCTGACGGTAAGTTGATGGTGCGGCTGCGCGAAGAAGGCGAGCGGTGGATCGTCGAGCACATCCTAGTGACACTGCAGCAACCCAGAGGGGCGATCTTCACGAAAATCTGCGAGGGCATCGCCGGGGCGCTTCGGGGTGTATACGAGGGCTGCCACGCGGCGGACCGGCGCTGGCAGGCCAGCTGGGATTCCATAGAACTGCTGCTAAACCCAAACGGGCCGATCGTTGAAGGCGGAAGCGACGGCGACAACGGGCAAACGGGACGCAAGCTCGTCATGGACTTCTACGGCCCCCGAGTGCCGATCGGGGGAGGCGCTTTGTCGGGCAAGCACCCGACCCATATTGACAGGCTCGCCTCGTTCGCGGCCCGTGATGCGGCCGTGCAGGCGGTCCGGACCGGCGCCCAGGAATGCCTGATTCGGCTTTCATATGCCCCGAATATATCGGCGCCACTGGACATCGCGTATGAGATGACGGGGCGCGGCCACCGCATGCCGTCCGCATTCTTCGGTCATGACTTCATGCGGCAGCGGTACCGCTTGTGCCTGAGTCCGATCCATGAGCTTCAGGGGGATGGCTTGGATACGTGACAGGCCGAATGAGGATGAACGATCGGTTCGCCGAACGGCATCACGCTATTAGTGCAATCGAAGAGCCTGTTGCCAATCAAGTCGAATCAGCCTTCACTAACGGGTCATCTCCGATATACCCGATCCCTGCAGCGTGCTTCACAGGCGGCGTCGATGTCCCCTTAACCGAAAGGCTCCGGAGCATGTTTTGTCCCGCGCTCCCAAGTGAGGCGGCTTCTTGAATCCATGCGCGAGCCTCCCTTTCAAGCGGATCGGTTCCTTTTCCGTCGCGCAGGCAATTTACTAGGTCATCCGCGAAGCGCTTTGGGCCGTTCCGTTTGGCCAATTCGAGGTACCACCCCAGAGCTTCGATGTAGTTCGGCCTACAACCGACTCCTACGCGCCTGCAATATCCGGCCATTTTCAAACCGACGTAGTACCCCTCTGTCGCCAGTTGCTCGTAATACGAAAGCGCCTGAGCTTCATTCTTTTCTAAGCCATAGCCATCGTGGAAACAAACTGCCAGATTGAACACGGCGCGAGGCTCACCCAACTTCGCAGCTCGCTTCCAGAACTCCACCGCTTCTTCTTGGTTTCGGGGAACACCGCGGCCGAAGAAAAAGCGGCAACCGAGTCTGGTCATCGCAATAGGGTCTTCCGCTTCTGCCGCTGATACTGTCGCCGCGCGCTCTGCCTCATCCGATTCCCGAGCCTTTCGCAAGCGCTCTGGCAGACTCGTTAACTGTGCTTCAGCCCAGCGTTCAGCCTCTCGGTCATACCAGGGCTCAAGATCAGGATAGAACGGTGATGACACAGTTACGAAGTTCTTTACGCTCAGAATCCCTTGTTCGCTATCCACCGAGCCCTGAGAGTCCCGCCATGCAGAGGGTGAAGCGGAAGCATCCCCATTCGTCATGCCTTCGAGTAGCCGAATGAGTTCGCCGAATTTCAGTGGCCTACGCGACGACTTTGGGCGAATAGAATAGTTAGACTCGTACTCATCAACGACTCGATAGACTATTCCACGGCTGGACGGTCGCGCGCGGATACTAATGACATCCCAAGTGGTGCTCTCCAAAGAAAGGCGCGCGATCTCAACTTCAAAACGCTCGAATCCTGGTAAGAAATCCCCTCCACGCAAACCGAATGCCACTGGTGGAAGCTTCACTTTCGACCAGTCACCGTTGTCGATCGCATTTCGAATACGGCGCTCAAACTCATTCGTCTCCCCACCACCTCGCGACTTATCAAACTGCCAGTAGGTGTCAGGAGCGAAGGCCATTAGGCCTTCAAGACCGTTGTCTTCTGGTTTGGCTGAAATCGTCCGTTTGCCTGCCATCAAATATCTCCTATTGCGCGATTGTCCTCGACATCGTGAGAGGATTCATCGAGGAAATGGGCATCGGCGTCAGAAGATCACATTCTCGTCGGTCCAGTCCGCCGAATCTCTCAACGCAAAGACCGCCGCATCGAAAATGCAGGGCAACACATCGCTGCGCTCGCAAAGCATGTGGATTCCGTCGGAAATGAACCGGTAGTAGTTGGCGTCCTGGAGCGCGCTGGCGCTCAAGCGCACCGGAAAGCCGAACTCATTCAGCCAGTCGGTCAGGCGGCTGTCGATCGGAATCTCATATCGAGTGAGCCCCAGCGACTGTAGAACATTGCGCGACTGTTTCGGGCCGAAGCCGAGAAAATGCTTCTGGACATGCTCAGCAACCTCGATCTCGACATCGCGAGGCACGAGTCGTGTAAGCCGATTGCACTGCTCTAACGTAGGTGCCCATTCGCTGGTTTCCAGGAGGCTGAAATTCTGGGACAGCTCGCTGGCGATCTTGTCTGCAAAACGGATTCCCCCGGCAGCTCTCAAGGCTTTCGCGATGAACGTCTCGGGGTGCCGCGCACCATGAACCGCCTTATAGGCAAGCGGAAATGGCTTTTCGCGAATGAATCGCGCAACAAAGCTTTCCGGGCCGGATTTCTGTCGCGTCGTAAGGCGCATGCTGACCATCGCCTGCCAGAAGCGCTCTCGCGTTACAGGCGGTTTGCTCTCTGCCATGTTGTGTTCGCGCCGAGCCCGAACGAGCGCGTTCTGTGACTGGCGCTCGATGAGTGTGGTTACCCGCGCCACGTCCTCTGGGCAAATGATCCATTGAATGTCCATGTTCCCCTACTGCGATTGCCGAACAGCTCGCTCTAGATCGATAAACCCGGTCTCGGAAAAAGGCTCTCCGTAAAGCTCGTTCACGAGCCACAACCCGCTATTCCGGATTTTGGGCTTTGGTGAATGCAGCCCGAGCCACTGTTGTGAAGGGCCACAGTCTTCGCACCGTGAAATTGTGGCGATCATCCTGGCTTCGAGTTCGAGGCGCTTGTCTTTCTCGTCCACGCGAAATACTGCGAATTGAAAGCGCTTCTGTATGACATCCGTAACCATATGCTCGACCGCAGCCTGCTTGAACCGGTCGATCGCAGGGCCATGCTTCCGCTTGGCTTCGCTCGTGGTTAAGTCAATTTCCCATTGACTGAGGAACGGGTCGTTGTCCTGGTTCAGCAGGGCGCGTCCAATGTTCTTCCGAAAAATGCTGCGGTCCTTCTTTTCATTGACAAAATGCTGCTTAAGCCGGGACCGGAGCTGATTCTTCCCCGTGTGCGTGCCCACGCGGACGATTCTATTGGCGCCATGAGCCGTCTCGCCCACTTCGTATAGGACATAGATTCCGTTGAATGGAATGGCCGAATCCTCGAACGGAAAGCTGTATACCGGTAGCTGCTGGAAATGGCGGTGCAATCTGGCGCACAAGTCACTCATGGACTTGCTCGCTCAGGAATTGCAGTTGCCTGCCGATGGTCAGGCCCTCCATGGGCACTTCGTAGGAGGCCAGCTTCGGTACGAGAAATTTCCGGTATTTCAGGCCCGCCAGGAACACAAAGTGGTCCCTGCTCAGGTCGGCGCGATGTCTGATTTGTTCCAGCACCTGTTCCGCCCACGCTTGCACCTGGCGGGTGGGCATGTCGTTAAGAGTGAGGTTGTACGGCTCTACCTTGGTATACAGGTCGAGCAGGCCGTGCTTGGCCGACAGAATGTAGATCGCGTCGGGGCGAAGCTGTCTGGCGTATCGGAGGTTCAAGCGGAAGAGGGGGCTGACGTAGAGGTCCTGGGCGCTCGCCGCATGCTCAAGTTTCTTGCTCACGCATGAGATCAGGACGATCTTCTTCACTCTCCGTTCCTCCGGAACCGCCGTGACGCCACCGCGACGAACGGTCTATGCCTCATCATCGGTCTGACCATCCGATTTGCGCTGGGATTCTCGCCACACTCGATCGCGCTCTTTCTTCAGGGCTAATCGCTTCTGATGCGCTTCCTGGGCGATGCGCTTTTTCTCCTCGTGCCGCTTTCGGGCACTTGCCGGGTTTTCATACTCATCTCGGGCACGGCGTGCTGCCAGTTCCGCTCCATGGTGCTCTTGCATGCGGCGCAGCACATTACCGCCCCAGCTATCTCCCAGTATGCGTGCAGCCTCAACTTCGCCAATTGAATGGCAAATGTCGAACACGAGACAGCGCGCTGCCGCCTCCAGCCGGCCTACGTCGGAACTGCTTGGGCGAACGTCAGCGAGGGCCTGCGTTATGCCAACGGTGCTCTCGCGATCATGAAGCGGTGAAGATTGCTGGTTTGTTGCCTTTGCCAGGGCATGAAACACCCCTTGGCGAAATTCCATTGCCCCGCATGTTGTGCAGTAAATCCGCGTGCACAAGTTCCTTTGCACCGAATCGATCAGGTATGAGTGGAGCCAGTTCTCAATCACGATCGCACACCTGCTCGGGACATGAAATCCTGCGAATCGTGGAACCTGCTGCCGCGCGTTGTTGCTCTAATGACCAACGCTTGCCCCCGGTTTGAGCCCTTCATAGCTGACGTACATCCCGTGCCCGCGCCAGAGCGGCATCGGTGGGCTCTTGGCCGAATCAAATGGATCGTCCGCGTTCGCAACCGCAACGGAAGCGAAATGCCCGACACTGCTCAGGCGTGAGCACTGTCGCGCGATCTCGGCCCAGTTCCCGGGTGGACTCGCGTCCTTCATGGGGTAGCGCACGGCACGAACGACCACCCATTCGGGACCGTGATCGCCGATGAACCACAGCGACGGATCGACCTCGGGGTTGCCCTGCCACGACATCAGCTTGCGGCCTTCCTTTTCGAGCAGATCACGCACCGTCTGAACCGCGAAGTCCTGCAGCTCCCACGCAGACATCTCGATCTTCTCGTTTGTAATGAGCGCAGGCGGGGTGATGGACCGTTTTGTGGCCATGTCGAGCAGTCCCCATCCCGGCGCCGCCGCGTGCCAGCCGCTTGGCGTCTTTCTCATGGGCATCACGCACGCGTGGCCCCGGCACCCGTCGGCAACTGCACGGAGCGCCCTCGCGGTGCCGGCGGAAAATGGTGCAACGTCCTCGGCGTCGAGGCAGACGAAGAAAAGCTGGTTGCCGAGCCTGAACGAGAGGTGCTCCAGCATCGGGGGGTGGAGGTGCGCCCTCAGCCAGTTGATCGCGCCCTGACCTTGCTGCTGGAGGTGCCGCCCCGCCGCCTGCCAACACTCGGCGAGGTCTGGCGACACTTCGTTCATCGGGATTTGGTGCACCGAATCCTCCCAGATCGGAGGCCGCGCAGGCGGGAGCCCCGGTTAGCTTAATCGTAGCAGAATTGTTATCATGACGATACGGTTGGAGGATCTTGTGCCCCGAGAGCGGACGCTCTGTGCAGATGTCTAGGTTGAACCCGATGCCGGCGAAATTGAAAGACGTGCCCCCGTCGCAGGTAGAGAGGCTCTCGTTTATCGAGGCCAGGCTCTATTTTCTTGGCGAGCTGAGGAGGGCGGACGTTGCCAAGCGTTTTTCACGGGCCTCGATCCAAGCCAGCCGGGATTTGGCGCTTTACAAGGAGCTCGCGCCGGGAAATTTGGCCTATGACTTTCAGGCCAAGACGTACCTGCCGGGAGAGAAGTTCAAGCTGATTTTTAGCCGGACGCCGGAGCGGGTGATGTACTGGCTGCGGTCGGGTTTGGGAGACGGCTTACCGCATCCGCAGGGTCTTCCGACCGCCGCCGTCGAGAGCCTGAGCCAGCCGCGGCTCGGTGAGTTGGCGGTGGTAACGCGGGCGATCTATCGCAGGCAGATTTTGGAGGTGACGTACGTGTCGTTGAGCAGCGGGAATACGCGCAGACAGATGGTGCCCCACGCCTTGGTCGATAACGGCCAGCGCTGGCACGTTCGCGCCTATGACCGCAACAACAGCCGGTTCTCCGACTTCGTTATCACGCGTCTATCGAAGGCCACCGTGATTGACGCGGGTGACCCGGCGCGTTACGAGCGAGGAGAGGCGGACGAGCAGTGGAACCGCACTGTGGAACTCAAGCTGATTCCGCATCCGAAGCTCAAGCACAAGAGCGCGGTGGAAGCCGACTACGGGATGAGAGCAGGGGCGCTCGTGGTCAAGTGCCGGGCTGCGGTGGCGGGCTACGCGCTGCGTCGGTGGGGAGTCGATTGCTCGCGGGGCCACCGGTTGGACGAGGCTGAATTCCAATTGGCGCTAGCGAATCATAATGATCTCGCGCGCACGGACAGTGCGGCGCTTGCGCCAGGGTACAGCGAAGACGACCGTTAACGTTCAGGCTGACAATCGTAGGACATAGGCATCAATCGGGAAACTACTGTAGAGGATTTCACGTTATGAAAACGCTCCAGGTCTGTGCGCCCCGTCAGTCGGTTCTGGACGGCACTGCTGACTTCGTCGTCAACTTGGCCGATCTGCCGCAACTGAGCGAGCCGGAGGCGCGCGAGTTTCTTGACTCCAACGTTCTGACCTCTGGAATGGAGCTGCTGCTCCAGCAATCCTTTGCGCGTATGGCCGGCGAGAAATCTGCCAGCGGTATTTACAAGTTGTCTGAGTCCATGGGCGGCGGCAAGACGCAAAGCATGATTGTCGCGGGAATTCTCGCGCGCTTTCCGAAGCTGGCCGATATGGCTGGCTTCCAAAAGCAATTGCCGAAAGCCAAGCCAGAAGTCGTGGCTTCCTTTACCGGGCGATCCACTGATCAAAAGGTGTGGGTCAGCATCGGCAAACAACTCGGAGTGGATTTTCCCGCCGATCGCGCGCCGTCCGAGACCGAGTGGCGCGATGCGCTCAAGAACAGGACTGCTTTGATCCTGCTCGACGAACTGGCTTTCTATCTTGTCCATGCGGCGAGCCAGGGTAAGAAGGACGAAGGTACCCGTGCGGCGACACTTGCGGGTATCGCACTGACCACGCTGTTTGGCGCAGTGCGTGATTACAAGGAATGCGCTCGTTGCGTCATCGTGATCGCCGACCTACAGAAGGATTGGGAGCAGGGTGCGGACGAGTTAGCCAAGATCCTTCGATCTAACGACACGCTTGGCGGAACGATACAGAGCGTGAACAACGAGATGTCGAAGGGCGCGCAGTCCATCGCACCGGTGGACAACCAGAAAGATGAGCTCTACGCGATCCTGCGCAAGCGCCTGTTCAAGGACATTCCAGTTACAGAGAAGGAAAAGGCGGGGGTCGCGGACGCCTATGTCGCGGAACTGGCCAAGGCCAGCTCCATTCTCGAACGTCCTACCGTCAAGATTCGAGAGGAGATCCTCGTCTCGTATCCATTCCATTTCTCGACCAAGCATCTCATTGCGTCATTCAATGACAACCCGGGTTTTCAAAAGACCCGTGATGTCATCCGATTAATGGCAACGATCGTCCGCGGCGTATGGGCCAAGGGCAATGCCGAATTGAGTCGCCACTCGTTGCTGTCCCTGGAGACAGGCGATCTTAACGATCCAACCGTTGCCAGCCGGTTTATAGAAATCAAGAAGTCCCTTCAGGACGCGCTTCAGACCGATATCGCCAATAGCGGGACCTCGCACGCGGAAAGCCTTGACGACGATACCGCAGGGCTGGCTACTCGCTGCGCGAAATGGATCTATGCGGCCTCGTTGTCGGATGTCCATCCGCGCGGTCTTACCGACGCGGAACTGGCTGAGTACTTGTTGGCGCCCGGCCAATCGATCGTTGGCATGCCCGATGCGCTGAAGAAGCTCTACGACAACTGCTGGTACATCGAGCAGACGAAATCGGGCCGATACCTTTTCAATCGCCACAAGAACCTCAATGCGCAGGTCAATAGCTACGTAAAGGCCTGCTCGAACATCGATCGCGATGCGCAAATCGAGGCCAAACTGACAGAGATGTTCGAGCCCAAGGACAAGCGCTGCTATCAGAAGCTTGCGGTCCTACCGGCGCTGGACGAAGTGCAGCTGGAGCGAGACAAGTCGACTCTCCTGGTATTGAAGCCGGACACCGACTTCGCGAAGTACTTCGCCGACGAAAAGTACAAGAACCGGGTCGCGATTGTCACGGCAGATGACCAAACCGGCATCTTCAACGTGAACAAGAAAGCGCAACGGCTGTGGGCGATTAATCAGGTGGTCAAGGATCTTAGCGCCGAAGACACCCAGTACAAGAAGGCCAAGGAAACGTTGGCTGACTACCAGACCGAATTGTTTCTTGCATTGAAGGCAGTCTTCAACAAGTTGCACTATCCGCTTATCAATGACGAAGAGGAGACGGCGCTCGTTGCGGTGCCAGTGCTCGATGGTTACATCAACGATAAGACCGGTCAGCGAATCCAGTACCGCAACGAGGAGGCCTCAAAGGGGGAGTTCGTTATAGAGGCCACGCTGCGCGATGCGAACAAGTATCAAGTGTTTGCACCGACCTCAGGCCAGGACAAGCTCAAGACCTACCAACCACTGCGCAATCGCATTGAGCAGTTTCTTTTCCCCTCCACAGGCCGCACGACATGGCAGCAAATTCTTGACGGCGCTGCATCGAAAGGCCAGATGCTCTGGAGCGAGCCGGGCACTCTAGACCGGATGCGAGAAGTGCTGATTACCGCTGGCCAGTGGCGTGAAGACGCGGGCCAAATTCAGAAGCCCCCATTCGAGGAAGTCACCGGCGTCACGATCGAGTATTCCCGCGACAAGGATTCGGGGGCGATTACCACCACCGACATCAAGCTTTCTCACGCCGACACGCTGATGGTCAGGCAGGACAGTGCCGAATACAAGGTTGTCCCCGTAGATCAACCCGTCGTGAGCGAGGCGATGGTCATTGAATTTCGCGCGGTGGACTCGACCAAGAAGAACAAGGAAGGAAAACCATATCGCATCGAAAACACGATCGATATTCAACATGAGCTGATGCCATCGGCCACATCGGGCCATCAGGTCGTCAAGGTTAAGGTTGTCCCTCCGAGCGCGAAGCTTCTGTTCACTACGGACAACACAAATCCTGCCAACAACGGCAAGCCCTATGCGAAGCCAGGCATCGATGCGGCCGAAGGAACGACAGTGCGCCTGTTCGCAGAAAAGGGGCCGGTTTCGCTTGAGAAGTCCATTCCGATCCCGAAGGCAACTGGAAAAGGCGGGGGTCCGTCTGGCCCCAAGCTCGATCCGGATCTGCCCGCGACAGTCAGCGGGAAGGGATTTTCTGCATTGGTGACTCGATCGTTGACGTATCAGTTCCTGGCGAGCCTGCCCGAGGAAGCGCGTCTGCAGAAGGTCCAGGCGAAAGTGACGCTTGCCGCCACCGATAACACGGTCACCCTAACCTGGGACGGTAAGACAAAGCTCACTCCTGCGCAGGTGCGCGAAGCATTCGAATTCCTCGATAAGCAGGTCGAGAACGGCGAATGGTGGCTGCGGTTTGACCAGCTGCACTTCGCCACCGGGAAAGCGCTTCTTCAATGGCAGGTCGATTCGAGCACCAAGATCGAGATAGGTCAGGTCACCCAATGAATACGGGGCAAGTTCATGATTTCGGGCTTGTCGACGATAAGGGCGACGTGTTCGAGTTTGTGATTGAACCGGAGAACAAGGGATCTTGTTCTCTTGTGGCCGTATTGCAGACCGAGCGCGGACCGCGCCGCACTGAGGTGGCTGCAGTCCCCGCCGCTCTTTGGAGCACAGTAACCGCCGCCGCAGTAAAGGAACTCGCCGCTGAAATGGGCGAAGGAGAGCGAGAGAAGAAATTGCCCACTTTTCGCGCTGGGCTCAACCGGCTCAGCCCGCTGGTTGGCAGAGAACTAGGGGTACTACTGATTGCATTAATGGAGGATGGTGCGCTGGAGCGGGTCGACGCGCTGTTGCACGCCTGGCGGGAACTGGCGCGGGAGGAACGGTGGTGGCTTTACTCCAAGGCCGCCTCACCTGGTCAGCGACCGGGTGCAGGGTGGCGGCGGGCCTTATTTCACGCCCTCAGCGAAACCTCGGAGACACGTTCGGCTCCCGCTGGCGAGGCTCAAAAAAAAAGCTCTGGGAACACCAGGAAGGGCTCGCCGCGGAAGCCCGGTCCGAAGGCTACGCCGCGCAGACCCAGCCAGAGGAAGCGGCCTCAACCTCCGCCGCGACCTCAGCAGCGCAAGAGCAAACGAAAGGCCGTCGCGGCAAAACCAAAGCCAAGAAGCCTCCCGAAGACGACCACCAAATAGATCTCTTCTGACATGAACCAGAAAGCTTTCATCGAAGTCCAGTTCCCCATCGGCCCGCTTTCGCTCGAAAGCTACAAGGAGCGCAAGGCCAACCATGCTCAGATCCTGAAGACGCTGGGCAAGTGGTGGGGAGAGAAACCCATGGTTCTTACGCGCGCCATCATCATTGGCAGTCTCTTTCCGGCGGCCGACGACCCTGACAGGTGGACGGACGACTTGGACATCTTCATGAAGTTGATGTGCTTCGATAGCCCTGGGATGTGGAAGCGCAAGATAGATCCGCTGCCGCCCGCGCTGTGCTGGCCGCACGCCTCCGCAAAGGAGCGTAAGGCTTTGTTTGAAGAAGATGGGGAGCGTTGGCAGCGCGGGGCGCATGCGGACTTGCGGCAGAACTTGGAGAAGCGGGTTTTCTATACCCTCAGCCACACGGCGCAGCGCGAGTACTGCTGCCGCGTGGAGGAGATTGATGGCCCACCTGAGGAGTCTTGGGGCGAGATTAATGCCTATCTTGGAACGACGGCCAAAACACTGGCAGACCTCGTTCAGCAACTGTCGCATCGCCGTTTCGGGGAGCGCCTCAAGGTTGGTGATGCATTTTCCGGAATGGGGTCGATCCCGTTCGCTGCTGCTGAGCTGGGGTGCGATGTCTACGCATCCGACCTGAACCCGGTGGCGTGCTTGCTCACTTGGGGGGCGCTCAATCTGATCGGTGGCTCCAACGAGTTTCGCGAGAAGGTCCGCGAGGCCCAGCGCGAGGTCTTCGACGATATTGATCGCTGGTTATTCGCCAATAAGAGCGAGACCAGCGAGGAGGGGTGGCGGGCCGAAGCGTATCTGCATTGTGTTGAGGTGGTAGTGCCAGAGTGGGACAGTTGGCGAGTACCGCTGGTTCCAACTTGGCATATCGCGCCCAAGTCGAAGACATGGATTCAATTGGTTCCCATTGAGGAAGAGAAGCGATTTGGTTTCAAAGTACGGTCAGGCGGAGCCGGGTACGCGGAGGCGAAACTCGGCTCGAAGCAAGGTCAAGAGATAGTTTGTCCAGACCAGCTATGGGACATCCTAAAGCGTAAAAGACTTCACCAAAACGCACCCAGAAGCATTGCGTACCAAGACATCTTGAAAGCGAGTCATGGGATACGGCGCTGGACGAAGCAGGATGTGGAGCCGAGGGATGGCGATGTCCTACAGGAGCGCCTTTATTGCATCAAGTGGACTACCGATACCGGTGCAACGTGCTATCGAGAACCGCGCCAGTTTGATTTGTCTACCGAAGAGAGAATTGTTGAGGAGTTAACACTTCGGCTGACCGAGTGGCACGAGAAAGGCTGGGTTCCAGCCTGGCGTATCGAGGCAGGCAAGGAAACCTCGCGCCTAACTCGTGATCGTGGCTGGACTCATTGGCACCACTTATTCTTGCCGCGCCAGCTACTCGTGAATGGAATGCTGTCGGAACGAATCGGAGCCCTCCCCGATACCGAAGTCCGGGCGGCTGCGATCTTGGGGCTTGGCCGCGTGCTAAATCAGAACGCGCGTCTGTGTGGCTGGAGCCCCCGCGTCGATGTTGAAAAGACAGACCGAGTTTTCTACAACCAGGCTTTGAATCCGCATGTACTTTTTGGCGCGCGGGGACTGACTGACCTTAGGAGGCAATTTGTACCCCAGTATCCGGGCCGCCCCCTAGAGGTGCCGAAATCAATAATCGTTTCTGATGCAAGAGAAATCGACGGGGCGCGTCATATCTGGATTACGGATCCACCGTACGCCGATGCAGTGAACTATGAAGAAATCTCTGAATTCTATCTCGCTTGGTACGCCCCCCACATTAAGACCGTGTTCCCAGATTGGTACACGGATTCTATGCGCGCCAAGGCTGTTAAGGGCGAGGACGCGCCCTTTCGGATTGCAATGGCGGAGTGTTACAAACGCCTTGCAGAGCAAATGCCCGACGACGGGATACAGATTCTAATGTTCACTCACAAGTCAACTGATGTGTGGGAGGACCTCGCCCTAATCATGTGGGCAGCAGGTCTTCAGGTGAAACAGGTCTGGAGTATCGCAACGGAAACCGCCAACGCGGGCGTTAAGCAGGGCAACTATGTTCAGGCAACATACAACATGGTGCTACGCAAACGCCTTAGCACCAAAATGGGCTTCGTCGATTTCATCACGCCCCAGGTCAACAAGCGCGTGAAAGAGGTCATCACGCGTATGCGAGAAAGCCAGATCGAGAGTGATCTTGCGCGCTGTGGCTATACCGATACCGATTATCTCCTAGCGGCGCAGGCTACGGCCGCAGAGG
>ERZ761602.1869-NODE-1869-length-35837-cov-4.639316_pt1 | contig 35837 bp, 31 predicted proteins | sample MGYA00512165_ERZ761602 | MGnify/ENA primary metagenome ERZ761602 (study PRJEB28899, sample SAMN02445085) | bioreactor sludge metagenome | biome: EBPR sludge; isolation source: Thorneside wastewater treatment plant | place: Australia: Brisbane, Thorneside...
GATTACCGCCGCGCCCGCGAGGCGGCGCGCGCCGGCACCGCCGACGAAACCGCCCATGCCGTCGCCCTGCTGCAGTCTGTGGTGGAGGCCGCGCCGGACTACGCGCCCGGCTGGTCGGCGCTCGCCATGGCCTATCTGGCCAGCCTGGAATTCACCCCGGTCGATGCCCAGGAGGGCATCATCCGCCGTGCCGACGCCGCCTGGCGGCGGGCCCTCGATCTCGACCCTGCCGATCCCGAAGGGCAGGTCGTCAAGGCCCTCATGTCGGAGGTCGGCGACGATCTCGCGGCGATCGAGAGGATTCAGCTCGACGCCCTCGCCGCCGCCCCCGGCGAGCGCGGCATTCTCATCGCCCGCACCGCCTTGCTGCGCAGCACCGGCCAGTTCCAGGAAGCCGCCGTCATGGCGCGCCGGGCCGTAGAAGCCGATCCCTCGACGCCCCGGACCCGCAGCGCTCTCGGCCGCACGCTGCTGGCCGCCGGGCGGATCGAGGAGGCCGACGCCGTGCTCGACGAGGCCGCCCGGCTCTGGCCGCGCAATACCTCGGTCTATTTCACGCGCTACTGGGCTTTTCTGGAAAGCGGGCGGCCGCGCCAGGCCCTCGCCCTCATCGAGGACCGCGCGCTCTGGCCGTCCGGCGTGCCGGCCGAGGACTTCGAAATCTATCGCCGCATCGCCATCGCCTTCGCGTGGCGGGACCCGGCCGACATCGCCGCTGCGCTCGACGCCGTCTCCAAGCAGTTGAAAGAAGGCTACGGCTACGCCCAGAACGCCATGCTCGTCCAAGCCGCCCTCGCCGATGTCGATGCCGCCTTCCGCTCGGCGTCGGCGATCTATCTCCAGGAGGGCGTCGAAATCGCTCCGATGATGTTCAGCATCACCCAGGGCCAGTACGCTGGCGGGAGCCGGCGCGCCTCGCACATCCTCTTCGGCCCGCTCACGCCGGCGATGCGGGCCGATTGGCGGTTCGAGCCGCTGATGCAGTCGCTCGGGCTGATGGATTACTGGCGAACCACCGGAAGGCGCCCCGATATTTGCGCGGCGCAGGAGCCCCCGCCCTTCTGCGCCGCGCTGGACGCGCCTCGCCCGCCCGGCGCCGCGCCCTGACTTGGTTCCTCGCTCAATCTTGCATGCGCAGCGGCGGCGGCCGGCGGGGTTGCCGCCGGCCGCCGGTCCGTCAGTCGTCAGGGGCTGCGACGACTGCGACTTCCGGGCCGGCCGCTCCCAGATAGTCCTGCCTCAACTGGGCCTGCACCTCAGGCCTCTTGATGGAGTCGATAGCGCTCATGGTGAATTCCGCTTCGCATGCGGCGTCGCGCAAGCGCGTGCCGGTCGTGCTGCAGGCGTTCCGGGCGGCACGCTCGATGCGCGACAGCACCGCCGCGCGCCCTTCGGGCGTCGCAGCCGTGGCCGGATCGAAGCGCAGCGTGAACCCCTCCGCGGCCGCCGGCGCGGTCAGCAAGAGCGTGACGGCCGCTACGCTTGCCAGATTCGTGATCATCGCCGTGTCCTCCAGGTCTATGTTTCGTCCGGACTTCGTGGTCCGCTGTTGTCATTGGAGGTTCTGCTCAGCCGATGAGACAGGACTTCAAGCCGATGAAATGCCGCCGAAGACGCCGGCGGACCGGTGAGGTGCCGATGAACACGACGTCTGCAGCAGCTCCCGTCGTCCTGGCCCGCGCGCCGTCCTTCGCGCTGGGGAGCTTTGCGATCGATCCATCGCGCCGTCTGGCGGCTGGGCCGGCAGGGGCCGAGACGCTTGAACCGCGCGTCATGCAGGTTCTGGTGGCGCTCGTCCGCGCCGATGGGGCTATCGTCACGCGGGACGAATTGGTCGCCTCGTGCTGGGGCGGCCGGGCCATCGGCGACGACGCCATCAACCGGGCGATCGGGCGAATTCGGCGCCTTGCGGGGTCGGACGGCGGCGCGTCCTTCGAGATCGAGACGATCCGAAAGGTCGGCTATCGGCTGGCGCGCTTGGCACCGGTGGCCAGTGCCGTGGCCACCTCCCTTCCGGAGGAAGTCGGACTTGTCTCCGTGACGCCGGCGCCTTGGCTTGCCGCCCGCCGGGGCTGGACGACGGCAGCGCGCAACATGACGCTGGTCGGACTGCTGTCGCTCGGCGGCGCCAGCCTGCTGCAGGGTGCGCCGACTACCTCGGTCGCCTCGCTCGCCGTGACCCCGGCCACCTGGCAGGGGGATGCCGGAGTGATCGCCCTGGACGATGCGCGGTTTGTCTTCGTCCCCGATGGGGCGGCGCGGCCCGAACCCTCGCCGGGCTGCGCGATCGCGCCGGCGGGCGGCGCATGGATCGAGGGGGGAGTCGGCCAGCCGGCAGCGAACCGGCGCACCCTGAACCTGGCGCTCGGCCAGGATCCCTAGGCGGCGATCAGCCGGTCGACCTCGCCGACCAGATCCTTCAGGTGGAACGGCTTGGACAGGACCTTGGCCTGTTTGGGCGCCCCGCTGGACGGGTTCAGCGCGACGGCCGCGAAGCCCGTAATGAACATGATCTTCATTTCTGGATCGATCTGGGCCGCAAGGCGCGCCAGTTCGATTCCGTCCATGACCGGCATGACGATGTCGGTCAGGAGGAGATCGAAGCGGAAGCCCTTGAGCGCTTCCAGCGCCTCGTCGCCCTGGCCGTAGTGAGCGACCTCGTGACCGGCCTTGCCGAGTGCGGCGGCCAGAAAGCGGCGCAGCGACTCGTCGTCTTCAGCGAGCAGTATCCGTGCCATGGGCGGTATCGAGACCCTTCGTGTGCCAGTCATGTGCCAGCGCGCCGGAACCCTACAGGGGCGGCGATTCGACTGTAAAGTGGACGATCGGTGCTTAAGGGAGGGTTGAACGCCCTTGCCCCGCCGGGCGCCTCGGTGGTTTTGTGCGGTGCATGAACGTCCTTGCCGAAATCGCCGGTCCGGTTGCCGGCTTCGCAGGTCCGCCGCTGGAAATCAGGGCGCCGGCCGCTCAGGGGGTGCCGTTCGTCTTCGCCTCGCCGCACAGCGGGCGCGACTATCCCGAGGATCTGCTTTGCGCGACGCGGCTCGACCCGCTGACCCTGCGCCGGTCCGAGGACTGCTATGTCGACGAGCTTTTCGCTGGTGTTCCCGCGCTTGGGGCGCCGCTGTTGCTGGCGCTCTTTCCAAGGGCCTATTGCGATGCCAATCGCGATCCGGCCGAACTGGATCCCGCGGTGTTCCTGGAGGCCCCGCCCTCGACACCGCACACGCGCTCGCCACGCGTTCATGCCGGCCTTGGGGTCATCGCCCGCGTGGTGCGCGACGGCACCGACATCTACCTGCGCAAGCTGCCGCTCTCCGAAGCGACGCGAAGGCTGGCCGGACTGCATGCGCCTTATCACGCAGCGCTTGCGGGCCTGGTGGGCGACACCCGCCGGCGCTTCGGCGCTTGTGTCCTGATCGACTGTCACTCCATGCCGTCACAGGCCGCCTCGGCGGCCGGGCGCGGACCGGCGCCGGACATCATTCTGGGTGACCGCTACGGTGCCAGTTGCGCGCCAGGACTGACGGCCCACGCCGAACAGGTATTGCGGGCGCTGGGTTTCGCCGTCGCGCGCAACAATCCCTATGCCGGCGGCTACACGGCGGAGCGCTACGGCGCGCCCGGCCGCGGCATCCATGCGCTGCAGATCGAGATCAACCGGGCGCTCTATCTCGACGAGGAGCGGCTCGAGAAGAGGCCCTCGTCTTTCGACCTCCTGCGCCAGCGGCTGGAGCGCTTCGTAGAGGCCCTCGTCGCCTGGGTTCCGCCGGACGCGGGCTGACCGCCACCGGGAAAGCAGACCCTGGAAAGAAAAGGGGCCGCTCCGAGGAGCGGCCCTAGTTTAGGGAGGAAACGCCCAGGAAGGGCATGCGAGCGCGCCGGAGCGCCTCTCGCACTGCAACATTTAAGGATCATCGCTCTCCAAGTCAAGTCTCTTCATCAGTTGATGAATACATTTTTTTATCAATGATTTCAGATAGATAATAAAAATGTGCGGCGCAGCAACGACGCGCGCTCAGCTTTCGGTCAAATTGACGCAGCCGCTTACGTAAACGTAGGGCTGCGTCGTCGCTGAAGATTCATGCGCCGGTCGCTGCGCCGTCGCACCGGGAGCGCATACACCCCGTGGTGGCTGAGCCGGGGCGGACCACAATGCCTCGCCCGTCGCCGGTGGGATGGTCGTCTCCATCGCTCCAGCGAGGGTCGCATGATTGCAACGGCGCTGCGCAAGTTCTCGGCCCCGGCACGACGCGGGGGGACCGGAACCATCCTCGCGCTCCGGCCGCCGGAACCTGACTTGTCGGGCGCCCCGGAACCGGTCCGGAGGCTCCGTTCCATCTTTATCTCGGACGTTCATCTGGGTACGCGCGGCTGCAAGGCCGCGGCGCTCGCCGCCTTTCTGCGCTCCCATGCCTGCGAGTCGCTCTACCTGGTCGGCGACATCGTCGATGGCTGGCGGCTGAAACGAGCCTGGTTCTGGCGGCCGGACCACACCACCGTCATCCAGGAGATCCTGCGCAAGGCGCAGGACGGCACGCGCGTCATCCTCATTCCCGGCAATCATGACGAGGCGCTCAGGCCCTATGCCGGACTGAACCTCGCCGGGGTGGATATCCGTTTCGAGGCCGTGCACCGCACTGCCGATGGCCGCGACTTCCTGGTGATGCACGGCGACTATTTCGACGGCGTCGTGCGCTACGCCAAGTGGCTCGCCCATCTGGGTGACTGGGCCTACGACATCGCCTTGTGGGTCAGCGAGCGGGTCTGCGACGTGCGTCGCTGGCTGGGTCTGCCGCACTGGTCGCTTGCCGCCTATCTGAAGCGCACGGTCAAGAATGCGGTCGAATATATCGGCCGTTTCGAGGACGCGGTGGCGCGCGAAGCCGAACAGCGCGGCCTCGACGGGGCGATCTGCGGCCACATCCACCACGCCTCGATCCGCCGGATCGGCCGCATTCTCTACTGCAACGACGGCGACTGGGTGGAGAGCTGCACCGCGCTCGTCGAAACCCCGGACGGCACCCTGACGATCCTCTCGGCGACGGGCGAGACCCTGGTCCGGGAGCGGCCCGCCCGGGCCCTGGCAACCATGTGACAATTTCGTGGAGGCGCAGATGCAGGTCGGCGCATTCTGGTCTAGACTGCAGTTTCAGACGCCGCTGTGGATCGTCTTGCGGCGAGGCGCCAGACGGGCGCGCGCATTGGAGAGTGCAACTGCCGCAATGGCTCCGCAGCCCCTCACGCCCAAGCGTATCCTGATCGTCAGCGATGCCTGGCTGCCGCAGGTCAACGGCGTGGTCCGCACGCTGGAGGCGACCGTTGCGTCCCTGCGCGCTCACGGCCACGAGGTCCGCCTGATCACGCCGGACCAGTTCCGCAGCGTGCCGATGCCATTCTACCCGGAAATCCGCCTCGCCTTGTTTGCCGGGCGCACCGTCGCCCGGACTATCGAGAGCTTTGCGCCCGACGCCATCCATATCGCGACCGAAGGCCCGCTCGGCCACGCCGCGCGGCGCTATTGCGTGCGCCACGGTGTGCGCTTCTCGACGGCCTTCCACACCCGCTATCCCGACTATGTCAGCGCCCGCCTGCCGGTGCCCAAATCCTGGGTCTGGGCCTGGCTGAGGCGCTTCCACCGCCCGGCGATCAACGTGATGGCGCCGACGGCCACCATGAAGGCCTGCCTGGAGGGTTATGGCTTCTCCAACGCCCGGGTGTGGAGCCGCGGCGTCGATCTGGCGCTGTTCGAGCCCCTTGCCGGGCAGCCGCCTGCCTATGACCTGCCCCGCCCGGTCTGGCTCAATGTCGGGCGGCTGGCGGTGGAGAAGAATCTCGAGGCCTTCCTCAGGCTCGACCTGCCCGGCACGAAAGTGGTCGTCGGCGACGGCCCTCAGGCGGCCGAACTGAAAGCGAAGTTCCCGAACGCCATCTTCCTCGGCGTGAAGTTCGGCGCCGATCTCGCCCGCGCCTACGCCAGCGCGGACGTCTTCGTCTTCCCCAGCCGCACCGACACGTTTGGCCTTGTCATGCTCGAGGCGCTGGCAAGCGGCCTGCCGGTCGCCGCCTATCCCGTTCAGGGCCCGCTCGACGTGCTGGCCGGTTCGCTGGCCGGCGTGATGGACGACGATCTCGGCGCCGCCTGCCGGCGCGCCCTCGCCGTTCCGCGCGACCTCTGCCGCGCCCACGCACTGCGCTTCACCTGGGACGAGGCGGCGCGCCAGTTCATCGGCCATCTGGCGATCCCCGATCTCGAGCCGTGGGAAGCCGACCCAGGTTACCGGGCGGCCGAGATTTCGCTGCCGGCGCGCAATCTGGAAGCGGCCGAATAGTTCCGCCGGCGGCTGGCGGCGGCGGTCCCCAGGGACTAGCGTGCCGGGATGGCAAGAGCGGCAGCGGTGCTTTCCCTGACGATCGCCGCCTGCGCGCTGGCGCAGGCGGCCCACGCCGCGCCGCGCATCTTCATCATCGACGGCAACAATGCCGAACTGAGCTTCAGCTGCGACGTGCTCGGCCTCTCCGAAGTCGAGGGCGCCTTCACACGTTTCATCGCGATGGTGGCGATCGACGAGGAGGCGCCCGGCGAGACCCGCACGGTCGTCATGATCGATGCGACCAGCCTGACGACCGAGCGTCAGTCATGGACCGAGGACCTGAAGGGTCCCGACTTCTTCGACGTCGCGCGGTATCCGATGGTGGACTTCTCCTCCTTCACCGCGCTCGTTCAGGAGCCCGGCGTGCTGAACGTCCCCGGACACCTGACGCTGCGGGGCGTCACCCGGCCGGTTACGCTGCGCGTCCGCTATCGGCTGCCCGGCTTGGCCGGTACCGGTCTCGGGCACATGGAAGCGAAAGCCGAAATCGACCGCACGGCATTCGGCATGGATGCCTACGAACTGGTGCTCTCCGACGATGTCGAGATCGAGGTCAGGGGATCTGTCGTCATGGGATTCGGGCAGTAGGCGCCCGCTGCCGCTGATGCGCTGCGGGGCCGATCTGTGGTTAGATCGCCCCATGAGCACGCGCAATCTCGATGCCGTCTTCGCGCCGGCCTCTGTCGCCATTGCCGGGGCGACGGACCGCGCCGGATCGATCGGCGCGCAGATCACGCGCAATGTCGCCGAGACATTCAAGGGGCGGCTCTATGCGGTCAATCCTCGCCGCCCGTCTCTTCCCGGCTTCGAGGTCCATGGCGAAGTCGGCAACCTGCCCGAGGCGCCGGACCTGGCGATCATCGTCACCCCGGCCGAAGCGGTCGTCGCAACGGCGCAGGCCTTTGCCGCCAAGGGCGCGCGCGCCGCGCTCATCATCACCGACGTGAAACGCGGCGTCGAGCGGGCGAACGCGGTGCGCCGCCAGCTTCGTGCCATCGGACGCCAGAGCGGCATGCGCATCGTCGGTCCGAACGCGCTCGGCGTGCTCTCCTCCGCCATCAGGGCCACCATGTCGTCGCTGCGCGCGCCGACCGGCGGCATCGCCTTTGTCGGTCAGGCGACGATGGCGGCGGGGGCCGTCACCGAATGGGCGACGCAGCAGCATCTCGGTTTCTCCGGCATCGCCGCGGCCGGCGACATGATCGACGTCGATTTCGCCGATGCGATCGACTGGTTTGCCGCCGATGCCCGCACCCGCCTGATCGTCGTCTTCATGGAGCGCCTGCCCGAGACGCGGCGCTTCCTGTCTGCGGCGCGGCAGGCGGCGCGGCTGAAGCCGCTGATCGTGCTGCGCGCCTCCAACGAGGCGATGCCTCCCGCCCGCGAGGCGGTTTTCGCGGCGGCCTTGCGCCGCGCCGGCGCGCTGGGCGCCCGGACACTGGAAGATCTCTTCGCCGCGATGGAAGCGGTGGCCGTTCGCCTCCCCTCTGACACGCCTCCGACGCTTGGCGCCCGCCTTGCGATCCTCTCGAACGGCGAGAGCCTGGGCGCCCTGGCCCGCATCGCGCTCGACGGCGGCGATGGCGAAATCGCCCGCCTTCATCCCGACACGATCGCCAAGCTCGCCGCCGTCATGCCGCCGGGCCGGCCGCGCACCAATCCGGTCGACATCCTGCCCGACGCCTCGCCCGAGCGCTTCGCCAATGCCCTGAAGGCATTGTTCGAGGACAAGGGCATCGATGCGGTGCTCGCCGTGTTCGGCCCCAGCGGCACAACGCCGGCCCTGGCTGTCGCCGAGGCGATCGCCGCCGTCATCGACGACGCCCGGCTGAAGCCCGGGCGCCGCCGTCCCTTCGTGATGACCTCGTTCTCGGGCGGCGTCGCCGAAGCCGAGGCGCGCGACGCGCTCGGCCGCCTGCACATTCCCTCCTTCGACACGCCCTCCGCGGCGGTGCGTGCCTTCAACGCCCTTGTGGCGATGCGCCGGGCGGCGGTCCGCAGCAGCGCGACGCCGGAATTCGTCGCCGGGCTCGAAGCCCCGCTGCTTGCCGAGGTCGAGCATCGCGCCCGCCGGGTGCTGGCGGCCGGCGAGGCGGGGTTCGACGTCGCCGTCGCCGCCGCCATCCGCCGTGCGCTGTGGATCGGCCGCGCCGACGAGACGACGGCCGGGATGTTGCCCTGGCGCATATGGGTCGAGAACGACCCCGATTTCGGCCCGGCGATTTTCTTCGGCCCCGGCGGACCGTTCGCGCGCATCGCCGGCGAGATGACCGCGGCGCTGCCGCCGCTCAATGCGGCCACCGCCCAGGCCTTCATCGCCGCGTCGCGCCATGCCCGCCTCGCGGCGGCCGAGGGCCTCATCGATGACGCCGCGACCTATGCGCTCGCCGCGCTGCTGGTGCGTGTCAGCGACCTCGTCGCCGGCGCGCCCTCGATCGAGTCTCTGACGATTGACGGTCTGGTGACCGCCGATGGCCGGCCGCTCGCCCCCATCGAGGCGATATCGGGCACTCTCGCCCCGGCGGCCGCAGATCCCGACGCGCGGTTCGCGATCCGGCCCTATCCCGCAAGACTCGCCGCCACAGTGACGGCGCGCGACGGCCTCCAGTACCGTTTGCGCCCGCTGCGCGCCGAAGACGAGCCGGGGCTGACCCAGTTCGGCCAGCGCATGACGGCCGACGATTTGCGCCTGAGGTTCTTTCAGCCCATGCGCGGGCTCAGCCACGAGTTGGCGGCGCGCCTGACGCAGATCGACTACGACCGCGAGATGGCCTTTGCGCTCTTCGCGGCGGAGGGCGAGAACATGCTGGCCGTGGTGCGCCTGCACCGCGAGACGCGCGGCGACAGCGGCGAGTTCGCCATCACGGTGCGCAGCGACATGCAGGGCCGAGGCCTGGGGCGGCTGCTGATGGAGCGCATCCTCGACTACGCCCGTTCGCAGCACCTCAAGACCGTTTTCGGCCTGGTCCTCGCCGAGAACAGCGGGATGCTGAGGCTCGCGCGGGATCTCGGCTTCACCGCCCGCAGCGAGCCGGGCGATGCGACCGTGGTGCGGGTGGAGATCGCCCTCTAGGGCGTCGCCCGAAAAGGCGGAGAGCGGTTCCTCGAGCGAGCGATGCCCGCGAAGGCGCTAGAGATTTTCGATCGCCACCGGTTCCAGCGCATCGGGCGGCTGAAGGCCGAACACCCGCGCCAGGAAGAAGTGCGTCGCGGTCAGCGTGCGCCGCTGGTTCTCGGCCTTGCGGAAGCCGTGGCCCTCGCCCTCGAAGGGGATATAGGCGGTGGCAACGCCGTTGGCCCTCACGGCATCGTAGATCGCCTGGCTCTGCGAGGGCGGTACCGCCTTGTCGTCGAGCCCCTGCAAGGTCAGCAGCGGCGCGCGGATCCGGTCGGCGGCATAGAGCGGCGAGCGCGCACGATAGACGTCCTTGGCCTGCGGCAGCGGCCCGATCAGCGTGTCGGTGTAGTGCGCCTCGAACTTGTGCGTGTCGTGCGCCAGCGCCTCAAGATCGGAAATGCCGAAGAGGTTGACCCCGGCCGCGAAGACCTCCGGGTGGAAGGCGAGCGCCGCGAGCACGACATAGCCGCCCGCGCTGCCGCCATAGATCGCCATGCGTCCCGGGTCCGCCAGCCCGTTCGCGGCGCAATAGCGCGCGCCGGCGACGACATCGGCGATGTCGGCCTCGCCCCAGCGGCCGTCCAGCGCCTTGCGATAGGCGCGTCCGAAACCCGTCGAGCCGCGGTAGTTGACGTCGAGGATAGCGAAGCCGCGCGACGTCCAGTAGGTCCGCCAGGCCGTGAGCGAGGGCTTGGCCCCGGCCGTCGGGCCGCCATGGGCGGTGACGATCAGCGGCGGATGCGCCTCCTGCGGCGCGGCGAAGCCGGGATTGAGCGGCGGATAGTAGAAGGCGTGTGCCGTCGCGCCGTCGGTGGTTGCGAACGAGAGCGCATGCGGGTGCGCGGCGAAGCCGGGCGGGATGTCGGCGCCTGCCGGGCGATGGACGAGCGCCGGCCCGCCCCCCTCCAGCGGCACCCGGTGCAGCGCGAAGCCCTCCTCGGCCGAGGCGGCGAGCACGATGGCCGAGCGGCCGTCGGCGAGAACCCGCTGCATGATCGCCGTGAACGGCGAGGCGAGCGGCCGCGCCGTGCCGGTGACGAGGTCGATCGTCACCAGCGTATCGACGCCGCTGCGCGTCAGCGCTGCGACGGCAAGGCGGTCGTCGATCAGCGCAAAGGCGCGGGACCCGAAATTCCAGGCGGGACCGCCGATCTCGCCATCGAGATGGGCGACCAGTTCCGCTGCCCCGCCGCGCCAGCGAAAGAGGCTCCAGTCGCCTGGCTCGTCGCTGAGAAAGTAGAGCGTCCCGTCCTCGCTCCAGCACGGCTGCATCACGGCGTAGCCGTCGCGCGCCGCGGCGATCGTGTAGACGTTTTCCAGCCCGCCGCCCGCGCCGCACGAGGCGACATGCAGCGACGTCGCGTCCCACGGCATGTTGGGGTGGTCCCAGGCGATCCACGCCAGCCGGCCGCCATCGCGCGAGAAGCGCGGCGCGGCGACGAAGTCGCTGCCTTGCCACAGCGGCGTGACCGTGCCGTCGGCGAGATCGATCGCCACGAGCTCGTTCCGCGCCTCGCCGCCGCCGGAATGATCCTCACGCACCGCCACCAGCCGCCCGCCCGCCGGATCGGCGGCCATGTCGGCATAGCGCCACGGACCTTCAGGGGTCAGCGGCTGCGGCTTGCCGCCGGGCCGGTCCTGCCAGATGCGCTGGTCGCGATCGTTGACGAAATAGACGTGGCCCTTGTCCGGCAGCAGCGCCCCGCCGCCATATTCGTGGACGCGCGACCGGGCGCTGAGATCGGGCGGCAGGACCTCCTCGACGGCGCCGTCCGGGCGCAGGCGGATGATCTGGGTCTGACCGCCCTTGTCAGGTCGCGCCTCGCCGAACCACAACGCGCCGTTGTCGATCTCGACGTCGGTGACGGCCCGCGATGCACCGACCGCGTCGTCGACAGTGACGGGCGACGCCCAAGCGCCGTACGCGGCGACGATCTGCGTTGCGGTTTCGTCCGACATGGTGCCATCCCCCGCCCGGCCCGCTTCCCCTGAAGCGAATCGCGCGAGGCAGCTTGCGCACCGGCGCTGGCGACGCCAAGCGGCAATGGCCGCGACGGATGCGCCCTTAGCGTCCGGCGCCGACCACCGGTTCGGCCGGCGGCCGCGTCAGATAGAGCCGGTCGCCCGCATAGTCGATGTGCAGGCGCACCAGCTTCAGCGCGTCGTTGCCGAGAACCAGCGCCGGGCCGTCATCCAGCCCGAGCGCGGCGAAAAGCGGCAGATCGGCCGCCTGCACATCCAGATCGCGCCAGGTCGCGCCGGCCACCGATAGCGCCGCGACGCGCCCCGTCAGCGATGGAACCCCGCCGATCCCGGATCCGGCGCGGCCGACGCCCGGTGCGCCTGGCGTGATGCCGAGAGCCTCGGCCAGGGCGGCGTTCAGGATCGTCTCGTTCGCGCCGGTATCGACCATCGCTCGGGCCGCGACGCCGTCGATCTCGGCCTCGACGACGATGAAGAAGTCCGCCCGTCGCGCCATCGGCGCCAGCGACCAGTCCGCGCCGCGCGCCGGCGCCGTTCCGGCCGGATGCAGGGAGAGTCGCCGGCCGGGCTGGTCGATCTCGACCGCAAACCGCGACAGGACATTCATGCCCAGAATGCCGCGCGCCTCGCGCACCCGCCGCAGCGGCGCATCGAGGATGACGGTGATGGGGGCGGGGGCGGGCTCGCCGGCCAGCATCACGAAGCCGAGCGTATAGATGTCGACCGTCTGGGCGCCGCCCGCCAGCTGGACCGGCTGGGCCATGCGGCCGACCTTCAGCAGGCCGAGTTCGTCCTTGAGCGCCGTCGTGACCGTGGTGAGACCCGCGCCGGTATCGAGCACCATGGCGAACGGCCCCTTGCCGTTGATCGCCAGATCGACCACCGGCACCCCCCGTTCGGCCAGTTTCAGGGGCGTTTCGGCCGCCATGACCGCGCCGCCGCCCAGCAGCACGGCCGCCAGCATGGCCCCGAGACGGCGCCTCCGATCGATCTTCGCCCCTTGCGCTCCAGCCATCCTCGCCTTGCCTGTTGCAGTGCAACGACATATAAGCCCGGCCAATTCCGGCAACAATCGGGCCCCGGGGCGCGCTTCGCGAAAAGCGCGCGTTTTGGCCTTTGCTAAACCGAGCGAGCCTTATGGAACTCCGCAATATCGCGATCATCGCGCATGTCGACCACGGCAAGACGACCCTGGTGGACCAGCTTCTCAAGCAGTCGGGCACGTTCCGCGAGAACCAGCAGGTTCAGGAACGCGCGATGGACTCCAACGATCAGGAGCGCGAGCGCGGCATCACCATTCTCGCCAAGGCGACGAGTGTGGAGTGGAACGGGCTGCGCATCAACATCGTCGATACCCCAGGCCACGCCGATTTCGGCGGCGAGGTGGAGCGCATCCTCTCGATGGTCGACGGCGTCTGCCTGCTGGTCGATGCCGCCGAGAGCGTCATGCCGCAAACCAAGTTCGTGCTCTCCAAGGCGCTGAAGCTCGGCCTCAAGCCCATCGTCGTCATCAACAAGATCGACCGCCAGGACGCCCGCCACGAGGAAGTGCTGGAGGAGATCTTCGACCTCTTCCTGGCGCTCGAAGCCGCCGACGACCAGCTCGACTTCCCCGTGCTCTATGCGTCGGGCCGCAACGGCTGGGCGGTGAACGATCTGAAGGACGAGCGCACCAGCCTGACGCCGCTCTTCGAGAAGATCGTCTCCTATGTGCCGGCGCCGAAGGTCGCTGCGCTCGGGACCGAGGACCATCCCTTCAAGATGCTGGTCACGACCATCCAGGCCGACCCCTATCTCGGGCGCATCCTGACCGGCCGCATCGAGAGCGGCGTCGTGACCACCAACCGCAACATCAAGGCGCTCAACAACGCGAGCGAACTCGTCGAAAAGGCCCGCGTCACCAAGCTGCTGGCCTGCCGCGGCCTGTCGCGCACGCCCATCGAGCGCGCCGAGGCGGGCGACATCATCTCGATCGCCGGCCTGACGACGGCCACCGTCGCCGACACGCTGTGCGACCTGACCGTCGAGGAGGCGCTGCACGCCATCCCGGTCGACCCGCCCACCATCTCGATCCAGGTCGGCGTCAACGATTCGCCGCTCGCCGGGCGCGAGGGCGACAAGGTGCAGAGCCGCGTCATCCGCGAGCGGCTGTTCCGCGAGGCCGAGGGCAACGTCGCCATCAAGGTCAAGGAAAGCGAGTCCAAGGATACCTTCGAGGTCTCGGGCCGCGGCGAACTCCAGCTCGGCGTGCTGATCGAGTCGATGCGCCGCGAGGGCTTCGAATTGTCGATCTCGCGTCCGCGCGTGCTCTTCCGCACCGACGAGGCGACCGGCGAACGGCTTGAGCCGATGGAAGAGGTCTTCGTCGACGTGGACGACGCCTATACCGGCATCGTCATCGAGAAGATGGCGCTGCGCAAAGCCGAGATGACCGACATGCGCCCGACCGGCGCCGGCAAGACCCGCATTACGTTCTACGCCCCCTCGCGCGGCCTCATCGGCTACCACGGCCAGTTCCTTACCGACACGCGCGGCACCGGCATCATGAACCGCGTCTTCAAGGACTACGGCCCCTACAAGGGTCCGATGGAGGGCCGCCCGCGCGGCGTTCTGATCAGCCTGGAGGACGGCGAGGCCGTCACCTATGCGCTCTGGTATCTGGAGGAACGCGGCACGCTGTTCGTCACGACCGGCACCAAGCTCTACCAGGGCATGATCATCGGCGAGAACTCGCGCGACAACGACATGGACGTCAATCCGCTGAAGTCCAAGCAGCTGACCAATTTCCGCGCCTCGGGCAAGGACGAGGCCGTGCGCCTCACCCCGCACCGCCAGATGACGCTGGAGCAGGCGATCGCCTATATCGACACCGACGAACTCGTCGAGGTGACGCCCAAATCGATCCGCCTCAGGAAGCGCCAGCTCGTGCCGCACCTGCGGAAGCGCGCCGAGAAGGTCGATGCGTAAAGGCGGCCGCCTGCAACGGCCGCGGGAGCTGATCGTCTTGAACTCCGCACCGCTCCGGTGATCTATCGGTGGCGATCCGCGCCGCCGACGAGCCGACCGTCTTGACCCAGCCAGACCTCGCCGCCCTCGCCGCCTTCGCCCATCGCCTCGCCGACGCGAGCGGCGCGGCGATCATGCCGCATTTCCGCGCCGGCCGCGCCGTCGTGGACAAGGGCGGGCTGAAGGGCGAGGCCTACGATCCTGTCACCGAGGCCGACAGGGAGGCCGAGACGGCGATCCGCGCCCTCATCGCCGCCGAACATCCCGATCACGGCATCCTGGGCGAGGAGCACGGGGCCGAGCCGGGCACATCGCCCCTCACCTGGGTCATCGACCCGATCGACGGCACCCGCGCCTTCATCACCGGCGGTCCGCAATGGGGCACGCTGATCGCCCTCAATGACGGCGAGAAGCCGGTGCTCGGCGTCCTCGACCAGCCCTTCACCGGCGAACGCTGGATCGGCCTCGACGGCCGGACCGACTTTCATGCCCGCGGCAAGGTCGAGCGTCTGCGCACCCGCCCCTGTTCCGCGCTTGGCGACGCCGTCGTCACCTCGACCCACCCCTGGAGCTATTTCACGCCCGAGGAGCAGACGCTCTTCCGCGCCATCGACGCGCGCGCCCGCATGACCCGCTTCGGCGGCGACTGCTACGCCTACGGCCTGCTCGCCATGGGCTGCCTCGACGCGGTGGTCGAATCGGCGCTGAAGCCCTGGGACATCCAGGCGCTCATCCCCATCGTCGAGGGCGCCGGCGGCGTCGTCACGACCTGGACGGGCGGCGACCCCCAGGACGGCGGCCAGATCGTCGCCAGCGGCGACGAGCGCCTGCACGCGCAGCTGCTGAAGATTCTCGCCCGCTAGGCCCCGTCCGCCGCATCCAGGAACGCGTCCGCCGCGTTCCAGAAGACCCGCCGCACCTCGTCGCGCTCCTGCACCAGCTCGTGCTCGGCGTCGGAGAAGAGGACGAAGAGGCCGCGCTTCACGCGGCGGATCAGCGTCATGTCCGGCCCCTGATTGACGATCCGGTCGTGCGCCGCGCCGACGATCATCAACGGGCACTGGATGCGCCGGGCGAAGGCGGGCCGCCGCGCCTCGCGCATCGCCGCGAACGCCTCGCGCGCCCAGCGCCAGGTCGGTCCGCACAGCGCGAGCTGCGGTTCGGCGCGCAAGATGTCGTTGTTGCGCTCGTAGCGACGGCGGTCGGTGGTGACGGCATTGGACTCGAACGGCGTCGAGAGCCCGTCATTGCCTGCCCCGCCGGGCGTGAAGTCCTCGCCCCGGCCGAGCGCGCACATCGCGGCGGCCAGCGGTCCCGAGACGAGCCGCTTGGTCCAGGGCATCCAGGCCTTCAGCATCGGCGCCGACAGGAAGGCGCGCTCGAAATCGGCCGGCCGCCGCGCCAGGTAGCGCAGCGCCAGATGGCCGCCCATCGAGTGCCCGAACAGCACATAGGGCGCCGGAAGCCGGTTCCTGACGAGGGTGTCCATCACCGCGTCGAGATCGAGATCGAAATCGGCGAAGCGCCCGACATGGCCCTTGCTGCGATCGGCGGCGAGGCGCTGCGACAGGCCCTGCCCGCGCCAGTCGAAGCAGACGACGGCATAGCCGCGCGCCAGCACTTCGCCGATGAACTCGAAATACTTCTCGATGAATTCGGTGCGGCCGGTGCACACCACCATCGTGCCGCGCGGCGCCTGCGCCCGGGACGGCCAGACGGCGGCGCGCAACGTCACGCCGTCGGCGGCCGCCAGTTCGTGCAGCACGGCGCCCGGCGGCGCCGGATTGCCCGGGATCTCGACCAGCCTCAAGGCGGGCTACACGCCGGCCGCGGCGGCCGCCTTCTGCAGGATCGGACCGAGCTTCATGGCGACCGACATGTCCCCGGCGACCTTCATTTTGCCCTGCATGAAGGCCATCGTCGGATCGAGTTCGCGCTTGAACATCTTCATCAGGTTCTCGGCCGAGATGACGATGGTGCAGTCGGCCGGCATGTCCGTGTTGCTGACGCTGTTGGGAACCGTCTTGCCGTCGATCACGGTGACGCCGGCGCCTTCGAAGTCGAATTTCAGGATCGAGCCGAAGCCGGAGTCCTCGCCGATCACCTGGGCAAGCCCGGCGGTGATCTCGGAAATCAGCTCTGCGCTCATGGGGTCTCCTCCGGCGGCTCTGCGGGCCTGTTGCTAGGCGCCGATGAATAGCGGAAAAGCGCCGGCACCGCCATCCGCTCCCGGACGACATGACCGCATCTCTGCCTCCCGTCACGGTTCCCGAAGGCTCGGCCCTCGCCGCGCTGGCCGCCGCGGAATTGCGCGCCCATCTCGGCCGCCTCGATATCCCCTGCGGCCTCGCTTCCATCGAGATCGCGCACGGCGACGACCCGGCGGGCGAAGGTTTCGCCTGGCAGAGCGACGACGGCGCCGTCCGCATCGTCGCGGATGGCCCGCGCGGCGCGCTCCACGGCGCCTACGACCTCCTCGAAGCCCTCGGCTTCGCCTGGCCCGCGCCCGGCGAGGCCGAGACTGTCATCCCCGAGACGCCCGACGAGCTGCCCGCCGCCCGTCCCCGACAGTCCCCGGCGCTCGCAGGACGCAGCCTCATCCTCGGCCACCATGCCTTCATGGCGGCGGCCGCCGACTGGATCGTCTGGGCGGCGCGCAACCGGCTGAACACGATCTTCTTCCACATCGACGAGCACGGCGCGGGCCTCGGCGCGATCCCGGCGGCACAGTGGCAGGCCCGGCGGGGCGAGGCGGTCGCCCTCGCCCGGCGCTACGGCCTGACGCTGGAACTGGGCGGCCACGGCCTCACCGCCCTGCTGCCGCGCGCCGCGTTCGAAGATCACCCGGACTGGTTCCCGCTGCGCGGCGGCCGGCGCGAGAAGCGCTTCAACCTCAACCCGCTGGCCGCCGGCGCGCTCGGCGCCGTGCGCGCCAACGCCCGCGCCTGGCTTGCGGCCAATCCCGGCTTCGACGTCTATCATCTGTGGGCGGACGATCTTGCCGACGGCGGCTGGTGCGAGGCGGCGGCGGCCGAAGGCCTTTCGCCCTCCGACCAGCTGATGCTGGCGACCAACGCGGTGGCGGCGGAACTCGCGGCGATCGCCCCCGGCGCGATGCTCGCCTTCCTCTCCTACCACGATACCGAGGCCCCGCCCCGCATCCCGCCCGCCGCCAATGTCGCGCTGACATTTGCGCCGCGCCTGCGCTGCTACGCCGCCGGGATCGACGCGCCCCATGCGGTGAACGCCAAATACCCCGCGCTCTTCCGCGACAACGCGGCGCTCTATGCGGGTCCGGGGCGGGTGCGCGTCTTCGAGTACTGGCTCGACGCCATCCTCTTCAAGATCGTCGCCCCGCCGATGGTCGAGACGATCCGCCGCGACCTTGCCTTCTATGCCGCGAACGGCGCCCATACGGTCGGCGCGCTGGCGACCGGCTCGATGCCCTTCGCCGCGCCGAACCTCAACGCCTATGCCTTCGCCCGCCTCGCCTGGAACCCTGGCCTCGGCGCGAAAGCCGTCCGCGAGGCGTTCTGCACCCATGTCTTCCGCTCCGGGCTTCACATGCCGGCCTATTTCGAGGCGCTGGAGCGCGCCTTCGCGCTCGACCTCGACCTTCGTCCCGAGGAGGCCCGCCTCAAGGGCAGAGGCTCCCTGGAGGAGACCATCGCCGACCCGCCCGCCGATATCGGCAGCCCGTTCAACGTCGCCGCCGAACGGGTCGGCGAGGCGCAGGCCCGCCAGGAGCGGGCGCTGGACGCGCTGGACGAGGCCGAACGCCTTTTCCAGACCATGATGCGGCCGCCGGGCGCCGATCCCTCGCAGGCGATCCTCCGCGAGGAATGCCATCGCTATCTCTGCCATGCCCGCCTGATGCTGCAGGCGGCCCTGCTCGATGTCCGGGCGGCAGAGGCCGCAGGGGCGGCGCGCGACGTGCAGGAGGCCGTGCGACAGGCCCGCTTCCACCTCACCCGCATAGAAACCGAGATGCGCGGCTTCGTTCGCGAACCCTATGTCGCCAACACCCGTCTGCTGCTCTGGCTGTTTCTCGGCCTCGCCCTCGACCGTGCTGAGGACAGCCTCATCCAGGGCGACGGCGCGCGCCGCAAGCGGCTGCGCAACCGGCTGGAGACGGCGCGGCAGAATTTCGCCCGGATCGCCGCCCTCTGGCCGCCCGAGGCGCTTCCCGCAGGCCCTGCGGCGACATAGGCTGGTCCGGTACGACCGGGGAGAAGGACGGCCCATGAAGGCGCTCGGCTTGGCTGCCATTGCATTGATCGGATCGGCGCTCCCGGCCCTGGCCGGGGAGGCGCCTGCCCAGGCTCAGACGGCCCCGCCCGCGCCGCGCGGCTACGTCATCTTCTTCGACCATGGCGGCGCCTGGATCCCCGAGGAGGCGGAAGCCCTGCTGCCGCAGGTCGCCGAGGTCTACCGGCGCATCGGCTATGCCGCCGTCGCGATCGCCTGCTACAGCGACAATGTCGGCTCCCAGGATCTCAACATCGCGCTCACCCAGGATCGTGCCGACCGCATCAAGGGCGATCTCGTGATCTACGGCGTGCCGGAGGCGGCCATCGCCGCCGTGGGCAAGGGCTTCGTCGATCCCCTGGTGCCCGATGCGCCCCTCGACGTTGCGGTCTCCAACCGCCGCTGCACCATCGATCTCGGTTAGGCGCGCCCATGACCTGGCAGAACGAAGTCGACGAGATCGCCCGCCGCAAGGCGATGACCGCCCAGATGGGCGGCCCCGAAAAGGTCGAGCGCCAGCACGCTCAGGGAAAGCTGACCGTGCGCGAGCGCATCGCCCGCCTGGTCGATGAAGGCTCCTTCAGCGAGATCGGCGGACTCTCGGGCAAGGCGGTCTACGACAGGGACGGAAACCTCGTCACGCTCTCGCCCGCCAACACGGTGCTCGGGCGGGCCAGGATCGGCGGCCGCACGGTGGTCGTCCAGGGCGACGACTTCACGGTGCGCGGCGGCGCCGCCGACGCCGCCATCTGGCAGAAGCAGGTGATCGCCGAGCAGATGGCGCGCGAACTGCGGCTGCCTATCGTCCGCCTCATCGACGGCACCGGCGGCGGCGGCTCGGTGAAGTCGCTCGATGTCGATGGCCGCACCTATGTGCCGGCCAATCCCGGGTGGGATCACGTCGTCGCCAATCTCGCTGCCGTGCCGGTGGTCTCGCTCGCCCTCGGTCCGGTCGCCGGGCTCGGCGCGGCGCGCGCCGTGACGTCGCACTATTCGGTGATGGTGGCGGGCGTTTCCTCGCTCTTCGCCGCCGGCCCGCCGGTCGTGCGCCGCCTCGGCGAGGATGTCGACAAGGAGACCCTGGGCGGCTCGAAGATCCACACCCGCAACGGCTCGATCGACGACGAGGCGGCGAGCGAGGACGAGGCCTTCGAGCGCGCCCGGCGCTTCCTCTCCTATCTGCCGTCCTCGGTCCACGAACTGCCCGCCCGCACCGAACCCACCGACGATCCCGCGCGCCGCGACGGGAAGCTCATCTCGATCGTCCCGCGCGACCGCCGCAAGGTCTACAAGATGCGCCAGATCGTCGAGGCGGTCGTGGACCTCGGCTCGTTCTTCGAAATCGGCAAGTACAACGGCCGCTCGGCGATCACCGGCCTCGCCCGCATCGACGGCTGGCCGGTCGCGATCCTCGCCAACGACCCTTACTTTTACGGCGGCGGCTGGACGGCGGACTCCAGCCACAAGGTCATCCGCTTTCTCGACATGGCCGAGGCCTTCCATCTGCCGGTCGTCAATTTCGTCGACAATCCCGGCTTCGTCGTCGGCACGGCGGCGGAGGCCGCCGCCACGATCCGCCACGGCAGCCGGGCGCTCGCGGCGGTCTACCAGGCAAGCGTGCCGTGGTGCTCTGTGCTGGTGCGCAAGTGCTTCGGCGTAGCCGGCGCCGCCAACGCCAACGCGACGCGCTTGCACTACCGCTTCGCCTGGCCGAGCGGCGACTGGGGTTCGCTCCCCATGGAGGGCGGCATCGAGGCCGCCTTCAAGTCCGACCTCGAGAAGTCCGACGATCCCGCCGCCCTGCTGGCCGACATCGAGCGGCGGATGAACCTCGTGCGCTCGCCGTTCCGCACCGCCGAGGCGTTCCTGATCGAGGATATCGTCGATCCGCGCGATACAAGGCCCCTGCTGGTCGAGTTCGCCAATCTGGCGGCGCCGCTGCGCACGCCGGGACCTGTGGCCTTCGGCCTGCGACCGTAGACGGAGACGAACCGCGATGGATCTCAGCAAGATCAAGACCGGCGCCAACCCGCCTTGGGACATCAACGTGCTGATCGAGATTCCCCAGGGCGGTGTCCCGGTGAAATACGAAATCGACAAGGAAGCCGGCGCCATGGTCGTCGACCGCTTCCTGCACACCGCGATGTACTACCCCGGCAATTACGGCTTCATCCCGCACACGCTGTCCGAGGACGGCGATCCGGTGGACGTGGTGGTCGCCGGCGTCGCGCCGGTCGTACCCGGCTGCATCATCCGCAGCCGCCCGGTCGGCGTGCTGATGATGCAGGACGAGAAGGGGATCGACGAGAAGGTCCTCGCCGTGCCGGTCGACCAGCTTCACCCGTTCTACAGCGGCGTGCAGACCTATCGCGACCTGCCCGCGATTCTCATCGAGCAGATCCAGCACTTCTTCGAGCACTACAAGGACCTGGAGCACGGCAAATGGGTGAAGGTCGTCGAGTGGCTTGGGCCGGACGAGGCCGCCGCGATGATCGCCGCCGGGATCGAGCGGGCCATAGCGGCAAGATGATCGCCCGCGCCATCCTCGCGCTGACGGCGGTCCTGTCGGCCGTCGCCCTCGCCGCCACGGCCCGGGCAGACGAACTGCTCGACTGCGATTCCGGCGACTATCGCTACACCTACTGCCCGGCCGACACCGGCTACGGCGTCGAGCTGGAACGGCAGCGCTCGAACACGCCCTGCGTCTTCGGCGAAAGCTGGGGCTATGACGGCGGCGGCGTCTGGGTCGATCGCGGCTGCCGGGGGACCTTTCGCATCCTCTCCGGCCGCAGCCATCGCCCGCCGCCGGAGCCCGACATCGAGCCCGGCGATCTTGTCCCGGACTGGATTCTCGAGGATCTCGCCGCCGAAGACATCGACGACGGCCGCGAGCCGGGCTACGGCCGCGCCGATGCGGCGCTCGCCTGCGCACTCTATGCCGACGACCAGGAGCGCATCAGGGGCGCCGAGGGGATCGCCGTGACAGGGGTCGAGGATGTCGTGCCGCGCGGGCGCCGCGCCTACGATGTCACGCTCGACCTCGAGATCGTCGCCCGGAGCGGGCGGATCCGCGAAGCGGTGGCCACCTGCACCGTCGTGCGCGGCGGCGTCACCTCGTACGAGCGCTACTGAGAAGGCCGGCGGCGCCGGAAACCGGGCTTTGTCCGGGACGCCGCGCCGGCGGTCTTGAACCGCGTGCCGACGCCCCTATCTCAACGGTGCCGCCTGCCGATCCGGGGGCGGCGACTGACACCGGCGCCCCGGCCACACCGGCGGGGCGCGTGAAAATCGCTCACGAGAAGAGGATTTGCCATGCGTTTCGACCTTTCCCCCCTCTACCGCTCGACCGTCGGCTTTGACCGCCTGTTCCAGATGCTGGACGCCAATACGACCGACGCGCAGAGCTACCCGCCCTACAACATCGAGCGTCTGGGCGAGACCGACTACCGCATCACCATGGCCGTCGCCGGCTTCGCCGAAAGCGACCTCGCCATCGAGGTGAAGGAGAATGCGCTGACCGTCTCGGGCAAGCGCACCGAGGACGAGAAGCGCTCCTACCTCCACCAGGGCATCGCCGCGCGCGCCTTCGAGCGCCGCTTCCAGCTTGCCGACCACGTCGAGGTCAGCGGCGCGAAGCTCGAGCACGGGCTGCTCCACATCGAGCTGAAGCGCGTCATTCCCGACGCCAAGAAGCCGCGCCGTATCGAGATCGCCGCGGCTGCAAAGCCGGCCCAGACCATCGAGGCGCAGGCGGCCTGACGGCTCGCCGGCCCGCTTGGCGGAGGCGCGCGCAACAGCGCGCGCCTTCCCAGTGCTTGACCTTTCGGCATGCGACCGTTTGGTGCAGGGCACTTCGTCGCGCGTCAGTTTTGTGACTGGCTCCGCGCCTCCTGAGACCTCATCACACCGCCATGGCGGCATGCGTCGCCGGTCCGAAGGTGTGCGCCATGAAGCTGGACACGATGAAGCCTGTCCATCGCGACGAGCCCGGCGGCCCTGCCGGCGGCGGCACCGGCCATGTCGCCATGGATGGAATCGCGCGCGCGATCTCGCTCGGGCTCGCTGCGGTCGTGGTCGCCTTCGTCCTTGTCCATCCGGTCTCGCCGGTGCCCGGCGAAAGGCTGCTCGACCGTGCGCTCGCGCCGGTGATGCTGCTCGGCGCGCTGGGCGGCGTCGCCTACGGGCTCGGCTTCCGGCCGCGCCGGCCCTTGCTGGCGACGCTCGTCGGACCGTTCGTCTCGTGGCCGCTGATGCTGTCGGCCCTCGCCTTCGCCGCCCTCGCGCCGGGAGCCTGAACCGGCTTCAGGCGCCAAGGCGCAATCCGGTCGTGCCTTCCAGGATAGCCTCGCGCGTCGTCGCATGCGTCATCTGCGCGCCGGCGAGGATGGCGTGCGACAGGTCGGCCCGCCGCAGGTTGGCGCCCGTCAGATTGGCATAGGACGCATCGGCCTGCGTCAGGACGGCGTAGCTGAGATCGGCCCCGCGCAGATCGGCGCTGCGCAGATTGGCGCCCGACAATTGCGCCGGCATCAGCCGGTCGCCGGCGATCATCAGGGGCGACAGATTGGCGTCGGTCATCTTAGCGCCGCCGAGCCGGGCATTCTTCAGGTTGATGCCGCGCAGGTCGGCCTTCACCAGGCAGGCATTGCGCAGGTCGGCGCCGGCCAGCTGCGCGCCCTGCAGGCGCACCCCTTCAAGGTTGATTCCGAAGAAGGTGGCGTTCGAGGCCAGCAGCGCCGTCAGGTCATAGTTGGCGAGACGTTTGACGGGGCGCATGTCGACGCCCGCCAGCATTGCCGGCTTGCCCGATGCGCCCTGGGTCTCGACCCACAGCGCGTGGTTCTTCAGCATGACGTCGATCGGCTCGGGCAGGTCCGACAGCGACTTGCCGAACGGCGCGTCCGTCAGCGTCCCGGTCATGTCGGCGCCGTCGCAGCGCGTGTGGGCGAGGCTGGCGCCGGTCAGCACCGCGCCGCGCAGATTGGCGCCCGTCAGGTCGGCGCCCGAGAGATCGGCGTTCTCCAGGATGGCGCCGCTCATGTTCACGTGTTTCAGGTTGGCCCGCACCAGGCGGCAGCCGCGCATCACCGCGTCCGAGAAATCGGCCTGCAGCGCCACGATGCCGGTCATCTTGGCGCGCTCCAGATTGGCGTGCGCCAGCAGGGCGCCCGGCATCTCGGTCGGCGATTCCTCGTGGCGCAGCACCTTGATGCCGGCGCGGCGGTCGCGCTCGGCGATCACGCCCTCGCGCAGATCGGCCTCGAAGAGATCGGCCCCGGTCAGGTTGGCGCCCCGCATCGAGGCCCCGCGCATGTCGCAGCGGCGCAGGCTCGCGCCTTCCAGGTTGGCCCGCCGCAGGTCGGCGGCGAAGAAATTGACATTGTCGAGCTTGGCCCGTGCGAACTTCACTTCCGACAGGATCGCGCCGCTGAAGTCGGCGTCGCTCAGCGCCCGTCCGGAAAGATCGAGACCCGAGAGGTCGCAGAACGCAAACGACGCCCGCGCCCCGCCGGGACGCCCCGCATAGAGCATCTCATGCTTGGTCGCGATGAGATGGGCATCCTTCTGGCTGAGCCGGCGATAGCCGCCCGCCGCCTGCGATTGTGGCCCTGCAGCCATCGCATCCCCCGGTTCAAAGGCCGCAGGCGCGCCCCGGCTGGCCGCGACGACGCCTCGCCATAGCCTAGGACGGGTGGGTTGAAGGACGGGTTAAGAGGCCGCCGGATGGGCCACGCCGGCCGCCGCCAGCAGCCCCTGGCCGCGGGCTCCGCCGTCGCCCGACAGCCGCTCGGCGATCACCGTGTCGCAGGCCGCCACGGCCGCCCGGACGAAGCGGGCATCGGCCTCGCTCAGATCCTGGCGATCGCGCAGCCGCTCGCACAGCGCCTCGCCCAGGTGGGTCATCAGATCGTAGCCGAACGAGGCGCCCTGTCCCTTGACGTTGTGAGCGACGGCGAAGAGCGCAGCGCTGGCGGCCGCCAGGCCGGCCATGTGGGCGTCGATGTCGGCGAGACGCGCCTTCATCTCCGCGACATCGGCCGCGGCGTAGTCCGGATACTGCTCGGCGAGCGCCGCGAGGGCCGCTTCGGCCTCGGCGTAGTCTGCCTCTTCGGCTGCGAGGGGCTCCATGGCCAGCATCTGGGCACAGCTCCGGTTGAAGAAGACCCGACCTTAGCCCCGCGAGATTGAGGGTTCAGAGACTTGCGTGTGCGGATTTTAGTCGAATTTGAAGGGATTCAACCTCTTCCGCCGTCGTCGCGAACGAGCAGACGAAGCGGTAGAGCGGCCGCTCCGGCTCGCTGTCGTCCCAAGGATAGAACCGCGCCCCGGCCTTGCTCAGCGCCGCCGCGAGGCTGCGCGGCAGGCGGACGAAGACCTCGTTCGCCTGAACGGGATAGGCCGGCGCGAAGCCTGCCGCCGACAGGCCGGCGGCGAGCGCGGCGGCGGCGGCGTTGGCCCGTCCGGCAAGACTCTTCCACAGATCCCCCTCCAGCATCGCCAGCACCTGCGCCGCGAGGAACCTCGACTTCGAGAACAGATGTCCGCCCCGCTTGCGGCGATAGGCGAAGCCCTCGGCGAGCGCCGGATCGAAGAAGACGACCGCCTCCGCCGCAACGGCGCCGTTCTTGGTGAAGCCGAGCGAGAGCACGTCGACCCCCGCCTTCCACGTCGCCTCGGCGGGCGTACAGCCCAGGTGGGCCAGCGCATTGGCGAGCCTCGCCCCGTCCATGTGGAGCCGCAGATCCGCGCCGCGCGCCGCCGCCGCGATCGCCGCGACCTGGTCCGGCGCATAGACGAGGCCGCACTCGGTCGCCTGGGTGATCGAGACCGCTCCCGGCTGGACGTGGTGCACCACGCCGCGCGGATGGCGCGCCAGCCCCGCCGCGAGGTCGGCGGGCGTGTAGAGACGTCCCGGCGGCCCGGCGGCCACCAGTTTGGCGCCGCCGCTGTAGAACTCCGGCGCGCCGCACTCGTCGACGTCGATATGGCTGCCCGCCAGGCAGAAGACGGCGCTCCAGGGCGGCGCGATCTGGGCGAGCGCGAGGGCGTTGGCGGCCCCGCCGGTCGCCACCGGAAAGACCGCGACGGCCGTCCCGAACCAGTCCGCCAGCGCCTCGTTCATCCGGCGCGACCAGCGGTCCTCGCCATAGGAAGGTTCGCTGCCCTCATTGGCCGCCGCCATCGCCGCGAGGATCGCCGGATGCGCTCCCGCCGTATTGTCGCTCGCGAAATTCATCCCCGCTCCGCCTCGCCTGTGTCGCCGCGTTCGCCTAACATGACGGCGCGTCGTTCGTCAGGGGAAACGCGATGAAGGTCTACGGTTTCGTCTGCGGCTGGCTGACCGCCCCGATGGAGGCCTTCGTCGAGGGCGGCGCGGGCGAGGCGAAGGTGCCGGTCCCGGCCTATCTGATCGACCACCCCAGGGGCCGCGCCGTGTTCGACACCGGGATGCCGGCCAGCCTGCGCACCGATCCCCAGGCCGCAATCGGGCGCTATCTCGCAGGGGTCTTCAAGGCCGACTTCGCGCCCGAACAGGCTATCGACCGTCAGCTCGAGGCGATGGATGTCGATCCCGCCTCGATCGATCTGGTCGTCAACAGCCACCTCCATTTCGACCATTGCGCCGGCAACGCCCTGCTGCCCAACGCCCGCATCGTTGTGCAGAAGCGCGAGGCCGCGGCCGCCCGCGCCGCCGGACCGCCGAAGGAGGGCTTCGATCCGCTGACCATGCTCGACGGCCGCGACGTGCTGGAGGTAGAGGGCGAGCACGACCTTTTCGGCGACGGTTCGGCGGTGCTGCTGCCGACCTACGGCCACACCGCCGGACACCAGTCGCTCAGGCTCGCCTGCGACGGCGGCGATACCGTGCTGGCCGGCGATTGCTGCTACTTCCACCGCACGCTGAGCGACCTGAAACTGCCCGGCTTCGCCCACGACCGCGAAGAGCAGCTGCGCTCGATCGCCCGGCTGAAAGCGCTTTGCGATCGCGGCGCGCGCATCATCGCCGGCCACGACCCGGATCAGTGGGCCCATCTTCCGCGCGCCCCCGCCCCGCTCCTCGCCGGCTGACGATCAGCCCGGCGGAACGGTCAGGAGGTCGTAGCAGCCGGCGTCCTTCAGCACGTCGGCGAGGCCTGGCGCCGCAGCCAGCGCGGCGGCCGCCTTGGCGCGAATGACGGCCAGCGACTTCACATGATATTTCTGCGGCGCCTGCGAATAGCGCCGCCCCCCCAGATCGATTTCGAACGAGCGGCTGTCATTCTTCACCGCGATCGCATTGGCGTGCGCCCAGAGCAGGTAGTAGCGCGCCACTTCCTCGCGCAGCAGCGGCGTCAGCGTCGGGCTCAGCGTCTCCCAGCCTTCGAATCCGCCCTCGGCGCGCGGCGCGTTCATCCGCGCCACATAGGCGAGCACGCCGGGGAAGTGCTGCATCAGCGCCTGCGGCGTCGGGTCGGTCGACAGCTCGTAGAGCTGCGCGGCGAAGCCGAGATCGGCGAGCGCCGGCCGCTTGCCGAACAGGAACGGCCGCGACGCCAGATGCGCCTCGGCGATCTCCAGCTGGCGGCGGAACGAGGACTCGATCAGGTCCTTCGTCCCGGCATGGCTGCCGACCAGCGCCAGGCGCGGCACCATGCGCTGGACGATTCCGGCGGCGGCCTGCTGCAGATCGCTCTGCGCCGCATCGGGGCCCAGGATCGAACCGGCGATCCGCCACGCCGCCGACAGGCGGTCGGCCTCAAAGCTCCAGCGATAGTGGAACATCGCCTTGTTGCCCCATTCGTCGGCGTATTCCTCGATCAGGGCCGAGAGAAAGGCGCGCGGCGCGTCGCCCGGCTGCAGCGCGGGCTCGGGATGGCGGCGCTCCAGCTCCTCGATGAGCGGAGTCGAATCCTGCATCGCCTCGTTCTCGGGCGTGACCAGCAGCGGGATCAGCGGCAGCTTGGCGTAGGCCTGGAACTCGCCCTGGGTCGCCGCGCCGCGCACGATCCAGCGATGCGGCAGGCCCTTGTAGCGCAGATACGAGCGCACCTTGACCGAATAGGGCGACAGCTCCGCGCCGTAGAGCCGATAGACGTCAGACATCGCTTCTCCCCCTATTTGATCTTCGCCAGCGCCTTGAACTCGCGGCCCAGCAGCTCGAACTCGGCGCGCCTGAGCGTACCCTTGCGCCAGACCAGCGCAATTTCGCGCGCCGGCGCATCGCCCGACAAGGGACGCGTCGCCAGGTTGGTGCCTTTCAGCAGGCCGCGCGCCACGGCCATCTGCGGCAGCAGCGTGACGCCGAGCCCGTTGTCGACCATCTGCACCAGCGTCATCAGGCTGGTCGCCTCGAAGGCGTCATCGTGACGCGGCGCATGAACGCCGCAGGCCGACAGCGCGTGATCGCGCATGCAGTGCCCGTCGCGCAGCAGCAGCAGCCGCTCGGCCTGCACCGCCTCGTCGGAAGGAGTCTTGCCCGCCATCAGCGGATGATCCGCCCGGGCGGCGAGCACGAACGGGTCGTTGAACAGCGTCGCCGTCTCCAGTCCCGGCGTGTCGAAGGGCAAGGCGATCAGCGCCGCGTCCAGCGCCCCGTCGCGCAGCGAGGTCACCAGCCGCTCGGTCAGGTCTTCCACCAGGAAGAGCAGCAGCGAGGGATAGCGCCGGCGCAGCTGGGGCAGGACATAGGGCAGCACGAAGGGCGCGACCGTCGGGATGACGCCGAGCCGGATCGCGCCGCTCAGCGGGGCGCGCACGGCCTTCGCCGCCTGGGTCAGGTCTTCCGCCTCGGCCAGCAGCAGCCTGGCCCGCCCCGCGATCTCGTGCCCGATCGGCGTCAGCACCACCGATCGCTTGGTCCGGTCGACCAGCGGGGCCCCCAGAATGGCTTCCAGCTCCTTCAGGCTGGCGCTCAGTGTCGATTGCGTGACATGGATCGCAGAAGCCGCCCGCCCGAAATGCAGATGCTCGCTCAAGGCGATGAAGTGCTGCAGCTGGCGCAGGGTGGGGAGGCGGTCCATCGATGTATCCGATCAGTTAGACAAAAATTACTCACTTTGCTGATTGGAAAGTGAGGTCTATGCCACTCCCCGTCAACGGTTTCCGGTCGGCGGTGTCTCTCCCCAAACCCTCCCCGCCGGCCAAGGCGGCGGCGCGGATCGGCCTCCATCGGTTCGTGCCGCCGGCCCCCTCAGGTCCGCAGAAGGCTCAAGCGCCGATGTCCCTGCAAAAGCTGCGCGATGCGCTTCCCCGTTATGCCCGGGACATCGCCCACAATCTCGCCGCCCTCGCCGCCGACCCGGTGCTCGGCGAGCAGCAGCGGGCAGGGGCTTTCGTCGCCGCCGCGATCGCCGCCCGCAATCCGGTCGTCTCGGCCGCCCTGCTCGCCGAGTTCGCGCCCCGTCTCTCGGCCCCGGCGCTTGAAGCGGCCAAGGCCTGTGCGGCCGTCACGGCGATGACCAACGTCTACTACCGTTTCACCCAGCGCCCCTCGAACGACTACGACAGGCTCCCCGCCCGGCTGCGCATGAATGCGCTCGGATGCACGGGAACCGACAAGCAGGATTTCGAACTGTGGTCGGTCGCCGTCTCGGCGGTCAACGGCTGCGGCGTCTGCGCCGATGGCCACGCCCGCACGGCCCGCGATCTCGGCCTCACCCCCGAAGCGGTGCAGACGGCGGTCCGCATCGCCGCCGTCGTGCAGGCCGCCGCCACCGTGCTCGACGCCGAAGCCGCATCGGCCGCCGCCCTGCCGCTCGCCGCGGAGTAGGCGCCGCCCTATCGCTCGTCGCCCCGGCGGGATAGAAGCCCGCCCATGGCCCTCATACATCCCACGATGAAGATCAAACCCCGCGAGGGCAAACGCGCCCGCGCCGGCAGTCCCTGGATCTTCTCCAACGAAATCGTCATGGACGCCGAGATGAAGGCGCTCGATCCCGGCGAGGCGGTCGATGTCGTGCTCGACGACGGCACGCCGCTCGGTACGGCGATCTTCAACGGCAAGACGCTGATCGCCGCCCGCCTCGTCTCGTCCGAGCCCGGCACCGCGCTCGACGCCGACTTCTTCGCCGCCCGCCTCGCCCGCGCCGACGCGATCCGCGCCCGGCTCTTTCCGACGCCCTTCTACCGCGTCGCCCACGCCGAGGCCGACGGCCTGCCCGGCCTCGTCGTCGACCGCTACGGCGACGTGCTCTCGGTCCAGATGGGCGCGGCCGGCATGGATGTGCGCACCGACATCATCGTCGCGGCGCTCAGGCGCGTCTTCGAGCCGCGCGCCATCGTCCTGCGCAACGACTTCCAGGCCCGCACCCTCGAAGGCCTGCCCTCGCTCACCGCCCTCGCCTATGGCGAGGAGCCGGGCGAGATCGCCTTCAAGGAGAACGGCGCGACCTTCCTTTGCGACCCGATGACCGGCCAGAAGACCGGCTGGTTCTACGACCAGCGCGAGAACCGCGCCTTCGCCGCCCGCTTCGCCAAGAACCTCTCGGTGCTCGACGTCTTCAGCCACGCCGGCGGCTTCGCGCTCGCCGCGCTGGCGGCCGGGGCGAGCGAGGCGCTCTGCATCGACGCCTCGGAAAAGGCCCTCGGCCTCGCCGGCAAGGCGGCCTCGGCCAGCGGCTTCGAGGCGAAGCTCGGCCTGCGCAAGGCCGACGCCTTCGAGGCCCTCGACGACATGGCGGCGCAGGGCGTCAGGTTCGGCCTCGTGATCGCCGACCCGCCGGCCTTCGCCAAGTCGCGCAAGGACATCGAGCCGGCCGCCCGCGCCTACCGCAAGCTCGCCCGCGCCGCCGCTTCGGTGGTCGAGCCCGGCGGCACGCTGGTGCTCGGCTCCTGCTCGCACCACATCGATGCGGCCCGCTTCCACGCCGAATGCGCCGCCGGCATCCATCAGGCGAAGCGCCCGGCCCGCCTGCTGCGGTCGAGCGGCGCCGATGTCGACCATCCCGTCCATCCCCATCTGCCCGAGACCGCCTATCTCAAGGCCCTGGTCTTCGCGCTGGACTAGCCATGCCCCCACTCGGCGCCGCCGCCCGCGATCTCTTCCTGCTCCAGCCGGGCGCGGCCTTTCTCAACCACGGTTCGTTCGGCGCGACGCCTGCGCCCGTGCGCGCCGCCCAGCAGGCATGGCGCGACACCGTCGAGACCCAGCCCGACGTCTTCTTCCGCGAGACCATCTGGACCGCGACCCGCGCGAGCGCCGCCCGCCTCGGCCGCCTGATGGGCGCGCCGGGCGAGAGCCTCGTCTTCCTGCCCAACCTCACCGAAGCGGTGGCCGTCGTGCTCGATGCCATGCGCTTTGCGCCCGGCGACGAGATCGTCCTGCTCGATGTCGCCTATGCCGCCGTACGCAAGGCGGCGGAGCTGACGGCGGCGCGCACCGGGGCCGGCCTGCGCACGATCCCGACCGCGCTCCAGATGACGGACGCCGCCTATGCCGAAGGCCTCCGCGCCGCGCTCAGCCCCCGCACCCGCCTCGTCATCCTCGATCACATCGTCTCGCCGACCGCCCAGCTGATCCCGGTCGAGACGCTGGTGCCGATCGCCAGGGCGGCCGGCGCAAAGGTCTTCGTCGATGGCGCCCATGCGCTGGGACAGCTCCCCCTTGGCGTCGCCGCGCTCGGGGCCGACTGGTATGCGTCGAACGCCCACAAATGGCTGTTCGCGCCGCGCGGCTGCTGCCTGCTCTACAGCGCGCCCGAGGTCGAGGACGCGACCCGCCCGGTGATCGTCAGCCACTACAACGCCGATCCCTATCCGCGCCGCTTCGACTATGTCGGCACGCGCGACGTCACCGCCTATCTCGCCGCCGCCGACGCCGCCGATTTCGTCGAGCGCTACGGCCTCGCGGCGCTCACCGCTCATCGCGCCGCGCTGATCGCCCTCGCCGATGCGGCGCTGCGCGACCGGGGCGCCGGCCTCGTCACCCCCCACCCCCCGGCCCTCGCCCCCTCGACGCTGCCCCAGTCGCGCCCCGCCCGTCCGGACGACGGCCCGGCCCTCATGCGCGCGCTCTGGTACGAGGCGGGCGTCCAGGTCGCCGCCTCGTCCGCGGGCGGCCGGCTCCTGCTGCGCCTCTCGTTCCAGCTCTACAACGACGAGGCCGACATCGCCCGCCTCGTCGCCGCCCTCGACCGGCTCTCCTGGCCGGGGCGTTAGGGAGCGTTTTCGCCGTGCGCGGCTGCGAAACTGCGCTAGGCTCGACGCCAGCCGTTTCACGAAAGGTCGCCATGACCGCCCGTCTTCCCCCCGCCCGTCTTCCCGCCACCCGCCTCCTTGCCGCCGGATTCATCGCCGCCATGACCTTCACCGCCGGCGCGCTCGCCGAGCCCAACACCACCGACCGCGCCATCGGCGGCGGCGACCGCATCGTCGGCGCGCCCTTCGCCACCCGCGCGCCCGTGCTCGGCACGCACGGCATGGTGGCGACCGCCCAGCCGCTCGCCACCCAGATCGCCATCGACATCCTCAAGGCCGGCGGCAGCGCGGTCGATGCCGCCATCGCCGCCAATGCGGCGCTCGGCCTGATGGAGCCGACCGGCTGCGGCATCGGCGGCGATCTCTTCGCCATCGTCTGGGACCCGAAGACGGGCAAGCTCTATGGCTATAACGGCTCGGGCCGCTCGCCGATGGGACGCTCCTACGAGCAGATGAAGGCGAAGCTCGGCGCCGACGCACTGATCCCCGGCTTCGGCTCGCTCTCGGTCACCGTGCCGGGCACGGTCGACGGCTGGTTCGCGCTGCACGGGAAGTTCGGCCGCCTGCCGATGGACCAGCTGCTCGCCCCCGCCATCCGCTACGGCCGCGAGGGTTTCCCGGTCACCGAGCTCATCGCCTACTACCTTGAGCGCAACATGCAGCGCCTCGGCGACATGTTCGACAAGGGCGACAGCCGCATCGAGGAATTCGCCAACGCCCGCGCCACCTATCTGGTGGACGGGGCGACCCCCAGGCACGGCGAGATCTTCCGCAATCCCGACCTCGCCGCCACCTACGAGCTGATCGCCAAGGGCGGCCGCGACGCCTACTACAAGGGCGAGATCGCCGAGCGGATCGACGCCTATTTCAGGCGCATCGGCGCCGACCTGACGCTCGCGGACTTCGCCGCCCATCAAGGCGAGTGGGTCGAGCCCGCCGGCATCGACTATCGCGGCGTCGGCGTCTACGGCCTGCCGCCCAACGCGCAGGGCCTCGCCGCGCTCCAGATGCTCAACATCCTGGAAGGCTTCGACCTGAAGTCCATGGGCCCAGGCTCGGCGGATGCCCTCGCCGCGATGATCGAGGCCAAGCGCCTCGCCTTCGAAGACGCCGCCCGCTACTACGCCGACCCTGCCTTCTCGAAGATCCCGCAGGACTGGCTGCTCTCGAAGGACTACGCCGCCGAGCGCCGCGCCCTCATCGACCTCAAGCGCGCGATGACGTCGGTCGCGCCGGGCGAAGCGCCGCTGCACGCCGACACCACCTACTTCACCGTCGCCGACGGCGACGGGATGATGATCTCGATCATCCAGTCGAACTATCGCGGCATGGGTTCGGGCCTCGTGCCCGACGGGCTCGGCTTCATGTTCCAGGACCGCGGCGAGCTGTTCAACATGGACCCCGCCCACCCCAACGCCTACGCGCCGGGCAAGCGGCCCTTCCAGACCATCATCCCCGGCTTCGCCATGAAGGACGGCAAGCCCTGGCTCTCCTTCGGCGTCATGGGCGGCGACATGCAGCCCCAGGGCCATGTCCAGATCATCGTCAACATGGTCGATTTCGGCATGGGCGTTCAGGAGGCGGGTGACGCCGCGCGCTGGCGTCATGCCGGCTCGACCGAGCCGACCGGCGAGGCCGCCAAGGGCGTCGGCACGGTGGAGCTGGAAAGCGGCATCCCGGCCGAGGCCAAGGCCGAGCTGGAGCGCCGCGGCTTCGTCACCGCGCCCGGCAGCGGCGGCTTCGGCGGCTACCAGGCGATCATGCGCGATCCCGTAACCGGGGTTTACTGGGGCGCTTCGGAAAGCCGCAAGGACGGCGCCGCGATGGGCTACTGAGGGGGGCACATCTGCGCCTCGGCCGCTGCCGTATCTGCGACGACCGCCTCTCGACGCGGCGGTCGGCCGACCCCAAATTCCGACCGCCTCCCCAACCCCGGACTGGAACCTTCGTGTCCCGCTTCGCTTCCCGCGCCGCCGCGATCCTGATCGCCTTCCTGACCGGCTCCTGCGCCGCGCTCTTTCCCCGCGAGGTCTCGACCGCCGAGCGGCTGGCGGTCTTCCCGACCACCGGCCTGCCGCTGGAGAAGCCGGTCACGATCCGCTGGAACGCCTACCAGATCCCCTATGTCGAGGCTCAGACCGACCGCGACCTCGCTTTCGCGCTCGGCCTGGTCCACGGCCATCTGCGGCTGGCCGAGATCGCGATCTTCAAGCGCGCCACCCAGGGCCGCCTCTCCGAACTGGCCGGCCCGTTCTACGTGCCCGGCTTCGACAAGGCGATCAGGACGCTCGATTTCCGCCACGCCGCGCCCGAGATCATCGCCGCCATGCCGGCCGAGACCCGCGCCTATCTCCAGGCCTTCGTCGACGGCCTCAACCACTACCAGCGGACCGTCCGCGATCTGCCGCCGGAATACGCCCTGCTCGGCATGCGGCGCGAGGAGTTCGAGCTCGCCGACATCATCGGCATCGGCCACATCGCCGGCCTCGACATCAACTGGTTCCCGACCATCGGCCTGATGCGCCAGCGCGGGCAGAGCGATTTCGAGACCGCCTATGCCCGCTCGCTCCAGGCGGGCTCCGGCCCGACCGTCAGCTTCGACGCCACGCAGACCTCCGCCTTCTTCGACCTCCTCAGCAGCGCGATCCGCTCGGGCTCCAACACCTTCGCCGTCGCGCCGTCGCGCTCGGCCAGCGGCGCGGCGATGCTCGCCAGCGATCCCCATCTCGGCGTCATGCTGCCCAGCCTGTGGGTGATGGCGGGCTATTCCTCGCCCTCCTATCGCGGCGTCGGCATGATGATCCCCGGCACGCCCTTCCTCGCCTTCGGCCGCACGCCGGACATCGCCTGGGGCGGCACCAACATGCGGGCCGCCCACACCGACTTCTACGACGTCTCCACCTTGCGGCCGGACCAGATCGTCTCGACCACCGAGCGGGTCTCCAAGCGGCTCTGGTTCTCCGGCGAGATCGAGACGCGCTGGGCGAAGGGTATCGGCCCGATCATGTCCGACACGCTCCTCTTGGACGGCGCGACGAAGCCCGGCGAGGAGATTGCGATCCGCTGGATGGGACACGAGCCGACCGACGAGATCACCGCCATCCTCAACGCCTCGCGCACCTCGACGCCCCAGGACTTCCGCGCCGCGCTCAAGACCTTTGCCTTGCCGGCCCAGAATTTCGTCTATGCCGACGTGCGCGGCGACATCGCGCAGATCACCGCCACCATGCTGCCGCGCCGCGCCTTCGACGTGCTGCCGAAGTCGATCGTGCTCGATGCCGCCGACCCGGCGCTGCGCTGGAGCGACATTCTCGACCCGACCGAGCTGCCCTGGGTGCTCAATCCGCCCGAAGGCTACATCGCCAGCGCCAACAACAAGCCCTATGAGGCCGAGCCGGGGGTACCGGTCGGCTGGTTCTTCTCCGCCGACGAGCGCATCCGCCGTCTGCGCCAGATTCTCGGCGCCAACGACAAGATGACGCTGGACGACATGAAGGCGATCCAGCTCGACACCGTTTCGCTCTTCGTGCGCGAGATGATGCCGGCGCTGCGCGAGGCCCTGGCCGAGGCCGGGGCCGGCGAGATCGACGCCGCCTTCGTGGCGCGCCTCGCCGCCTTCGACGGCGACTACCGCGTGGACTCGGTCTCCGCCCCGGCCTTCGAGACGTTCCTCTATCACCTCGCGCCGCGCGTCTATGGCGTGCCGCTGCCCGAGAACATCCCCGGCTATCTCGCGAACTGGAACGGCTTCGGCAAGGCCTTCGCCTTCGACCTGATGAACATGCCGGCGGAAAAGCGCATCGCCGCCATCCGCGAGGCGATTCCGCTCGCCGCGCGGGACGCCGCTGCCTTCGCCACCTGGGGCGACATGCACCGGCTCGAGGTCGCCCACATTCTCGGCGCCATTCCGGTGGTGCTGGCCGGCACGCTGC
>ERZ761602.1870-NODE-1870-length-35830-cov-12.810231_pt1 | contig 35830 bp, 28 predicted proteins | sample MGYA00512165_ERZ761602 | MGnify/ENA primary metagenome ERZ761602 (study PRJEB28899, sample SAMN02445085) | bioreactor sludge metagenome | biome: EBPR sludge; isolation source: Thorneside wastewater treatment plant | place: Australia: Brisbane, Thorneside...
GGTCTCGAGCTTGCCGGCCTCGATCTTCGAGAAGTCGAGGATGTCGTTGATGATCTGCAGCAGCGTCTCGCCGGAGTTGCGCACCGTCTCGACGTAGGGGCGCTGCTGGTTGTCCAGCGGCGTCTCCAGCAGCAGCTCGGTCAGCCCCAGCACCCCGTTCATCGGGGTGCGGATCTCGTGGCTCATGTTGGCCAGGAACTCGCTCTTGGCGCGGCTGGCGTTCTCCGCGGCCTCCTTGGCGGCGCGCAGTTCCTTCTCGCGCTCGCGCAGCTGCTCCTCGGCCAGCGCGCGTTCGGTGATGTCGAAGAAGACCGTGTAGACCCCGACCACCTGGCCTTCGTCGTTGATGTCGGGGACGTGGCGGCCGCTGTGGAAGACCGGCCGGCCCTGGCGATCGGTGCGGCGCCGGTTCAACGGCACCTCGTGGCCCTGCAGCGCCTGCTCGAGGTTGGCCCGGAGCTCGGGCCAGATCCGCTCGCCGGCAACCTCGCGCACCTCGCGCCCGACGACCTCCTCCTCGCGGCGCCCCAGCCACTGCTGCTGGGCGCGGTTGATGTAGCGGTAGCGGAAGTCGGCGTCGATGTAGGACACCGTGACCGGGATCTGGTCCATGATGATGCGCAGCCGGCGCTCGGCACGCTGCGCCGCGTCGGCCGCGCTGCGCAGCGCCGTCGTCTCGAAGGCCAGCACGTCGCAGGTCTCGACATGGCCCGCGGCATTGAAGCGCGGCGCGATCTCCAGCGTCAGCCAGGCGTCCTGCCCGGCTTCGCGAAAGACCTCCAGCTCCAGCCGCTGGGCCTTGCCGCCCAGCGCCGCGCCGATGGCGCGCGACACGGTGGCCGTCCACAGCGGGCCGAACAGCGCGTCGATGTTGGCACCCAGCAGCTCGTCCTCGCGGCGGTTCAGCCAGCGGGCCAGCCCGGGTGTGCAGCGGGTCACGCGGTGCGCCGGGTCCACGGTGGCCCCCAGGCTGGGCGAGGGCACGGCGCAGGAGGACGGCTGCTGGGCCGCGATCTCCGAGGGCGTGGGCTCGGCGGTGGGCACCAGCCCGACCCGGCGCACGCGCACCGGGAAGACCAGCGCGGCTGCCAGCATCAGCAGGCCCAGCGCCGTCAGCGGCACCCGCCACGGCAGCCAGCCGCGGGCCGCGGCGAGGTCCAGCGCCAGGGCGGCCAGGCACAGCAGGCCCAGCACGACCAGGCCCGGCCGTCGCCGCCGGCTCGCGGCGGCAGCCGCGGCACCGTCGGCCGCCCTGGGCGTTGCAGGATCGGTAATGGTGTCGTTCATGGCGTGCCCTGTGCGGTGTGCAGGAAGTCGTCGCGGTGCAGCTCGAAGTCGGCGATCTCGCCGTTGCCCAGCGCCGTCGCGCGCGGGCTGCCGGCGAGCACCCCCAGCGCGCGCGCCACGCCCTTGCTGCCCACCAGCAGGGGTTGTCGCGGCAGGTGCTCGCGGATGCGCAGCAGACCCCTCGCGATGCGCTCGACGAACTCGGCGTCGGACTCGCCGCCCGGCGGCGTGCTGCCGGCCTCCAGCCAGGGCTGGGTCTGCGCGATGGGCTGCAGATTCCACAGGCCGAGCCGGCGCTCGGCGAACGCGGGCTCCACGATCACCCGCACGCCCGGGAAGCTCTCGGCGACGATGGCGGCGGTCTCGCGGGTGCGCTGCAGGTCGCTGGTGACGATCAGACCCGGTGCGGGCTGCAGCCGCCGCAGCCGCGCCGCGGCGTCGCGCGCCTGCTGCCGGCCGAGGTCCGTCAGCGGCAGGTCCAGGTCGCCGCCGCAGCGCAGGCCGGCGGTGTTGGCGCTGGTCGCGCCGTGGCGCAGCAGGCGCAGCCGGTACCGCGCCGGGCCGTCGGGGAGGGTGTCCATGGGCCTCATCAGCGCAGGGCGCTGGCCGGCGCGAAGGGGATGGGGCTGCCGGGGTAGCTGTCCCGCGGCGGGGCGTGCAGCACGCTCCAGCGGGTGCCCGGCGCGACCCGGCCCTCGAGCCAGTCGAGCACGAAGCCGATCTGGTGGCGGTCGGCCAGCAGCGGCGTGTGGCCCGTGTCCGGGATGTGCATCACCGTCAGCGTCCGGCCACGCGACATGCGGCGGATCGTCGGCGCCAGCAGGGCGTCGGACTCCAGGCCGTGGATCAGCAGCACCGGACAGTGCACCTGCTTCCACGGTTCCCACTGGTCCAGGCTGCGCGTCGAGGACTTGCGGTAGGCTTGCATGGCGCGCACGTCGTGGCGGTAGACGCGCCCGCCCTCCTCGTCGGACCAGCGCGTCTGGTGGAAGGTCAGGTTGAAGCGGATGTCGTCGCTGACCGGCCCGTCGTTCTTGTGCGAGGCGCCGACCCGGCGCAGCAGGTCCGACGGGTTGCGAAAGACGTAATGCCGCGCGATCGTCTCGGCCCGGCGCCGCCGACGCCGGGCAGGGATGAAGGGCCCGACGTCGTTGAGGATCAGCCGTTCGACCAGCTTCGGGTGGCGCGCGATCAGCTCGATGGCCGCGCTGCCGCCCATCGACGAGCCCAGCAGCGTGACCGGGCGGCCGCCGAGGTGGAGGATCATCTGGCGCAACTGCTCGGCGTAGGTGGCCAGCGAGTAGTCGTCCTCGGCGGCCAGCCAGCCCGAGCGGCCGCGGCCCAGCCAGTCCATGCAGACGACGCGGTGGTGCTCGCGCAGGTCCGACGCCAGGTAGTGGAAGCGGGCCGCCACGTTGGCGACCCCGCCCACGCACAGCAGCACCGGGTCCTGGGGACGGCCCCAGTCGCTGTAGGCCACCGTGGCCTTGTAGGGGCGGCGCAGCCGTCGCGGCGTGCCCCGCTGCAGGCGCGTCGGGTGCTCGTAGTCGAAGTGGTCGAGCCGGAACTGGCCATGGAAGCGGCCCACCACGCGGCTGGCCATGGCCATGTAGTCGCGCCAGCTGCTGAGCACGCGCCGGTGCCCCGGCAGCTTCGGCTCCCAGGCTTCGTCGACGGCGACGTCCTCGTCGAGCGTGTCACCGTGCAGCAGCGGCATGGCGTACGAGACCGCGTGCGTCATCGGGCCTCCCGCGTCGCAGCGAAGCCGGCCCGGGCACGCCGAGCCGGCGCAACCGTGAAATCCATCACCATCGAAGACACCCTGTCAGTCGTTCGGAAGGGTCGCCGTGCGCGGAGTGGCTCCCCCGCGAGCGGTCCCGGCGCACGTTCTTCGCGGCGCCTTCCGCCGCTTATCGACCCCCCGATCGCGCCGCTTGAGGGGCAGGGCAGGGCCATCTCGACCGATTCGGTCACATCTGGGCCATCAACCGCGGCGGGCGCAGGCCGAAATCCCTGGAGCGGCGGCGAACCCCCTTGCGATGCAACGGGCCCGCCCTCCTGGAGCAGCAACGATGGATTCGACAGGTAGCCGGATGGTCGCGGTGGCCCTCGTGGTCTGCGCGTTCGCCGTCGGCATGTCCGGATTGCTGAACTACTTCAAGTACCGCAGCACGACCAACCGCCTGGTCGCCGAGCGGCTGGTGGTCACCGGCAAGGCGGTGGAGAACAGCATCCAGAGCGCGCTGGAGCTGGGCCTGCAGTTCTCCGAGATGGTCACGCTGCCCAGCACGCTGGAGCGCGAACGCGCCACCGACGACCTGATCGAGGGGATCGACGTCTTCGACCTGGACGGCAAGCTGCTCTACAGCACCGACCGCCTGCGCCTGAGCCGGCCCGTCCCCGAAGCCTGGCTGAGTGCCGCACGACGTTCCGGCGACGGCTACTGGATGGTGGAGTCCGATCGCGACGCGGCGGCCGGCATCCCGCTGAGGAACAATTTCGATCTGCCCATCGGCTACCTGGCGCTGCGCTACTCGCAGGACCGGTTGCAGAGCGGCCTGCACCAGGTGGCCCGGCAGCTGGCGCTGGTCACGGTCATCGTCTTCGGCGTGGCCGCGGGGCTGTCCGCGCTTGCGCTGATCGCGGTGATCCGCGGCCTGGGCAACGACGTGGTCGCCGTGGAGCAGGCGCTGCGCGCCGGCGAGGCCTCGGCCGCCTATTCGCGAGCCCTGCGCGGACCGTTCGGCGAGGCCCTGCGGCGCTTCGTGGAGACCGCGCGCGAGGCCGATGCCCGCATCACCGACCTGCGCGCCCGCGTGCACCGGGGACGCGACACGTGAACGGCTCGTCCTACCTGCGCAGCATCTACCTGCGCCTGGCCGGCGTCGTCACGCTTGTCGTGATGCTGGCCCTGCTGGCCAACGCCTACGTCTCGCACCGCATCTTCGAGCGCGCGCTCGCGCCGCACATCGCCAGCAAGGTCTCCAGCGTCGGCGCCTCGATCCGCGCGCTGGTCTACAAGGCCGTCGAGAACGGCATGGCGTTCGACGAGCTGTACGGCGTGACCGAGCGCTTCGTCGAGATCAAGCGCGAGGCACCCGAGATCTCCTACATCGGCATTGCCGACCGCTCCGGCAAGGTGCTCTACCGCAGCATCCAGGAGCCGGCGGCGCTGGCCGCGCACTTCCGTTCGCCGGCGACGATCGAGCTGGGCTCCAGCCGCACGGTGGTGCCGGCCGTCGTGCGCGTGGACGGCACCTACCTCGTGTCGATGCCCATCGCCGGCCCGAAGGGCTCGCTGGGCGTGCTGCACCTGGGCGTCAACGTCAGCTTCGTCGACGACATCGTCCTGGACATGTTGTTCGACGTGCTCGTGGTGCTGGTGGTGACGCTGTTCTTCACGCTGGAGCTGCTGCACTTCATCGCCGGCGCGAAGCTGGAGTCGTCGCTGCGCGCCCTGGGCGAAGCCTTCGAGCGCGGCGCGACCGGGGACTTCACGACGCGACGCCGGCGACGCGGCGCGCAGGCCTTCGGCTCGCTGATCCGCACGTTGGACTCGATCCTGCTGAACATCAATGCGGCCTACGCCTCGCTCGCCCAGGCGATCGAGGCCGGGCGGCGCGTGCCGGCGCACGAGAGGCCCCGGGCGCTGGCCCTGGCGCACGGCGGGCTCAACGAGCTTTCCGGTCGCTTCCGCTTCGGCGTGGACGACTCGCCGAAGCCGCGCGACGACGGACAGCTGGCCAAGGTGCGCGCGCCGCTGTTCGTCTTCATCCTGGCCGAGGAGCTGACGCGCTCGTTCCTGCCGGCCTACACCAAGGACCTGCTGGTCGACGTGCCCGGCGTGTCGCCGCAGGTCATCATCGGCCTGCCGATCGCGCTGTTCATGCTGATCGTCGCACTGAGCCAGCCCTTCCTCGGCGTGCTGTGCGAGCGCAAGGGGCATCGCCAGACCATGCTGATCGGCGCGGCGATCGCGACCGTGGGCTTCCTCGCGACGGCTTTCGCCCACTCGGTGCTGGATCTGCTGCTGTGGCGCTCGCTGTGCGCGGTGGGCTACGCCATGGTCTTCGTCGCCGGCCAGGCCTATGTGCTGGATCATGCGACGCCGGCCACGCGGGCCCGCAGCTTCGCGCTGTTCGTCGGCGCCATCATGGCGGCCACGGTGTGCGGGCCGTCCATCGGCGGCATCCTGGCCGACAACATCGGCGAGCGTCCGACCTTCCTGGTCGCCGCGGCGCTGGCCTTCGGCTCGATCTTCGTGATCCGGCTGTTGCCGGGCCCATCGGGCGCGCCGCGTCACCGCGCGCCGACGCGCCTGCCCACGCTGCGCGAGATCGGGGCCCTGATGGCGAACGGGCGCTTCATGATGGTCACCGCGCTGGCGGCGATGCCGGCCAAGATCCTGCTCACGGGCGTGTGCTTCTACCTGATCCCGCTGTACGTGCTGAGCATCGGCAGCACGCAGTCGATGGCCGGCCGCATCCTGATGGCCTACGCGGTCGTGATGGTGGTGATGTCGCCGCTGACCGCCGCGCTGGCCACCGACCGCCGGCGCATGCACTGGCTGGTCGGCGGCGGCCTGCTGGTCTCGGGCCTGGGCGGCGTGCTGATGCTGGCCGGCGACGGCGTCGCGCTGGTGTTCGCCAGCGTGCTGCTCGTGGGCCTGGGCCAGTCGATGTCGATTTCCGCGCAGAGCGCGCTGGTCAGCGAGCACTGCGCCCAGGAGATCTCGCAGATGGGCGAAGGCGTGATCTACGGCGTCTACCGGCTGCTGGAGCGCATCGGCAATGCGCTGGGCCCGCTGATCGCCTCCGCACTGGTGCTGTCCTTCGGCTACCGCACCGGCTTCATCGTCATCGGCGCCGCCGTCGTGGCCTGCGGCATCGGCTTTCTCGTGGCCACGCGAAGCCCCCGGCGCCGTTCGCCGGCGCCCGCAACCGCTTGTTCGTAAGGAGAGGACATCACCATGACCCGAGAGTTCAACCGCCGCGAGTGGCTCGCGGCTGCGATGGCCGCCGGCCTGCCGGCCTCGGTGCTGGCCCAGGCCGGCACGCCGAGCCGGCCGTTTCGCATCTACGCCATCACCTTCCGGGGCATGACCGATGTCGAGAAGGGCTTCACCGACTACTTCGCCACGCGCAAGGTCCCGGTGCAGATCACCTTCCGCGACCTCAACCGCGACAACGCGCGCATGCGCACCTTCCTCGACGAGATCCGCGCCACCAAGCCCGACCTCATCTACACCTGGGGCACCTCGGTGACGCTGGGCGTGGTGGGGCCCTACGACGCCGTCGTGCCCGGCCAGCACATCACCGACATCCCGGTGGTCTTCACCCTGGTGGCCTCGCCGGCGCTGGCCAAGATCGTGCGCGACCCCAAGCACCCCGAGCGCAACGTGACCGGGGTCACGCACGTCGGCCCGACCGAGGCGCAGATCAAGGCCATGGCGCAATACCGGCCCTTCCAGACGCTGGGCGTGCTCTACACGTCCACCGAGCGCAACTCGGTGGTCACGCTCGAGGAGATCCGGCGCCTGGGCCAGGAGAACGGCTTCCGCACGATCGACCGCAGCTTCCGCCTCGATGCGCAGCGCCGCCCGACGCCGGAGGGCGCCGCCGAGCTCGTCAAGGAGCTGAAGGACGCCGGCGCGCAGTGGCTGTACCTGCCCCCCGACAGCTACCTGGGCACGCTGGCCGAGAGCGTCGTCATTCCCGCGGCGATGTCGCTGGGCCTGCCGACCTTCGCCTCGACGGAGCAGCTGATGCAGGCCGGTGCGCTGTCCGGCCTGGTCAGCCGCTACTACAACGTGGGCCAGTTCACGGCGCACAAGGCCGAGCAGATCCTGGTGGGCAAGCAGGCGCCGGCGTCGATCCCGGTGGAGCCGCTGCAGCGGCTGTCCTACCAGATCCGCATGCCGGCCGCCAAGCGCCTGAACCTGCCGCCGCCGCTGCCGATGCTCAGCTACGCCGAGCTGATCACGACGGACGTCGCGCCGCAGTGAGGTCGCGGGCGCCGCGGGACGGGGGCCGAAGGAGACCGTCCCGCGCAGGTCGCTCGCCCGTACGCCGCGATCAGGGCCATCACGCGATCTGGGTGCGTCCAGGCAGCTGCCTGTGGCCGAGGGCCGGAATCGGCCGGGTCCGCGAGTTCGCTCGTCCGCCCTGGACCTGACCTTCGCACCGCGGACGGGCTGGTCGAGCGGCAGCTTGCCGGGATCACGCCGGAAGTCCGGACCCGGCCATGAAGGGTCGTTCGCCGTGGGCGGCTTGCACGATGCCTGCACAGCCGCCGCGCCGTTGAGGCTGCTCGCTGCGATCGAACTGTCTACAGACGTGCGCCAGCGCCTACTCCCAATGAGTATCCGGTTCCAGGTGCCGCGCCAACTCCACGGCGTCGTGAAGCACCCGGCCGATCACGACCAGGCCAGGTTCAGAGCGGTAGACGAGAAAGTGGCGCGGCCGGCGGACGACATCCACACCTGGTTTGACGTGGTGCCGGCTCAGTCGCAGGTGCCACGATCGAACACCTGCGCCCAGCTCGGGCCGCGCGAGACTGCCAGGTCTGTCGGGCTGGCTTGCCACGTCGCGGAGCGCGGCGACGATCAGGCTCTCGTAGCGCAGTCGAGCGGCCTCGCCGAACTGTTCATGTATCCAGGAGAGGATGGCGAGGACGTCGCCCTGCACAGCTTCCGACAGCCGATAGCGCAGCATCAACCCGCGGTCTTGGCAGGCTGCGCCGCGCGGTGCCCCAGCTGACCGACGAAGTCTTCGAGCTGATCATCAGCAACATCCGCGTAACGCCCAGCGGACACATCCGCCCAGCCCAGGCGCGCTGCTTGCTTCAAGGCCTTGAGCTTGGCGCCTTCGAGACGCTCCCGCTCCTCGATGAGGCGCAGCCCTTCTCGCAGTACCTCGCTGGCGTTCTGGTAGCGACCAGACTGCACCAGAGTCTCCACGAGATGCTGTTGACGTTCACTCAGTACGACGTTGCGGGTGGGCATGTTGTCGGCTCCCGGAATCGCAAGCAGCAAGCCCGCTTGGCCAGTATTGGCAGACTATGCCAGTGACTGCCGAGCCCCAACCCCTGAGATCCCGATGGCAGGTCGTGGGCGACTAGGAGTCTGCGCGGCAGAACCGGGTGGTTCCTGATGCCGCACGACATGGCACGTGCGTTGATCGTGCATGGCTGGAAGCTATCGCCCGTACGAACCTGACCAAGTGATGCTGCTGCCGGCGGCCCCGCAAGATTGGCTGCCTGCAGGCCACCTGGCCAGGCTCAAGATCGCGGCTCATTGCACGCGCGACGCCGTGGCGCCCTGGCCCTGAGGCAGGTGTCGCGGCTCTCCCGGTCGCGCGAGTTTGCGCACCAGCGCTCGACAAGGAGGCAACATCCGATGAGGCACCCGCACGGCAACGTCGATCTCGGCCTGCTCGACAGCCTGCACCCGGATGGCTGTACCGGATCGTTGCCGCCGCCGCGCTCGTGGCCGGGACCGCGCTGTCCGTCGCGACCCTGCGGATGGCCTACCGCTTCGTCGTCGGGGAGCTCGGCGCCAGCCTGCTGGCGTTCGCATCCCTGAGCGGGCTGGCGGCGCTTGCGGCGGTGCTTCTGCTGGCTGCGTACCGGCTGTGGTTCCTGCGGCGCGGGCCGGGCCGATCGCTGTTCGGCCACGTCGCGTGGTTCAGTTTGTGTGGCGTGTGCCTGGCGTTCGCCGCCTTCTGCGTGAACCTGGCCGTCCCCCAGGGGTTCAGTGCCGCCACCGGACAGGCGTTGGCCGTCGCGCTGCTGCTGGCGTGGGCTTGCTTCGGCGTCGGCTGGCGCGTGCGGCAATCCGTGCGCAGAGCCAGGTCGTAGGCCGCGGCCCGCTCGGGGCGGCCAGAAGCGCGATGGCGACTGGCTCGATCGCGATGGCACTGTCTTCCCCGTGCCCGCGGGCCGCAGCCCCGGCGGCCAGCACGAAACCGCGATGAAGTACGACACGCTGCGCGCGTACGCGCTCTCCCTGGCCGACGTGAGCGAGGAGCCCCACCATCACTTCGGGTCCTTTCGTGTGCGCGGCCGGATCTTCGTCACGGTGCCACCCGAGCAGGAGCACGTGCACGTGTTCGTGTCGGAGCCGCAGCGCGAAGTCGCGCTGGCCCTGCATCCCGAGTTCGCGGAGAAGCTGCTGTGGGGCGGCAAGGTGGTCGGCTTGACGCTGACGCTCGCCCGCGCGCAAGCAGCTGCCGTCAGGGAACTGGTGCGCCAGGCCTGGGAGCACCAGTCGGCGAAGCCGCGCCGGGCGCGCTGAAGCCGGGCGCGCGTGCGGTAATCTCGCAGCGCCCGACAGCCCTGCCCCGCGGGCGTACCCATGACCGAGAACACCGACGAGGCCGCGTTCATGGGCAGCCGGGTGGTGGTGATGAGCGCCCGGCCCGGCCGCATCAAGCTAGCCCGCGAGGTGCCGCTTGAGCGCCCCCGCCGCTACGGCGGGAACACGAAGCCGGTCTTCGCGGCCCTGAAGGCGGGGCTGACTGAGGCTGTGCAGGCCGATGAGATTGCGTCCCAGATGCGGTCAGCATTCGGGGTTTGCAGAGGCCTTTGGTCAGTCGCCCTCCCCTGTACGAGGGGTCAGGCACTGACAAAGGCGCGAACGGCCTACCCGAGTGGACCCGTGCGCTGTTATGGTTTTGGGCTCATTGACGCGCTTGAAGGCCCGCACACCATGTTCTCGACTGCATCGACCGTATCTGCGCCGGCCGCACGACTTTTGCCCTCCGTCGCCCGACCAGGCGGCGCTCTCCTCCTGCTGGCCCTGGCGCTGGCGGGCAGCATCGCCGGCAACGCACAGGCTGCAGTCGTCTACAACGAGTCGATCGGCGGTGACCTGGGCGGAAACCAAGGCGATCCTCGCGTCCTGGGCAGCTTCGCGGACGGCCTGAACACTTTCATCGGCACGCTGCAGCGCACGAATGATTCGCCGCCACCAGGCTTCCCGTCGGGTCAGGGCGACACGTTCGCGATGTGGCTGCTGCCCGGTCAGACCATCACCTCGGCGAGGGTCACGACGACCGGCGGGCCCATCTCCAACACGCTCACGGGTGGCGTGTTCAGGGGCGCGTCGGCCACGCCGCCGCGCACGTTCGCGGTGTACCAGCGTCTTCCGTCCCCGCCCACAAGCGCCAACGTGGACTTCTCCTTTACCTTGCCGCCCATCGACGGCGATACGCTGGTCATGTTCTCGCTGCAGTGGGCGACCATCGACGTTCCTGCGGACGCGAGGGACTGGAAATGGGATATCCAGGTGGTCAGCGCCGTCCCCGAGCCGTCGTCCTATGCGCTGGCCGGAGCCAGCTTGGCCGTGTTCGGCGTGCTCTCGGCGCTTCGGCGGCGCCGGGCTCGAGGGTCGACGGCCGCCTGATCCTTCGGGTCGGCTCGGAGGCGCCCAGTCGGGCATCAGGTCCCACGCCAGCGACACCCCGGCCCGCCAGCAGGTCCACCGCAGGGCTGCCCACGCGGCACGGCCCAGCAGCACATCCCGCCCCTCGCGAGAAGTCGGATCTCCCGCTCGCAAGACTCGCGCCCCGGGCCCACACCCGGGGCCTCTTGCGGTCGTCATGGCAAAGCCCTGCAGGACTTGCCGGCGGGAAGTCGACTCAGAGTCCGGAAGAGCCAGAATCCAGCGATGCTGCGTTACCAGACCATCCCCGTCACCCCCTTCGCCCAGAACTGCTCGCTGCTGTGGTGCGACGAGACCCTGGACGGCGCGCTCGTCGATCCCGGCGGGGACCTGCCGCAGCTGCGCGAGGCGGTTCGCCGGCACGGCGTGACGCTCAAGCAGATCCTGCTGACCCACGCGCACATCGACCACGCCGGCGGCACCGGCACGCTGGCGCGCGAGGAGGGGCTGCCGATCGTGGGCCCGCACCCGGGCGACCAGTTCTGGATCGACGGCCTGCCGCAGCAGAGCCGGATGTTCGGCTTCCCGCAGGCCGAGAGCTTCACGCCGACGCGCTGGCTCGAGGACGGCGACACGGTGCAGGTCGGGCACGTGACCCTGCACGTTCGCCACTGCCCTGGGCACACCCCGGGCCACGTGGTCTTCCACGATCCGCTCACGCGGCGCGCCTTCGTCGGCGACGTGCTGTTCGCCGGCAGCATCGGGCGCACCGACTTCCCCGGCGGCAACTACGACACCCTGATCCGCAGCATCGTCGAGCGCCTGTGGCCGATGGGCGACGACACGGTGTTCATCCCCGGCCACGGGCCGGAGAGCAGCTTCGGCCGCGAACGGGCGGGCAACCCGTTCGTCGGCGGCACCTGAGGCGCCGCCTGCGCCGTTCAGCCGGCAGGCCGGCGCGCGGGCTGCGGCGCCGGCGGGCCGAAGCGCCGGTCGGGGCGCGCGGCCTTGTCGAAGAAGGGCTTCACGCGGGCCAGCCGGGCCTCGATGTCGCGGATGCGATCGGCGTTCGTCGGGTGCGTGGACAACAGCTTCGGCGGCGCGCTGCCGCCGCTGGCGGCCATCATCTTCTTCCACAGGCTGATGCCGGCACGCGGGTCGTAGCCGGCCTTGGCCGCGACGATCAGGCCCAGCGCGTCGGCCTCGCTCTCGTCGCGGCGGCTGTAGGTCAGGCTCAGCAGCTGCGAGCCGAGCTGCGCCGCGAGGTCGCCGACATTGCCCAGCCCGAACAGCGCCGCGCCGAGCCGCAGGCCCAGCGAGGTGGCCACGCCCTTGCCCATCTGCTCGCGCGCATGTTCGAGCAGCGCGTGCGCGATCTCGTGGCCCATGATCGCCGCGACCTCGTCGTCGTCGAGCTGCAGCTTCGCGAGGATGCCGTAGAAGAATCCGATCTTGCCGCCGGGCATGCAGAACGCGTTGACATCGTTGCTGCCGATCAGGTTGACCTCCCAGCGCCACTGCCGCGCCCGCTCGTTGCACTCGGCGGTGAACGGCATCATGCGCTGCGCCATGTAGCGCAGCCGCTCGAGCTGCGGGTGGGTGGCCGGCGCGAGCGCGCGTTGCGACGAGGCCTGCTGCAGCATCTGCCGGTACTGCTGGAAGGCCGCGCCCTCGACCTGGTCGGCCGAGATGGCCTTCGTGAAGCCGGAGCGCTTGCACTCCGGGATCTGCGCCAGGGCGGCTCCCGGCGCGGCGCCGGCGGCCAGCAGCAGCGCACTGAAACGGCGCCGCGCGTGGAAACCGCACCAGCAACCCTGGCCATGCCCGACGGGCATGCCACCGGACGTGCCGATGTCCAACGACTGCGTCATCGCCTGCCTCCTCGCGGGACCCGCGGATGGACTTGCTCGAACGATTCTAGGCAGCGCAGGGTTGACGCGCGGCTTGCGCGGCCATCCCGGCGCGGCGAGCTCGTGCGCCCGGGCGGGTGCCCGGGCGGAGCGGCCTTGCGGCACACCGGGGCACGGGCCTTGTGGCCGGGCCGCGCGCCCCCATGTGCCGCTCATGAGCCCGAGCCACCGCCACGTTGCCTGCGCCCATTGCGGCGCGTTGAACCGCGTGCCCGCCGAGCGCCTCGGTGACGACCCGTCCTGCGGCAGCTGCAAGGCGGCGCTGCTGGACGGCCGGCCCGTCGAACTCGGGGACGCCGACTTCGAGCGGGTCGTCGCCCGCACGGAGCTGCCCGTCGTCGTCGACTTCTGGGCCCCGTGGTGCGGGCCCTGCCGGATGATGGCGCCGGCCTTCGAGCAGGCGGCCCGGTCTTTGAAGGGCCAGGCGCTGCTCGTCAAGGTCAACAGCGACGACAGCCCGCAGCTGGCCGCACGCTTCGGCATCCGCAGCATCCCGACGCTCGTGCGCCTGAGCGGCGGACGCGAGGCGGGACGGCTCAGCGGCGCGCTGCCGGCCGGGCAGATCGTCGCCTTCGCCCGCCAGGCCTGAGAGGGCGCGGCCCGCGGCCGCCGCCGATCCCCGCAGGGCTCAGCTTGCGGGCACGTCGACGAAGCGCCAGATGTCGCGCATGAACGGGTGGCGCCAGTAGCCCTGCACCTGGGGCTGGATCAGGTCGTTGCGCATGCGGTGCACGTGCGTCTTGTAGGGCATGTAGGCGACCATCAGGTTCTTCGCCTCGCGCATCGCCGCGTCGCGTTCCGGCCCGTCCGGCAGCGACTGCTGGCGCTCGTACAGCGCGTTGAAGGCCGGCAGGTCGAAACGCGCGTCGTTGGACTCCGCGGCGTTCGGCCCGTAGCCGATGCCCAGCATCGGCCCCCCGTCGGGCGAGCCGGCGAGCCACGAGTAGCCCCACATCATCAGGCTGCCCGCGCGCGTGCGCTTCAACAGGTCGGGCCAGTTGGAGATCTCGAACTCGAGGCGCAGCCCGATGCGGTCCATCGAGCGCTTCCAGATCTCGGCGTAGACGCGGTCCTGCTGGCTGGATTGCATCGCCAGCCTGAGCACCAGCGGGCGGCCGTCGGGCTGCTCGCGCCAGCCGTCGCCGTCGCGGTCGACGTAGCCGTAGACATCCAGCAGCGCCTTCGCCCGCGGCGGGTCGAAGTCGCCCATCTCGCTCTTGTAGGCCGGGTCGTAACCCGAGGTGAAGGGCGTGATCGTCGATTGCGCCCGGATCGCCTGGCCCCCGTAGGTCTGCCGGATGTGGGTGTCGACGTCGAAGCCCAGCGCGATGGCCCGGCGCAGCGCCGTGCGCTCGGCCGTGTAGCCGCCGACCAGCGGGTGCTCCATGTTGAAGTAGGTCATGACCATGTCCGGCTCGAGCGTGCTCTGCAGCCGGATGCCGCGCCGCGCCAGATAGGGCGCGAGCCGGCCGCCGGGCACCGCGCGCGGCACGAAGGGCCCGGGGACGTTGAGCCAGGCGTAGGTGCCGTCCAGGAACGACAGCCAGCGCGGCTGCGCCTCCTCGACGACGTCGACGACGATCTCGTCGGCCAGCGGCAGCGTGCGGCCGGCCAGCACCCGGGCGGCCTCCTGCGCGATCGGCGTGTCCGCCGGCGTCCCGGCATAGACCTCGCCGCGGAAGTGCGGCGAGCGCTCGAGCACGATGCGCGAACCGCGCCGCCAGCTCTTCAGCCGGTAGGCACCGGTGCCCACCGGGTGGGCCGGGATCTCGTCGCGGCCGTAGAACTCGACGACCTCGCGCGCGACGGCGCCGAGGCCGCCGCACTCGGCGAAGCGGAAGACGAAACGCGGGTCGGGGACGCCCAGCTCGATGCGGAAGGTGTAGCGGTCGAGCACGCGTGCGCCGGCGACCTCGGTGTCGTACTCGAAGGGTGCGCGCGTCTCGATGGCCTTGCGGCGCAGCTCGCTCAGGCCGAGGATCTTCGCCGACTCGTAGTTGTAGAGGTCGCCCGAGTTGTACTGCGGGTCGTAGTAGCGCTTGAGCGCGTAGACGTAGTCCGCCGCGACGAGCTCGCGGCGCCGCCCCTTGAACGCCGCGTCGTCGGCGAAGTGGATGCCCGGCTTCAGCCGCACCGTGAAGACGCGTCCGTCGGCCGAGATCTCGGGCAGCTGCGCCGCGGTGCGCGGCAGCAGCCGCGCCGGCCGCGCGAGGTAGTCGTACATCAGCGGCGACTCGAGGATCTGCGAGATCAGCACGTTGGAGTTGCTGTCGCTGTTGATCTGCACGGGGTCGAAACCGACCTCGGGCGAGATGATCGGGATGCGCAGCACCTTGCGGCCTGCGGCGGCGGGCGCTGCGGCCGCCGCGGCGTCGTGCGCCCAGGGCAGGGCGCCGCACGCCGACAGCGCGGCGGCCCGCTGGAGCACCCGGCGCCGGTCCACCGCGCTCAGCGCCCCGCCGGGCGCAGCCGCGCCTTCTGGTCCAGGTCGATGTCGACCATGTGCCACCACTCCTGCCAGAACACGGGCCGGCGGTAGCCGATCACCCACGAGTACCACAAGTCGCTGCTGATGCGGTGCACGCGCGGCCGGTACGGGGCATGGGCCACGCCGAGCTTCTTGGCTTCGAGGAACAGCGCTTCGCGCTCGGGGCCGTCGGGCAGCACCTCCATGCGTGCGAACAGGTCGTCGAAGGCCGGCAGCTTGAAGCGCGCCAGGTTCTGCCCGCCGGACTGCGGCCCGTGCAGGCGCGCCAGCGCCGACTGCCCGTCCCGCCCAGCCGCGGAGGTGGCCAGCGTCCACATCTGCAGCTTGCCGGCCCGGGCGTTCTTCAGCATCTCGGCGAACTCGCCGGTCCTGAAGCTGACGCGGATGCCCACGGCCTGCATGTTCTTGCGGAACAGTTCGTCGCGCTGGCGCCAGACCTGCTGCGGCAGGGTTCCCATCTCGAGCGTCATCGGGCTGCCGTCGGGCTGCTCGCGCCAGCCGTCGCCGTCGCGGTCGCGATAGCCGTAGAGGTCGAGCAGGGCGCGCGCACGGGCCGGGTCGAAGTCGCCGGCCTCGCTCTTGAACGCCGGGTCGTAGCCCGTCGTGTGCGGCACGAGGTTCGACTGTGCCGGCACGGCCATGCCGCGCCAGATGGTGACGATCTCGCGCGGGATGTCCATGGCCAGCGAGATCGCCCGTCGCAACGCGACCTGGTGCGGCGCGTGGCCCCCGACCACCGGATCCTCCATGTTGAAGTAGGTGAAGGTCAGATCCGAATTCAGTTGCGAGCGCCCCTCGATGCCCCGGCGCGCCAGGTGCGGCGCCAGCTTGCCGTTGGGCATGGCCTGGGTGACGAAGGTCTCGGGCACGGGACCGTACTGGCCGGCGATCATGTCCAGCTGTCCGTTGAGGAACGACAGCCAGCGCGGCTGGTCCTCCGGGATGATCTGCACGCGGATCTCGTCGATCATCGGGATGCGCTTGCCCTTCATGCGCGCGAGGATGGCCTGCCCTTCGGCGTCGTCGGCCGCCGGCTCGGCGTCGTAGTAGCGCTCCCGGTGGTACGGGTTGCGCTCGAGCACGATCTCGGAACTGCGTCGCCAGCTCTTCAGGCGGTAGGGTCCGGTGCCCACGGGGTGCGCGGCGATCTTGTCGCCATAGAAGGCCACGACCTCGCGCGCCTGGGCGCCCAGCAGGTCGGACCCGGCGATGCTCTCCAGGAAACGCGGCGCCGGTCTCTCCAGCAGGAAGCGCAGGGTGTGACGGTCGACCGCCTGCAGCCCGGGGATCACGCGGTCGTAGTCGAAGGGCTTCTTCTGCTGCACCACCTCGCGCCGGTACTCCGCCAGGCCGACGATGTCGAAGGTCTCGATCCAGCTCCACAGCTGGCTCTTCAGCGCCGGGTCGGCGACGCGCTGGAACGCATAGACGAAGTCCTGCGCCACCACCTCGCGCCGCTGGCCCTTGAACGCCGGGTCGTCGGCAAAGAAGATGCCGGGCCTGACCTTGATGGTCCAGGTCCTGAAGTCCGCCGACACCTCGGGCATGCCGTCGGCCAGCAGCGGCTTGATCTTCGCCGGACGCGCGAGGTGGTCGTACTGGTACAGCGCCTCGAAGACGTGCGGCGTGATCGTGCGGGAGTAGATGTCGCTGATGTTGGACGGGTCGAAGTTGGTCTCGGCGCTGCGGAACGCGACGTTGAGCACCTTCGCCGGCCGCGCCGCTTCCGCCACGCCCGCCGCCGGCGGCGATGCGCCCGCCGCGGACACCGCGCACGCGAGCCCGAAGAGCCATGCGGCCAGCCGGCCGCCGCGCGGGGCCCGCCCGTGCAGGGCGCGGCTCATCGTGCTGCCGCGGGCCGTTGCCGCTCGTCGAGGTCGATCATGTGCCACCACTCGTTGTGGAAGGGCGGGCGCCGGAAGCCGACGACCCAGGGGTGCCAGACGTCGGTCGAGATCCGGTGCACCGTGGTCTTGTACGGCATGTAGGCGACGGCCAGCTTCTTCGCCTGCACGAACAGGGCCTCGCGTTCGGGGCCGTCCGGCAGGCGGTCCATGCGCTCGTACAGGGCGTCGAACGCCGGCAGCCGGAAACGCGCGAAGTTCGCGCCACCCGACTGCGGGCCGTGCAGGCGCTGGAAAGTGCCCTGCCCGTCGGGCGAGGTGGCCGACGAGGCCAGGCCCCACATCATCAGCTTGCCGGCCCGAGCCATCTTCGCCTGCTCGGGCCACTGGCCGACCAGCACCCGCACGCGAAGGCCGATCTCGCGCATGTTCTTGACGAACAGGCTGGAGAACTCGCGGTAGATCTGGTCGGACTGCGTGTAGTAGTCGATGGCCAGCGGCTGGCCGTCGGGCAGCTCGCGCAGGCCGTCGCCATCGCGGTCGAGGTAGCCGTAGGTGTCCAGCAGCGCCTTCGCGCGGCCCGGGTCGTAGCTGCTCGCCTCGCTCTTGAACCGCGGGTCGTAACCCACCGTGTGGGGCACCACCATCGACTGCGCCGGGATCGCCTGCCCGCGACGCACGATGCGGATCTCGCGCTCGACGTCCCAGCCCAGGCTGATCGCGCGGCGCAGTGCCACCTTCTCCGGCGTGTAGCCGCCGATCACCGGGTCGTCCATGTTGAAGTAGTAGATCACCACTTCGGGGTTGACCTGCTGGCGGCCCTGGATGCCGCGCCGCGCGAGGCCGGGTGCGATGCGCCCGTTGGGCATCGCCTGGCCGATGTAGGTGCCGGGCAGCGCGCCGGTCTTGCCGGCCAGCATGTCCAGCTGCCCGTTGAGGAAGGACAGCCAGCGGGGCTGGTCCTCGTCGATGATGGCGATGCGGATCTCGTCGATCATCGGCAGCCGCCGCCCGGCGAGTCGCGCGGCGATCGCCTGGCCCTCGGCGTCGTCGGCCGCGGGTTCGGCGTCCCAGAGCACCTCGCGGTAGTCGGGGTTGCGCTCCAGCACGATCTGCGAGCTGCGCCGCCAGCTCTTCAGCCGGTACGGGCCGGTGCCGACCGGGTGCTCGGCGATGCGCTCGCCGTAGTGCTCGACGACCTCGCGCGCCTGGCCGCCCAGCAGGTCGGAGGCGGTGATCGACTCGAGGAAACGCGGCGACGGCTCGGTCAGGGTGACGCGCAGGGTGTAGCGGTCCAGCGCCTGCAGCCCCTCGATCGGGCGGTCGTAGTCGAAGCGGCCGCGGGACTCGACGACCGACCGGCGGACCTCGGCCAGACCGGCGATGCGAAAGGTCTCGACCCAGCTCCACAACGGGCTCTTGTTGGCCGGGTCGGCGATGCGCTGCAGCGCGTAGACGTAGTCCTGCGCAACCAGTTCGCGGCGCCGGCCGCCGAAGGCCGGGTCGCGGGCGAAGTGGATGCCGGGGCGCACCCGCATCGTCCAGACCCTGAAGTCCGGCGAGACCTCGGGCAGGGCCTCGGCGGTCAGCGGGCGGATCTTCACCGGCTGCGCCAGGTAGTCGTAGCGGTAGAGGGCCTCGAAGATGTGCGCGGTGACCGTGCGCGAGTAGGTGTCCTGGATCTGCGACGGATCGAAGCTGGTCTCGGCGGCGCTGAAGCTCACGCTCAGCACCTTGCGCGCCTCGCTGCCCGCGGCGCCGGCGGACGCCGCCGCGGCGGCCGGCGCCTGCGCCCAAGACGCGGCCGGGGCTGCCAGCAGCAGCGCCAGCACGTCGCGGCGGTCCGGCGCATCAGCGGGCACGGATTCGTCGCACCGGGGTGTCATCGGGCGGGCCGGTCTTCGAGATCGACGAACTGGTACCAGTCGCGCCAGAACAGGGGCCGGCGGTGGCCGATCAGCCACGGGTAGCTCAGGTCGCTGGCGATGCGGTGCAGCAGCATCTTGTACGGCATGTAGGCCACGGCCAGCTTCTTGAACTCGAGGAAGGCCGCCTCGCGCTCGGGCCCGTCGGGCAGCGCCTGCAGCTGGGCGTAGAGCCGGTCGGCCTCGGGGTGCGCGAAGCGCGCGAAGTTCTGCAGGCCCGCCTGCTGGCTGGCGAACCGCGCCAGCGACCCCGCGCCGTCGGGCACGGTCGCGCTGCCGCCGAGCATCCACATCTGCAGCTTGCCGGCACGCGCGGCCTTCAGCTGCTCGGCCCACTGCGCGGTCTTCAGCTCGATGCGGATGCCCAGGGCCAGCATGTCCTTGCGCAGCATCTCGTCGAAACCGCGCGAGAACTGGTCGGGTTGCGTCGCATACTCCAGCCGCAAGGGCTTGCCGTCGGGCGTCTCGCGCACGCCGTCGCCGTCGCGGTCCACATAGCCGTACAGGTCCAGCAGCGCACGGGCTCGCGGCAGGTCGTAGTCGCCCATCTCGCTCTTGAAGGCCGTGTCGTAGCCGCTCGTGTTGGGCGTGATCGGCGACTGCGCGACGATGGCCTGGCCGCGGTACATGCGCTCGATGATGCGCGGCACGTTCAGGCCCAGCGAGATCGCGCGGCGCAGCGCGACGCGTTCGGGTTCCATGCCGCCGAAGACCGGGTCGCGCATGTCGATGTAGAAGAAGACCGAATCGGGGTTCAGCGTGCGCGCCAGGCGGATGCCGCGCCGCGCCAGGCTCGGCGCGAGCTTGCCTCCGGGTGCCGCCTGGTTGACGAACTCGCCGGGCAGCGAGATCCAGTCCAGGTCGCCGTTGAGGAAGGCCAGCCAGTTCGGCTGCGACTCCTCGATCACCGAGATCTCCACGCGGTCGACCATCGGCAGGCGCCGCCCCTGGAGGCGCGCGGCGACGGCCTCGGCCCACGCATCACCCGGCGTCGGCTGCTCGTCGTAGACACGCGGCCGGTAGTTCGCGTGGCGCTCGAGCACGATGCGCGAACTGCGGCGCCACGACACCAGGCGGAACGGGCCGGTGCCGACCGGGTGCGCCATGATGTCGTCGCGGTGGCGTTCGACCACCTCGCGGGCCAGCGCGCCCATCTGGCTGTTGTTGGCCAGCAGCTCGATGAGGCGCGGCCGCGGCTCCTTCAGCGTGATCTGCAGGCGGTGGCGCCCGGTCGCGCGCAGGCCCTCGACCGGGGCGTCGTAGTCGAACGGCTTCTTCTGGTCGATCGCGGCCTTGCGCAGCTCGTTCAGGCCCAGGATGCCCAGCTCCTGGATCTCGGTCGCCGCCGGGCTCTTGTAGGCCGGGTCGACGAAACGCTTCCAGCTGTAGACGTAGTCCTGCGCCGTCAGCTCGCGCGGCTGGCCGCCGAAGGCCGGGTGGTCCTGGAACAGGATGCCGGGCTGGATCTCGAAGGTCCAGACGCGGAAGTCCGCCGACACCTCGGGCATCGCCACCGCGGTGTTCGGGCGGATGCGGTGCGGCCGCGCCAGGTGGTCGTAGCGGTACGGCGCCTCGAAGATGTGCGCGGTGACGGTGCGCGAGTAGATGTCGTTGGTCTGCGCCGGGTCGAAGCCGGTCTCGGGGGAGGGGAACGACACGCGCAGCGTCTTCAGGGCCGCGGCGGCCGGTCGCGGCGCGCCCTCGGCGGGCCCGCCGGCCGTCTGCGCGGCCAGTTCCCATGCCGGCAGCAGCCCGGCGCCGGCGGCCAGTGCCCGCCGCCGCGTCCAGCCACCGGAGCCCGCCATCGCGACCCGCTCAGCGCACCGCCGCGGCCTGCGCGGCCGCGTCGACGTCGACGTACTTCCACTGCTCGCGCACGAAGATGTTGCGCTCGTAGCCGGTCACCCACGGGTGGGTCAGGTCGGTGAAGATGCGGTGCACGTGCACCTTGTACGGCATGTAGGCGATCAGGATGCGCTTGGCCCGCTCGATCAGCGCCTGCCGCTCGGGTCCGTCGGGCAGGCTGCGCTGCTGCTCGTACAGGCGGTTCAGTTCCGGATGGTCGAAGCGCGCGTGGTTGCTCTGGCCCTTGTTCGGGCCGTAGCCCATCGCGATGAAGGTGTCGGCATCGGGCTGCCCGGCCAGCCAGCCCACGCCCCACATCATCAGCTTGCCGGCCCGCGAGGCCTTCAGGTTCTCGGGCCACTTCGCGGCCTTGAACTCGATGCGGATGCCCAGCGCATCCATGTTGCGCTTCCACTGCTCGATGAGCTGGCGGCTCTGCTGGTCGGGCTGCGTCGCGTACTCGAGCAGCAGCGGCTTGCCGTCGGGCTGGTCGCGCCAGCCGTCGCCGTCCTTGTCGACATAACCGTGCAGGTCGAGCAGCGCCTTCGCGCGCGGCAGGTTGTACTCGCTCATCTCGGACTTGAAGGCCGGGTCGTATCCCCAGACGTTCGGACCGATGGTGCTCTGCGCCGGGATCGCCTGCCCGCGCCGCACCATGCGGATCTCGCGCTCGAGGTCGACGGCCAGGCTGATGGCCCGGCGCAGCGCGACCTTCTCCGGCGTGTAGCCGCCGACCACGGGGTTCTCCATCGCGAAGTAGCTGTGCGCGATGTCGGCGCGCGAGTAGCGGTTCATCCGGATGCCCTGGCGGGCCAGGTTCGGCGCGAGGCGGTTGTTCGGGATCACGCTGTTGGCGAAGTCGGCGGGCAGCTCGTCGAGCAGGTCGGCCTCCTTGTTCAGGAACGACAGCCAGCGCGGCTGGTTCTCCTCGATGATGGCGATCTCGACGCGGTCGAGCATCGGCAGCCGCCGGCCCTTGAGCTGCGCGGCGACCTGCTGCAGGTCGGGCCGGTCCGCCGGCGCCTCCTCGTCGTAGAACACCTCGCGGTAGCCGGGGTTGCGCTCCAGCACGATGCGCGAGCTGCGTTTCCAGGCGCCGAGCCGGAACGGCCCCGTGCCCACCGGGTGCTCGCCGATGCGGTCGCCGTAGTGCTCGACGACCTCGCGGGCGACCGCGCCGGTGAACGACGCGTCGGCGAAGTACTGCGCGAAGCGCGGCGCCGGCTCGGCCAGCCGGATCTGGAAGGTGTAGCGGTCCAGCACGCGCAGGCCCTCGACCTCGCGGTCGTAGTCGAAGGGCTTCTTCGCGGCGATCAGCTCGCGGCGCAGCTCCGACAGGCCGAGGATCTTCGCGTTCTCGAGGATGTAGAGGTTGCCGCTCTTCCAGCGCGGGTCGTAGTGGCGCTTGAGCGCATAGACGTAGTCGGCGGCGGTCAGCTCGCGCCGGCGGCCCTGGAAGGCCGGGTCGTCGGCGAAGAAGATGCCCGGCCGGATGCGGATCGTGAAGGTCCGGAAGTCCGGCGAGATCTCCGGCATGGCCGCGGCGGTGTTCGGCCGCATCCGGAAAGGCCGCGCCAGGTAGGCCCACTCGAACGGAGCCTCGAGGATGCCGGTGACGACCGTGCGCGAGTACAGGTCGGTGATCTGCGCCGGGTCGAAGCTCGACTCGGCGACGCGGAAGGCGTAGCGCAGCGTCTTCGTGCGTCCGTCGACGCTCGTCGCCGACGCGAGGCCGGCCACCAGCAGCAGGCTCGCGGCCAGCAGCAGGGCCAGTCGCTTCATGGTTCCGTTTCGCACCGGTGTTGCGGACAAAGGCGGCAGTCTAGCGGCGGGGCGCCCGGGCCTCGCTCGCGAGTTTCCCGCGCGTTCCGGAGGTCTTGTCCCCACGCGGGCACGGGGTCGCGCTTAGGGAAGCCCTGCACGGGCAGCCGCCGGCGAGCGGCCTACACTCGCGCCTTTCCTCGTCACGGAAGCCTCGTCCCGATGGCCGCTTACCTGCTGCGGCGCTTGTGGCAAATGGTGCCGACCCTGCTCGGCGTCGTGCTGCTGGTGTTCTTCCTCTTCAAGTTCTTCGGCGGCGACCCCGCCGAGATCCTCGGCGGCCTGAACGCGACGCCGGAGCAGATCGCCGCGATCCGCCAGCAGCTCGGCCTGGACCAGTCGGTGTGGGTGCAGCTCGGGATCTACCTGAAGAGCATCGTGACCTTCGACTGGGGCAAGAGCTGGGCCACCAACGAGGCGGTCAGCAACCTGTTCCGCACGCGGCTGCCCGCCACGCTGACGGTCATGCTGCCGATCCTGATCGTCGAGGTGCTGATCGCGATCCCGATCGCGATGTGGGTCGCCTACCGGCGCGGCTCGTTCGCCGACCGCACGATCATGATCATCAGCACGGTGGCGCTGTCGATCAGCTTCCTCGTCTACATCATCGTCGGGCAGTACCTGTTCGGCTTCCAGCTCGGCTGGTTCCCGGTGCAGGGCTGGAGCGACAGCACCTGGACCAACCTGACGACCTACGTGCCCCTGCCGCTGATGCTCGCGGTGATGGTCGCGCTGGCACCGTACACGCGGCTGTACCGCACCTTCTTCCTCGACGAGCTGGGCCACGACTACGTGCGCACCGCGCGCGCCAAGGGCATGACCGAGGGCGCGGTGATGTTCCGGCACGTGCTGCGCAACGCGATGATCCCGATCCTGACCAACGTCGGCCTGGCGCTGCCCAGCGTCTTCGTCGGCTCGTTCCTGATCGAGGTCTTCTTCTCGATCCCCGGCCTGGGCCGCGAGGTGCTGCTGGCGGTCAACCGCAGCGACTACCCGGTGATCCAGGCGGTGGCGGTCTACCTGGCGATGCTGACGATGCTGATCAACCTGACCGTGGACCTGCTGTTCAAGCTGGTCGACCCGCGGGTGCAACTCAAATGAACACGGCTGCCGCTTCCGCCGCCGGCGCGGCGCCTCCCGCCCTGGAACGCTCCGAGGGTGTCTGGCACGCCGCCTGGCGGCGCTTCAAGACCGACCGCGTCGGCCTGGTCTCGGCCCTGATCGTCGTCGGCTTCCTCGTGCTGATCCTGGCGTCCTGGCTCGGGCTGGTCGCCAAGTCGTGGCAGGACGAGGTCGGCGTGGCCAACGCGCCGCCGACTTTCCTCGGCCCGCGGCCGGCCGAGGCCATCGGCACGATCGAGGTCCCGAAAGGGCCGAACGTCGACCTGTCGGCGATCGACCCGCTCGCGCCGCGATACAAGGAGTGGGACGAGCGCGCCGCGCAGTACAAGACGGTCGAGCGGCCGAAGGCCGAGACGCTGCCGCTGGGCGGCGACCGGCTGGGCCGCGACGTGCTCGCCAAGGCCATCAAGGGTACCGAGATCTCGGTCTTCGTCGGCATCTTCGCGGCCATCGTCGCCACCTGCATCGGCACCATCCTCGGCGCGTTCTCCGGCTTCTTCGGCGGCAAGGTCGGCGACTTCCTCGAGTGGCTGTACAACGTCTTCGAGGCCATCCCCGGCATCCTGCTGATCTTCGCTTTCGCCGCGGTCTTCGGCCGCGGGATCCTGACCGTGGTGCTGATCCTCGGGCTGACCGGCTGGACCGGCCTGTACCGCCAGGTGCGCGCCGAGTTCATGAAACACGGCGGGCGCGAGTACGTGCGCTCGGCCGAGGCCATCGGCGCGTCGGCCTGGAGCCGGATGTTCAAGCACATCCTGCCCAACGTCAGCCACGTGATCCTCGTGCGCATGAGCCTGCTGGTGGTGGGCTTCATCAAGAGCGAGGTCATCCTGTCGTACCTGGGCCTGGGGGTCGGCGTCGAGGATGTCTCCTGGGGCACGATGCTCGCCGAGGCGCAGAGCGAGCTGATCCTCGGCTACTGGTGGCAGCTGGCCGCCGCGACGCTGTTCATGGCGATCTTCGTCACCGCGTTCTCGCTGCTGGCCGACGCGGTGCGCGACGCGCTCGATCCCAAGCTGCGCGGATTGGAATGAGCCCCCACGCTCGCTTTCGCTCGCTGCCCCCCGAGGGGGCGCTTGCAGCAGGCCGGCCGAGCCGGATCTGCGCAAGTCCTTGGCTGGACCTCTTGCGCGCGCCGCCTGGCGTGCGGTGGGACGACTGAATGCTGCTTTCCATCCAGGACCTGCACGTGGCCTTCCGCATGGGCAAGGTCGGCGGCGCCGTGCAGCGGGCCCAGGCCGTCAAGGGCGTGGGCTTCGACGTGCCGGAGAACACCACGGTGGCCCTCGTGGGCGAGTCCGGCTCCGGCAAGAGCGTCACGGCGATGTCGATCCTGAACCTGCTGCCTGACAACGCCGAACGCTCGGGCCGCGTGCTGTGGCAGGGCCGCGACCTGCTGAAGGCCTCGCTGGCCGAGCTGCAGGCGCTGCGTGGCAAGGAGATCGCCTGCGTCTTCCAGGACCCGATGCAGTCGCTGAACCCGGTGTTCACGGTCGGCGCGCAGCTGGCCGAGCCGCTGCGCAAGCACGTCGGGCTGTCGAAGGCTGCCGCGCTGAAACGCGCCGAGGAGCTGCTCGGCGAGGTCGGCATCCCCGATCCGGCGCGGCGCATGAAGTCCTATCCGCACGAGATGTCCGGCGGTCAGCAGCAGCGCGTGATGATCGCGATGGCCCTGTCGTGCGAACCGAAGCTGCTGATCGCCGACGAGCCGACGACGGCGCTGGACGTGACGATCCAGCGGCAGATCCTCGAGCTGATCGGCGGCCTGAAGAACAGCCGCCGCATGAGCGTGCTGTTCATCAGCCACGATCTGGGCGTCGTCGGCGAGATCGCCGACCATGTCGTCGTGATGCGCAACGGCGGCGTGCGCGAGCAGGGGCCCGTCGCGCGCATCTTCAGTGCGCCGCAGGACAGCTACACCAAGGCGCTGCTCGCCTGCCGGCCCAGCCTGCAGGGCAATCCGGCGCGGCTGACCGTGGTCGACGACCACATCGCGCAGCAGGAGGGCGCCCAGGTCTCGGCGGCCGTCGCCAAGCCGAAGGATCCGCAGGCTCCGGTCGTCCTCGAGGTGCGCTCGCTGGCCAAGAGCTTCTTCATCCGCGAGGGCTTGTTCGCCAGGCGCGAGTTCAAGGCCGTGCGGGACGTCAACTTCCAGCTGCGCAAGGGCCACACGCTGGGTGTCGTCGGCGAATCGGGATCGGGCAAGACGACGATGGGGCTGACGCTGCTGCGGCTGCACGAGCCCACCGGCGGCGAGGTGCTGTTCGACGGCCGCAACCTGCTGACGCTGGGCGACGCCGAGCGCCAGGCGATGCGCCGGCGCATCCAGATCGTCTTCCAGAACCCCTATGCCAGCCTGAACCCGCGCTTCACCATCGGGCAGACGCTGGTCGAGCCGATGGAGATCCACCGCATCGGCGCGAACACCCTCGAGCGCGAGCAGCGTGCGCGCTCGCTGCTCGGCAAGGTCGGCCTGACCGACAGCGCGTTCGGCAAGTACCCGCACGAGTTCTCCGGCGGCCAGCGCCAGCGTATCGCGATCGCGCGCTGCCTGACGCTCAACCCGGAGGTGCTGGTGCTCGACGAGGCCGTCTCGGCCCTCGACGTCTCGGTGCAGGCGCAGGTGCTGAACCTGCTGAAGGACCTGCAGGACGAGCTGGGGCTGGCGTACATCTTCATCAGCCACGATCTGGCCGTCGTGCGCTTCATCAGCGACGAGGTGATGGTGATGAAGGACGGGGAGGTCGTCGAGCAGGCCAGCGCCGCCGAGATCCTCGCCGCCCCGAAGCAGGAGTACACGAAGCGCCTGCTGTCGGCGATCCCTCGCGGCTGGCAGCCGGCAGCCCGCTGAGCATCGGGATCTCCCCACACGCCGGCCGGGCGCGCCGCCGCAGCAACATTCCGGCAACCGAGTTGCGGCAGGCTGTTCCCCGGTGCCGGATGCCGATGCGCCGCCACCGGGTCTCGTCGCCGCCGGCGCAGGCCGGCGATGCCGCCCGTCGGTTGCAGCCCGAAGCTTTGCCGATCCAACCGCCCGTGGCGCCCTGAGGGTGGATGCCAGGCGACGACCTCCGAAGGTGTTCCCGTGAGTCTCCGACCCTTGACGAGCCGCACCGCCCTGGCCGCCGCGCTGTGCATCGCCGCTCGTGGCGTGGCCGCCCAGGGCGGCGATCCGGCTCCCGCGTCGCCGGCGCAGCCCGCCTCCGCCCCCGCGGCGAGGCCGGCCCCGCCGGCGTCCCGACCGGCCGCGGCACCGCCTGCCGCCGCGCCGCAGCGGGTCGAGATCACCGGCGGCCGTGCCAGTGATGACGAGCAGCGACGCCAGTCGACCGCCGCGAAGATCGTCGTCGGCCGCGAGGAGATCGAGAAGTTCGGCGACGCGACGATCGGCGAGGTGCTGCGGCGGCTGCCCGGTGTCACGACGCCCGGGGCCCCGGGTCGCGGCGGGCCGCCGCGCATGCGCGGCCTGGGCGGCGGCTTCACCCAGCTGCTGATCGACGGGCAGCGCATCCCGCCGGGCTTCTCGCTGGAGTCGCTGACACCCGAGCAGGTCGAGCGCATCGAGATCCTCCGCGCGCCGACGGCCGAGACCGGAGCGCGCGCGATTGCCGGCACCATCAACATCATCACGCGCGAGGGCTTCCGGCGCCGCCTCAACGAACTGCGCCTGGGCACCTCGGTGGAGAACGGCCAGGCCACGCCAGGCGTCTTCTGGACGCGCAACGACTCGGCCGGCAACCTCACGTACACCCTCAGCGCCGCGGCCTTCCGACCCTGGCGCGACAGCCGCAACGAGGTCGATCGCGAGCTCAGCGACACGGCCAGCGGCGCGCTGCTGGAGCAACAGCGCGAGGTGTCCGACACGCAGGAGCGCCGCCAGGGCCTGCACCTCACGACGCGGCTGCAGTGGCGGCTGGGCGAGCCGGGCGACTCGCTGATGCTGATGCCGTCGGTCTTCCACAACGAAGGCCGCACGCGGCGTGACGCGGTGCTGACTCAAGCCCTGCCGGTTGCGGTGCCGTCGCAACCATCCACGCTGCCGCCCTACGACAGCAGCCTGGGCGACGGCACGAGCCGCAGCACGGCGGCACGCCTGAACCTGCAGTGGCGGCAGCGTGTCGCCGGCTGGCGCCTCGAGCTGCAGGGCGGGCTCGGGCAGTTCGAGTCGTCCAGCCGGACCCGGCGCGATACCCTCGGCGGCCGCGGCGCGCAGCGCTTCGACGACAGCGCGCACACCCGCGACCGGTCGCTGAACCTGAGTGCCAAGGCCAGTTCGCTGCTCGGCGGGCGTGCTGCCGACGGGGGCGGCGAGCACAGCCTGGTGAGCGGGCTGGAGGTCGAGGGCAACCGGCGTCACGACACCCGCACGAGCCTGCTCGACGGCACGCCGCTGCTCACGGACTTCGGCGACGACCTGGCCGCCTCGAGCCTGCGCCTGGCGGGCTACGCGCAGGACGAGTGGGCACTCGACAAGCACTGGGCCGTGCATGCCGGGCTGCGCTGGGAGGGCATCACGACCCGCGGCCAAGCCGAGGCCGGTGGACGGCCGGAGAACCGCAGCCGCGTGACGACGCCGCTCGTGCACGTGCTGTGGAAACCCGACCCGGCCCGCCGCGACCAGGTGCGCCTGAGCCTGACGCGCAGCTACCGCTCGCCGTCGCTGGCCACGCTGATCGCGCGGCCGAACCTCAACACCACCAACCCGGTGCCGGGCCCGAACACGCCGACGACGCCGGACACGGCCGGCAACCCGGCGCTGCGGCCCGAACTCGCCCGCGGCCTGGACCTGGCCTTCGAGCGCTACCTGGAAGGCGGCGGCGTGCTCAGCGCGAACCTGTTCCACCGGCAGATCAGCGACCTGATGCGCCGCGTCGTCGCTCTCGAGGCGGTGAGCTGGGCGCCCGTGCCGCGCTACGTCGCGCGCCAGCAGAACATCGGCGACGCCCGCACGCAGGGCATCGAGCTCGAGGCCAAGTTCCGCCTCGACCAGGCGATCGCCGACGCGCCGCGGGTGGAGTTGCGCAGCAACCTCAGCCTCTACCGGTCGCGCGTCGACGGGGTTCCGGGCCCCGACAACCGGCTCGACAGCCAGGCCAAGGCGAGCGCCAACCTCGGCGCCGACTACCGCTTCCGGGGCTGGCCGCTGACTGTGGGCGGCAATGTCAACTGGGTGCCGGGCTACCGCACGCGGCTGTCCGACGAGGAGACGACCACCGTCGACCGCCGCAGGGTCTTCGACGCCTACGCGCTGTGGACCATCGGCCCGGGCGTCGCCCTGCGCCTGCTGGGCAGCAACCTCGCGCCGGAGGACGCCCTGTCGACGCGGGAATATGTCGAAGGCGGCACGCGGAGCTTCGCGAGCAACCGTGCCGCCTCGTACACGAACTGGCAGCTGCGGCTGGAGCTGAAGCTGTAGCCCTCCCAGCCCCGCGGCGCGGGGAAACGCCACTGGCACACCCTGCCGAGGGTGCGCACACTGCGCCGTTCGACCGTTAGCGCCCGACGACCATGATCCATCGCCGCCACCTGCTCCTCGCCGGCCCTTCGGCCCTGCTCGGCCTTGCGCTGCCCGGTGCCACGCGCGCCCAGGCGCCGGGCGGCTGGCCGACGAAGACCGTGCGCATCGTCGTGCCGTTCGCCGCCGGCGGCACGACCGACATCCTCGCCCGGGCACTGGCGCCCGAGTTGCAGCGTGTCTTCGGCCAGCCCTTCGTCGTCGACAACAAGGCCGGCGCCGGCGGCAACCTGGGCGCCACCGAGGTGGCGCGTTCGGCGCCCGACGGCTACACGCTGCTGATGGGCACGGTCGGCACGCATGCGATCAACGCGTCCCTGTACCCGAAGATGCCCTTCGACCACGTCAAGGATTTCGCACCGGTCGCGCTGGTGGCCGGCGTGCCCAACGTGCTGGTGCTGAATCCCGGCAGCGCGCAGCGCTACAACATCCAGACCGTGCCGGACCTTGTGCGCGCGGCGCGGGCCAACCCCGGTCGGCTGAACATGGCCAGCTCGGGCAACGGCACGTCGATCCACCTCGCGGGCGAACTGTTCAAGACCATGACCGGGACCTTCATGGTCCACTTCCCGTACCGCGGTTCGGGGCCGGCGCTGCTGGACCTGATCGGCGGCAACATGGACCTGATGTTCGACAACCTGCCCAGCGCGATGCCGCACATCCGCGCCGGCAAGCTCAAGGCGCTCGCCGTGACCAGTGCGGCCCGCTCGCCGGCGCTGCCCGAGGTGCCGACCGTTGCCGAGGCCGGCGGCCCGATGCTGAAGGACTTCGAAGCCAGTTCCTGGTTCGGGCTGCTCGCCCCGGCGGGCACGCCGGCCGAGGTCGTGACGCGCCTGCAGCAGGAGACCGTCAAGGCCCTCGCGCTGCCGGCCATCAAGGAACGCCTGCTCGGGCTCGGGGCGATGCCCAGCGGCACCGGCGGCGCGGACTTCGCGCGCTACATCGACCGCGAGACGCAGAAGTGGGCCAAGGTCGTCAAGGCCTCCGGCGCGAAGATCGACTGACGCCCCTGGCGGGAGGCACGGCCGGCGCGGGCCGGCACAGCCCGGTCATCAGACCGTGATCGGGTCCAGCGCCGCCTGGACGCGGCGCGCGGCCTTCAGCACCCGAGCCGGCTCCCAAGCGACCTGCGGCGCGATGCGCTCGATCGCCGGTTCCAGGGCCTCGGGTTCGAACAGCAGCGCATTGGCGATCACCGACAGGCCGCAGACCGGCCGCTTGTCGACCGCCTGCGGCAGCTCGCCACTGGCCAGCACGCCGACGTGGTGGCGCACGCTGGCCACGGCCGCGGCCGCCAGGCCCCAGCTCTCGCACAGCGCGGCGCCCAGTGCATCGTGCGCAACGCCGAATCCGACCTTCTCCAGCTCGAGCAGCGAGGCGTCGTCGGGCGCGGCACGCAGCATCGCGCGGTAGTGGTCGCTGGCGTGACGGAACAGCACCGCCTTGCCGCACTCCTCGAACAGGCCCGCCGAATGCGCGGCCCAGGCATCCGCGTCCAGCGCCTGCGCGAGGCGCCCCATGACCAGGCCGCGCCGTCCGGCGCGATCCCACAGCGGCTCGAGCTCGGCCGCCGGCGGGAAGGCAGCCCGCAGGCCCATCTCGTAGGTGATCGCCGCCACCTCGCGCAGGCCGAGGTAGGTGATGGCCTGCTGCACGGTCTGCACCCGGCCGTCCAGCCCGTACAGCGAGGAGTTGACCGCCTTCAGCACCGCGGCGGCCAGCGCCATGTCGGACTCGACCAGTTGCGCAACGGCCGGCAGGTCGATCGAGTCGCGCGCCAGCAGCAGCGACATGCGCACCAGCGCGTCCGGCTGCGCCGGAATGTCGATGTCCAGCTCGCGCAACTGCGCATTCACGCCCATGACCGTCTCCCCGGGCACCCGCGCCCGACCCGCGAACGCCGATCCTAGGCGCCGGCCCAAGGCGGGCATGCGGCAATAAGCACCGCGTTCCGTGACGTGCACCACGGTGGGGTCGGGCTCGCGGCGACGCCGCTGCGCCGCGTGGCCGCGGGCAAGCGGCCGGCGCGGTGCATGCGGCGAACGAAGGCCTGGAAAACAAGAGGGCGCCCATCGGGCGCCCTGTGCGAATGCCCCAGTCCGGGGTCCCGGGAACGACCGGCGGCCCGCTCGAGGCGAGTTGTGAACCGAAGGCGGGCGTCGGTCCTGCCGACGCCTCGTCGATCCTCGGTCACTCGTGGTTGTCGTGCGTCTCCTCGTACTCCTCGCGGCCGGTCCGGCTACACGGCCAGCGGCCGTGCCGACGATGCACCGAGCGAGTGCGCGAAATGTAGGAGCATGCACGCCCGCACCAGACCGGGGATTTCCCTAGCTCCCGCGCGGCTCGCCGCCTCAGGATGCCCCGACCAGCCATTGCGCTGCCCGCTCGGCGATCATCAGCGTCGGCGCGTTGGTGTTGCCGCTGGTGATCGTGGGCATCACGCTCGCATCGGCGATGTGCAGGCCGCGCACGCCGCGAACCGCGAGCCGCGGGTCGACCACCGCCTGCGGGTCGTCGACCCGGCCCATCCGGCACGTGCCCACCGGGTGGAAGATCGTCGTCCCGATGTCGCCGGCCAGGCGTGCGAGGTCGTCGTCGGTGGTGTGGTGGCTGCCGGGCTTGAGCTCCCGGGGAGCGAAGCGGGCGAGCGCGGGCTGCGCGACGATGCGCCGCGTCAGGCGCAGGGACTCCGCGGCGACCCGCCGGTCCTCTTCGGTGCTCAGGTAGTGAGGCTGGATCTGCGGCGCCGCCCGTGGGTCGGCGCTGGCTATGCGCACCTGGCCTCGCGAACTCGGGTTCAGGTTGCAGACGCTGGCGGTGAAGGCATCCTGCCGATCCAGCGGCTCGCCGAAGGCCGGCAGGCTCAGCGGCTGGACGTGGTATTCGAGGTTCGGCCAGGCGCGCTGCGGCGACGACGGCGCGAAGGCGCCGAGCTGCGAGGGGGACATGCTCATCGGCCCCCGGCGCGTCAGCAGGTACTGCAGCGCGATCCCGGCCTTGCCGACCCAGGAGTGCGCGATCGTGTTCAGCGTGCGTGCGCCTTCGACCGCGTAGACCGCGCGGATCTGCAGGTGGTCCTGCAGGTTCTCGCCGACGCCGCTCAGCTCGTGCTGCACGGAGATGCCGTGGCGGGCGAGCAGGGCCGCCGGCCCGATGCCCGAGAGCTGCAGGATCTGCGGCGTGCCGACCGCGCCCGCGGCCATCACCACCCCGCGCGACGCACTGGCCTGCATCGCCACGCCCCGCGGCGGCTGCCAGCGCACGCCACGGCAGTGCAGGCGGCCGTCGCCGGCCCGCTCGAGCAGCAGCGCCTCGACGTGCGCGCCGGTGATCACGCGCAGGTTCGGCCGGTGCCGCACCGGCCGCAGGAAGGCCTTGCTGGCGTTCCAGCGCACGCCCGCGCGCTGGTTGACCTCGAAGTAGCCGACGCCGAGGTTGTTGCCGGTGTTGAAGTCGTCGGTGGCCGGGATGCCCGCCTGCTGCGCGGCCTGCGCGAAGGCGTCGAGTATCGGCCAGCTCAGGCGCTGGCGCTCGACACGCCACTCCCGGCCGCTGCCATGCCACTCGCCGGGGCCGCGCCAGTGATCCTCGTGGTGCATGAACCAGGGCAGGCACGCCTCCCATCGCCACTGCGCCTCGCCGGTGATCTCGGCCCAGTGGTCGTAGTCGCGGCGCTGGCCGCGCATGTAGATCATCCCGTTGATGCTCGAGCTGCCGCCGAGCACCTTGCCGCGCGGGTAGCGCAACCGCCGCCCGTTCAGGCCCGGGTCCGGCTCGGTGTGGTACAGCCAGTCGGTGCGCGGGTTGCCGATGCAGTAGAGGTAGCCCACCGGGATGTGGATCCACGGGTAGTCGTCCTGCCCGCCGGCCTCGAGCAGCAGCACGCGGCGCGCGGGGTCGGCGCTCAGCCGGTTGGCGAGCAGGCACCCCGCGGTGCCGGCACCGACGACGATGTGGTCGAACTGCAGCTCGCTCGGGGTTTCGGTCATCGGGTTAGCCCTTGGACGGCAAAACAACAGTTCGACACGGGATACTTGGACGCGACGAACGGCGAAAGCCCATAATCGCCAGTTCGTGGTTGGATGCCGCACCTGTAGCTGATGGATCCCGCTGGGATGCACCTTGGAACGAAGCTGGGTTGAAGCTCCACATGTTGTTGGTACTGGGTATTTGAGATCGAGGGCTTCCCCGTGGGAAACAAACTTTACGTCGGCAACCTGGCCTATTCTGTTCGCGACGAGTCGCTGCAGCAGGCCTTTTCGCAGTTCGGCTCCGTCACGTCCGCCAAGGTCATGATGGACCGCGAGACCGGCCGTTCGAAGGGCTTCGGCTTCGTCGAGATGGGCAGTGATGCCGAGGCGCAGGCCGCGATCAACGGCATGAACGGCCAGTCGCTCGAGGGCCGCGCCGTGGTCGTCAACGAGGCCCGCCCGCGCGAGGAGCGTCCGGGCGGCTATGGCGGTGGCGGCGGCAGCCGTGGCGGCTATGGCGGCGGCGGTGGTGGCTACGGTGGCGGCGGTGGTGGTGGCGGCTACGGCGGTGGCGGCGGCGGCGGTGGCCGCAGCCCCTACGGCGGCGGCGGTCGCAGCCCCTACGGCGGTGGTGGCCGCAGCGGTGGGGGTGGCGGCGGCTATGGTGGCGGCGGCGGCGGTGGCCGCGGCGGCTACTGAGCAACCCCAGGGCCGGGCAACCTCCGGCCCGCCCCTCACGGGGCCCAGGTGACGCGCCGAGCCGGTTTAACCCCGGCATTGCATCCTCGGACGACCGACATCGGATCCAAGGCCCGCTTGCCGCGGGCCTTGTCGCATCCGCGCCCGGGCTTGCCCCCGGTGGCCGCTGCCGGCCTATGAGGCGCGGCGCGGCTTGCGGCCACGGCCTGCCAGCAGGCGGTCGAACCAGGCGTTGGGCAGCAAGCGCAGCAGCTTGGCCACCGCGGCCATCTGCCATGGGATCACGCGGTAGCTGACACCGGCCGCGATGGCCCGGAAGGCACGGTCGGCGAAGGCCTCGGCCGGCATCAGGAAGGGCATCGGATACGGGTTGCGCGCCGTCAGCGGCGTCGCGATGTAGCCCGGCAGCAGCGTCACCACCTGCACCCCGAAGGCGCGGCATTCCCCGCGCAGGCTTTCGCAGTAGGCCACCACGGCAGCCTTGCTGCCGCAATAGGCGCCATGGCCGGGCAGGCCGCGGATCGCGGCCACGCTGGCGATGCCCACCAGCCGCCCGCTGCGCCGCTCGCGCATCGCCGCCACGAAGGGATGGAAGGTCGCCGCCAGCCCGACCACGTTGGTGGCGTAGGTGTCGCGCAGCGCGTCGATGTCGCCGCGGTCGGCGGTGTCCACGCCCACGCTGATGCCGGCATTGGCGATCACCACGTCGGGCAGGCCCTGGGCGTCGATGCAGGCCTGGCCGGCGGCGACGATGCTGTCGATCTGCTGCACGTCGGCTTCGTAGATGCCGCAGCGCGCGGCATCCAGGCCCTGCTGCAAGGCCCATTCGCGCAGGCCGTCGCCACGCCGGGCCACCAGGGCCAGCCGCCAACCCGAGCGCAGGTAGCGCGCGGCCAGCGCCTGGCCGATGCCGCTCGAGGCCCCGGTGATGAAGACCAGCGGCGCCGCCGTCACGAGGCACCCCGCTCCGCGGCCGGCGCCGCCAACCGGGCGCGCAGCCGGCCCTGAAGCTCCAGCAGGCGTTTGCCGTGGTCGTACGACAGGCCGGCGGCCTGCAGTTCGTCGCCGCCGGCAGACACCGTCACCGGGCGGTGGGTGACCACGCGTTCGGTGACCAGGAAGGCATGCAGGAAGTCGCTGCGCATCTCCAGCGGCTGGCCTTGCGCGCCGGTGCTGGTGACGCGGGCACCCCCGTGCAGCTGCACCTCGCTGATGTCGCCATTGGCCAGCGCGCGGTCGGCCAGCGCCAGCGTCACACGGCCGTCGGTACCCACGGCACGGATGCGCGCGCCGTCGATCTCGTAGCGATCGGTATCGGGGTAGTGGCGCAGCCGCTCGCCTTCGACGCGCACGCGCAGCTGGCCGCTGCGGTCGAAACGTTCGATGGCGAAGCCGCTCATCATGTAGTCGGGTTCGCGCCGCAGCTCGGCCGGTGCCGGTGCCGGCGGCAGGGCCGGCGTGTGCTTGACCAGCCACCAGGTCGAGCCCGCCAGCAGCGCCATCAGCAGCAGCGGCAGGTAGGTCGAGAGCGCGTCGCGCAGCCGAAGGTGCCAGGGCTGGCGCCGGCGCGGCGGCCCGCCCGGCGCCGGTCCGAGCGAGATCGGCACTTCCGGCAGGTCGGGCAGGTGCAGTTCGACGGCCACGATCGTGCGTTCCGGGGGGTGCGCTAGCGCGCGTCCAGCGTGCCCTGGTGGGCCTGCAGCAGCTGCGCGTAGTGGCCACCGGCCATCAGCAGCAGGTCGCAGAATTCCCTGGCCGCACCGTGGCCGCCCGCGGCGGCCGTCACATGGTGGGCCACAGCCTTGACCTCGACATGGGCATTGGGCGGCGCACAGGCCAAGCCGGCCTTCAGCAGCAGCGGCAGGTCGGGCCAGTCGTCGCCGATGGCGGCCGCCTCGGCCCAGCCGACGCCACGTTCGGCCAGCACGGCCTCGGCCGCCGCCTGCTTGTCGTGCACGCCGTACAGCGCCCGCGCCAGGCCGAGGTCGGCGATGCGCCGCCGCACCGCCGGTGAATCGCGC
>ERZ761602.1871-NODE-1871-length-35829-cov-6.995360_pt1 | contig 35829 bp, 43 predicted proteins | sample MGYA00512165_ERZ761602 | MGnify/ENA primary metagenome ERZ761602 (study PRJEB28899, sample SAMN02445085) | bioreactor sludge metagenome | biome: EBPR sludge; isolation source: Thorneside wastewater treatment plant | place: Australia: Brisbane, Thorneside...
CTGCTTCTTCTTGCCTTGCTGGTCACTGGTTGCGCCGCCGAGGCCCCGCAACGCGCCCCGCAAGTGGCCAGTTCAGGGGGCAGCGAACAACCCGCCAGACCCGATCCCGCGGCGCCCAAACCCCCTCCCCAGAAGCCCGCGCCCGAGCCTGAGGAGAATCCCCCGCCACTCCTGAAGGACCGCTCGGCAGAGTCCGACTACGCGCTTTCCCCATTTGCGGCACGCTTTCTGATGGCCGAGACCTATGCCCGCGAAGGCAAGCGGGCCGCGGCCGCAGTCGTGCTGTCGGGCGTGAAGGCCAAGCTCGACGATTCCGCCGTGCGCGAGCGTCACTACATCAATCTCAAGATCGCCGAGTGCTGGGGCGGGCCGGGCCCTCAGCGCGATGCCAGCCGCGCCGAGGCCCTGATCCGGGCCGTGGAGGAGGCGAGCACCCAGGACGCGCGCCTGCTGGCCGATGCCGCCATGGCACGCTGCCTGTGCAGCCTCGGCGCGGAAAACCTCGATCAAGCCGAGGCGGACATGCTCTCTTCGCTGGGCCATTACGAACGGGCCGAGGCCCACGCCCGCTATGTGGAGGCCGCGCGCTTTGCGCTTCGCGCCTTCGTCAAGGCTGAGCAGTATCAGCGCGCGCTGCGCTTTGCCCGCCTCGGCTACAGCCGCGCGCGCGAAGTTGATGACCCGGCAGGCCTGGCGCTGATGGCGCTGGACTCCGCGCTGTTGTGCTTCAGGGCTGACAGCCGCCAGACCGCCATCGAGTACCTTGATGAAGCCTATGGCGCTTCCGTGAAAGCGGGCAACGCCTGGCTGCGCAATACGGTCATTGCGGCCGCCGTAACCCATCACTTCCAGCAGGAACAGTGGCAGGATGCCGCCCGCTGGGGCGACCGCCTCCGTGACGAGACCTGGGGCAAGTTACCCACGCTGGAGGCGTCGGCGCTGGACCCCATGAGTTATGCTCGACTGCTTGCGTTCTCTGCGCTGGCTGCCCATCACGCCCGGCACGGCTCTTTGGCGAGGCGCCGGGAGTTGTTGAATGCCGCGCACCAGGCCCTGGACAAGGCCATCGACCCCGAATCTGAGGAGGCGCCCCAGGCTGAGTTGGCGGGCCTGCTCGAAAAAGTGCAGTCCGCCCTGTTGCAATTGGGCGAGGGTTAGTATCCTCTTGGCCCTTTGCACAAGCAATAAACAAGGACTCCGGAACACATGCCCACGATCAACCAGCTTTGCCGCAAGCCCCGCCGCCTGCCCCGCGCCAAGAGCAAGAGCCCCGCGCTCGATGCCAACCAGTTCAAGCGCGGCGTGTGCCTGCAAGTCAAGACTACTACGCCCAAGAAGCCGAACTCGGCCCTGCGCAAGATCGCCCGTGTGCGCCTCTCGAATCAGCGCGAAGTCACGGCCTATATTCCCGGCGAAGGCCACAACCTGCAGGAACACAACATTGTGCTCGTGCGCGGCGGCCGCGTTCGCGACCTGCCTGGTGTGCGCTACCACATCGTGCGCGGCGCGCTCGACAGCCAGGGCGTCGAAGGCCGCAAGCAGTCCCGCAGTAAGTACGGCGCCAAGCGCGGCAAGTAAGCATCATGGTGGAAGCGTGCTGAAATCATGCTCGCGGCCCGAAAGGGCCGCGAGTTTGTATTGCGCGGCGACAAGCAGGCAGAAGCCGCCAATAACACGAATCGCCAGGCGCGCAAGCGGGTGGAAAAACGACCGCTAACAGTTTGCCGACATCTGTTCTTCCCCCGCTTGACGCTCTGTTTCGCGTTGCTACATTTCCGCGCCCTTTGGGAAACCCAGTCCAGCAAACCGGAGCGAAGAGCCCATGCCACGCAACTACAAGAGCACGGAACGCTTTCTGACCGCCGACCCCGTGTACTCGAACAAGCTGCTGAGCAAATTCATCAACTGCATCATGAAGGAAGGCAAGAAGTCCGTCGCTCAGCGCATCGTCTACTCCGCGCTCGACCAGCTCAAGAAGCGCGTGCCGGACAAAGACCCCCTCGAAGTCTTCAACGAAGCCCTCAACAACTGCCGTCCCGTCGTCGAAGTCCGCAGCAAGCGCGTCGGCGGCGCCACCTACCAGGTTCCCATGGAAGTGTCCAAGAAGCGCCAGCAGGCGCTCGCCATCCGCTGGCTGATCAATGCCGCGACGGGTCGCAAGGGCAAGCCCATGCATGAGCGCCTGGCCGAAGAGCTGAGCGACGCCTACAAGCGCGAAGGTGCGGCGGTGAAGAAGCGCGAAGAAACGCACCGCATGGCCGACGCAAACAAGGCTTTTGCCCACTTCGCGTGGTAGAAGTATCAACAAGTCAGGGGTCCGGCAGGCGCCGGACCCGCTTGACTTGAGGCCCGGAGCGACAGTGCCATCGGGCCGCTTGACAGAACAGGAAGTGCCGCTACACTCTTACGCCCCGAGCCAAAAGCTGCGGGGAAATGCCATAAAGCCCGCCCGGAGAATGGGCGGGGAGCCTTGGAATACTGCCCGCGACGCACAGCGCGATCGCACAGCAGCAGAAGGCGGGCAAGTTTCAGGCGCGACGCAAGCACCCAAGGGGGTGTTTACGCCGGCCGCCTGATTTCGGTGAGCCGGCATTTTCATTGGCCGGGCAGGAACGGACAGAGCATCACGCAAGCGAGCGCCGGAGAAGCATCATGGACTTCAAGTACCTCAGAAATATCGGCATCTGCGCGCACATCGACGCGGGCAAGACCACCACGACCGAGCGCGTGCTGTTCTACACCGGCATGGTGCACAAGCCCGGCGACATCGACGACGGCACCACGGTCACCGACTACCTTAAAGAAGAACGCGAACGCGGCATCACCATTGTGAGCGCTGCGGTGACGACCTTCTGGGATCACCCGATCTCGAAGATCAAGCATATGATCAACCTGATCGACACCCCCGGGCACGTGGACTTCACGGCCGAGGTCGAGCGCTCCCTGCGCGTGCTGGACGGCGCCGTAGTGGTGTTCGATGGCAAGGAAGGCGTCGAAGCCCAGAGTGAAACCGTGTGGCGCCAGGCCAACAAGTACCGCGTGCCGCGCATCGCCTTCATCAACAAGATGGACAAGATCGGCGCTTCGTTCAAGAAGAGCGTCGACTCCATGGTGCGCCGCCTCGGCACCAACCCTGTGCCGATCCAGCTCCCCCTGGGTGAGGAAGTCGAGCACAAGGGCGTCATTGACCTGATCGAGATGCGGGCCGTCACCTTTGAAGGTGAGAGCGGCCGGGATGTCGTTTACCACCCGATCCCCGAGAAGCTCCTCGAGGACGCCAAGATCGCGCGCATCTCCATGATCGAGAAGTGCGCCGATGTCGACGACGCCATCGCCGAGCTCGTGATCGAGGACAAGACCGACCAGGTCACCAACGAGATGATTCGTCTCGCCCTGCGCAAGGGTACCCTGAGCTTCAAGCTGGTGCCCGTCGTGTGCGGCAGCGCCTACCGCTACAAGGGCATCCAGGAGATGCTGAACGCGGTGCTGTACTACCTGCCCAGCCCGTTTGATCTTCCGCCCTCGGAGGCGACGGACATGAGGGACCAGGAGAAGAAGTACACGCTGCCCTGCGATCCGGTCGGGCCCCTGGCCATCATGGCCTTCAAGACCGTGACGGAGCAGCACGGCGACCTGACCTATCTGCGCATTTACTCGGGCACGCTCAAGCAGGGCGACAGTGTGTACAACGCCCGCCTCAAGAAGCGCGAGCGCATCACGCGCTTGTGGCGCATGTTCGCCATTGACCGCGAGCCCATGGCCGAGGCGGTCGCGGGCGACATCGTCGCGGCCGTCGGCCTGGCGCAGAGCGCGACGGGCGACACGCTGTGTAATGAGGAAAAGCCGCTGATTCTCGGCGCTATCTCGTTCCCGCAAACGGTGATCTCGATGTCCATCGAGCCCAAGACCAACGCGGACCGCGAGAAGCTCAGCTATGCCCTTCAGAAGATGATGAAGGACGACCCGACGTTCAAAGTGCGCCTCGACCCCGAAACCCAGCAGACCGTGATCTCGGGCATGGGCGAGTTGCACCTCGACATCATCCGCTCGCGCATTCTCAACGAGTTCCGCGTCGAGGCCGTGGTGGGCCAGCCCCGCGTGGCCTACCGCGAGATTCCGTCCCTGCGCAAGCCCACCGAAACCGAGGGCCTGCACAAGAAGCAGACCGGCGGCGCGGGCTCCTACGGTCATTGCAAGATCCGTTGGGAACCCCTGCCCGAAGACCAGTGGGACAAGGTTGAGTTCGAGGATGAAACGGTCGGCGGCAGCATTCCGCGCCAGTTCATCAAGAACATTGAGGAAGGCGTGCGCAACACGGCGTCCTCGGGCGGCAACGCCAACTATCCCGTCTTTGGCTTCAAGGCCAGCGTGTACGACGGCAGCTACCACGACGTCGACAGCAAGGACTTCGCGTATATCGACGCCGCGCGCATCGCGTTCCGCACCCTGCTGGAGCAGGTGGGTACGGACATCCTTGAGCCGATGATGAAGGTGGAAGTGCGCGTGCCCGAAGAGTTCGTGGGCCCCATCGTGGGCGACCTGAACTCGCGGCGTGCCCGCATCGAGGGCATGGAGCAGGATGCCGACATTCGCATCATCCAGGCCGTGGCCCCGCTTTCGGAGATGTTCGGCTACGTGCAGGCCATCCGTGGCCTGAGCCAGGGTCGCGCGAACTACTCGATGGAGCCTTACCGCTACGAGAGAACGCCGAACCACGTGAAAGAGAAGATCATGGCTGAACGCGGCCCCATCGGACGTCGCATGTAATTCACAGCCCCCGCCGGCGCCTTGACCGCGCGGGGGCCGATCATTACCCTGCCGCGCCCCCGGGGCTCGGCGGGGAAGAGCGCGAGAGAGAACGAACATGGCAGAAGCAACCAAGGATCAGATCAAGATTCGCCTCGAGGCCTACGACCACGAGCTGCTGGACGCGTCGGCCAAGCGTATCTGCGAGACGGCCGTGGACAGCGGCGCCCGCGTGGCGGGGCCCATTCCTCTGCCCACGGATATCGAACGCTACACGGTTCTGCGCAGCCCGCACATCGACAAGAAGAGCCGCGAGCAGTTTGAGATCCGCACGCACAAGCGGCTGATCTACATCGGGCAGCCGACGGCGCGCACGATGGACAGCCTCCAGACCCTGGACCTGCCCGCCGGCGTGGAAGTGAAGATCAAGATGAGCTAGGCCGCTGGCCGGCCTGGAGTGATTGGACGCAGTCTTCGACCTCCGGCCTGTGAGCCGTGTCGAATCAATGAAGGAAGCACTGGAAGCGCAAGGAACAGACATGCCGGTAACCGCACTCATCGGGATCAAGCGCGAGATGTCGCAGCTCTTCAAGGCTGACGGCGAGATCGTACCCGTGACTATCCTTTCCGTTGAACCCTGCACGGTGACTCAGATCAAGACGGCCGAGACCGATGGATATTCGGCCGCCCAGGTCGCCTCGGGCGCCATTCGCCTCAAGAACGTGAGCAAGCCGCTCAAGGGCCATTTCAAGAAGGCCCAGGTCGAACCCAAGCGCCGGCTGCGCGAGGTTCCCCTGGCCAAGGATTCCAAGGCCAAGGTGGGCGACGTCATCAAGGTCAGCGACGTGTTCAAGGAAGGGGAGTGGGTTGACGTGATCGGCACTTCCAAGGGTCGCGGCTACCAGGGCGGCGTCAAGCGCCACGGCTTTGCCGGCGGCCCCGCGGCCCACGGCACCAAGTTCATGCGCGAACCGGGCTCCAGCGGCACCAACACGAGCGTGGCCCATGTGCTTCCCGGCAAGCGCATGGCCGGTCACTACGGTGTGGAGCGCAAAACGGTGCGCAACCTGCTGGTGGCCAAGGTGAACGACAAGGACAACCTGCTGTATGTCCGCGGCGCAGTCCCCGGTTTCTACGGCGCCTGGATTCAGGTGCGCAAGGCCAAGGCCAAGCGCATGCCCAAGCCCGATCGCGCGCTGCGCAAGCAGGCAGCGAAGTAACCGGGAGCGGGGCTTTTGGACAGAGAGCTGGCCATACGAAGCTTTTGAGGAACGCATCATGGTGGAACTGCAAGTTTATGACGCTGAAGGCAAGGCCACGTCGAAGGTCAAGTTCGACGAGTCCGTGTTCGGCGACAAGGTCAAGTCCAAGACGCTGCGCGAAGTGGTCTACGCCTATGAGGCCAACCTGCGCCAGGGCAACGCCAACAGCAAGAACCTGAGCGACGTCTCCGGCAGCAACAAGAAGCCCTTCAAGCAGAAGGGCACCGGCCGCGCCCGCCAGGGTCAAAAGCGCGCCCCCCACCGCCACAAGGGCAGCGTGGCCCACGGCCCGCACCCGCGCAGCTTCCGCGTGGAGGTGCCGGCCAAGATGCGCCGCCTGGCACTGGAAAGCGCCCTGCTGTCGAAGTTCAAGGACGCCGAGGTAGCCGTGGTGGAGGGTTTGAGCTTTGACAAGCCCAAGACAGCCAAGCTGGCCAAGATGCTCTCCAAGAGCGGCCTGGGTTCCGGCAGCGTGCTGATCGGGCTGCCCAAGGCGGACGAGAATTTCTACATGTCGTCGCGCAACATTCCGCGCACGCTGGTGCGTCCCCTGCCGCAGCTCAACGCCTACGAGGTGATCAAGCAGCGCCGCCTGCTGCTGACCAGGGAAGCGCTGGACGCGCTCAAGGGCGGGCTCAAAGCGCTGCTGGCCAAGGCCGCCGAGGAATCCAAGGCCGACGCCAAGGCCAAGGCCGCCAAGTAAGGCGCACATTTACGGAAGAGACACGGACGCAGGAACAGACCATGGCAGCCACCACCGAACACTACGCGATCATCAAGCGCCCCCTCGTCACCGAGAAGAGCAGCGCGCGCCTGGCCGACCTCAACGTTTACACCTTTGAGGTCGCTGCCGACGCCAACAAGTTCAAGATCGCCGAGGCCGTTCACGCCATCTTTGACGTGGATGTCGTCAATGTCCGCACCATCAACGTCAAGGGCCGCAAGAACCGGCGCAACCGCTTTGGCCGTTTCGACGAGCCGACGTGGAAGAAGGCCCTGGTGACCCTCAAGGAAGGCCAGAGCATCGAGCTGAAGTAGCCAGGCAGCAGTTAACGGGAAACGGCACTAACGCAGAATCGAGCAACATCATGGCGATCAAGACATTCCGACCCCTCACGCACTCGCTCAGGCACACGCGCCTGGTGGACTTCGTCGAATTGACGGAGAGCAAGCCGCTCAAGCAGCTCACGCGCGGCAAGAACAAGACCGGGGCGCGCAATAACCGCGGCCGCCAGACCGTGGCCGGTCGCGGCGGCGGCCACAAGCGCCGCCTGCGCGAGGTGGACCTGCGCCGCAATTCCAAGGACGGCGTGCCGGCCCGCGTGCACAGCATTGAGTATGATCCCAACCGCAGCTCCTACATCGCGCAGATCTGGTACGCCGACGGCACCAAGAGCTACATCCTTGCGCCTCACGGCCTCGAGGTCGGCCGCGAGGTGATGTCGGGTCCCACAGCCGAGCCGCGCCTGGGCAACTGTCTGCCGCTGGCGAGTATTCCGCAGGGCCTGACGGTGCACAACGTCGAGCTGCAGCCGGGCCGTGGAGGCCAGGTGGCGCGCAGCGCCGGCAGCCAGTGCATTGTGGCCGGCCGCGACGGCGACTGGATCAACGTTCAGCTTCCCTCCGGTGAAGTGCGGCGCTTCCACCCGCAGTGCCGCGCCAGCATCGGGCAGCTCTCGAATCTCGATCACATGAACCAGAGCATGGGCAAGGCGGGGCGCCGCCGCTGGCTGGGTCTCAAGCCCAAGTCGCGCGGCGTGGCGCAGAACCCCGTCGACCATCCGATGGGCGGCGGCAACGACCGCACGGGTGGCGGTCGCCCGCCGGTGGATCGTCACGGCAACCCGGCCAAGGGCTCGCCCACGCGCAGCCCGCGCAAGCCGAGCAACGCGATGATTATCCGTTCGCGTCGCGGCCAGTCGGCGACCCAGACCGCCAAGTAGCGCGGCTTGGGCGTATGGCGGCATGAAGCAGGCAGTGACAGGGCAGGTTTGGAAGGCAGGCAGCTAAAGAGGCTATAGGCGGAGCAACGATGAGCCGTTCACTGAAGAAGGGGCCCTTTGTTCACCCCAAGTTGCTGAAGAAGGTGCTCAAGGCCAAGGACTCGGGTAACCGTGAGTCGATCAAGACCTGGTCGAGGGCCAGCACCATTCTGCCGGAGTTCGTGAACATGACGTTCATGGTTCACAACGGCAAACAGCATCTCAAGGTGTTCGTGACCGAGGACATGGTCGGCCACAAGCTGGGCGAGTTCGCCCCCACGCGCACCTACAGGGGTCACACCGGTCACCGCAAGGCTGAAGCCAAGCCCGGCGCGGCATAAGCAGAGAGCGACGGAAGACAAACATGGCAGACACAGAAACGAAGAGAGAGTTTTCGGCCAGCGCGCGCAACATCCGCATGAGCGCGCAGAAGTGCCGCACCGTGGCCAACGTCGTCCGCGGCCGCAGCGTGCCCGAAGCGATTACCCTGCTGGGGTTCATTTCGCGCCGCGCCGCGCCGTACCTGAAGAAGGTCATCGAGTCGGCCGTGGCCAACGCCGAGGACTACGCCAACCGCGAGGGCGTGAACATCGACACGGAAAAGCTGATCGTGACCGATGCCCGCGTGGACGTGGGTCCGATGATGAAGCGCTGGCGCGCGCGCTCGCGCGGCCAGGCCGCGATGATTCTGCGGCGCTCCTGCCACTTCAGCGCCACGGTCGCCGTGCCTGAGCTGGTGGAAGAGCGCAAGCAGAAGCCCCTGTGGCTCAAGCCCCGCAAGCGCGTGAGCAAGGAAGCGCGTTTGGCCAAGCGGGCGGCCAAGAGCGGCAAGTCGGCGGGCGAGAAGAAGTAGCACCCCGGGGAAAATTGACGCCAGGCGGCGTGGGAAAAGGCAAAGCAGGAAACAGACATGGGTCAGAAAATCAGACCGTACGGATTCAGGGTGGGCGTTACGAAGCCCTGGCGTTCGACCTGGTACGCGGGCAAGAAGGACTTCGGAACCTTCGTGGTCGAAGACTCCAAGATCCGCAAGCACATCGCCAAGAACTACCGCTATGCGGCCATTCCGGCGGTGGAAATCGAACGCAAGGCGGACAACAAGGTCACGCTGATTATCCACTCGGCCAAGCCGGGCATGCTGATCAGCAAGAAGACCAACCGCCTGAGCGACCTGGAGAAGGAAGTCAGCCTGCTCACCAACGGCAAGACAGTGGACGTCCGGGTCAAGGAAGTCATGAAGCCCGAAACGGACGCGCAGCTGGCGGCCGAGCGCATCGCCGAGCAGCTCGAGCGCCGCGGCTCCTACAAGCGCGCCGTCAAGCGCGAGATCGACATGATCAAGGGCGCCGGCGCCGAGGGCTGCAAGGTGCAGGTCAGCGGCCGTCTCGGCGGGGCCGAGCTCTCCCGCATCGAGAAGCAGGTGTGGGGCAGCGTGCCGCTCAACACGCTCGACGCCGATGTGGATTGGGGTTTTGCCCAGGCCTTCACCACGTTCGGCGTGCTGGGCGTCAAGGTGTGGATCTACAAGGGCATGCTCAAGGAAACGGAAGAGGCCAAGTTCGGTCTCGAGGCCGGCAAGCAGCAGGCTTAGGCCAAGCTGCGGTGCCGGACCTGAAACTCGAAACACGATACACGGAACACGACCATGGCATTGATGCCCAAGAGAGAGAAGTACCGCAAACAGATGCGCGGCGTCGTCAAGGGCAACGCCACGCGCGGCAACTACGTCGCGTTCGGCGATGCCGGCCTGCAGACACTGGAAGCCGGCTGGATCACCGGGCAGCAGATTGAAGCGGCGCGTATCGCGATTTCGCGCGCCGTGGGTCGCGCGGGGAAATACTGGATCCGCATCTTCCCGCACAAGCCCGTGACCGGCAAGCCGCTGGAAGTCCGAATGGGCACGGGCAAGGGCGAGCCGGAGTATCACTGCGCCGTCGTCAAGCCCGGAACCATTCTGTTTGAGGTGGGCGGCATTCCCAAGGCCATGGCCCGCATGGCCCTGAACAAGGCAGCCAACAAGATGCCCACGCGCTGCCGTCTCGTGGAACGGGCGCACCAGCTCGGCTAAGGCCGTCAGGAAAGTCAGGCACCGCAGCACCGGAAAGAGCACTATGGCAACGAAATTTGAAGAGTTCCGCACGCAGCCCGAAGCTCAGCTCAAGGCCAAGCACAAGGAACTGACCCAGCAGAACTTCCAGGCCCGCTTCACCAGCGAGGCAATGACGCCGGCCAAGGGAGCCCAGATCAAGGCCCGCCGTCGCGACCTCGCCCGCATCCAGACGGTGCTGGTCGGGCGCGCCGCCCTGCTTCGCCTTGAAGCCGAGCAGAAGAAGCTGGATGAACAGCTCAAGAAGCTGGGCAAGGCCGACCCCCGCAACGCCGGACAGCGCAAGACACTGAAGGCCACGCGCGAGCGGCACGCCGAGGTGTCGCGGGCGATCAAGGCGCTGTCCTCGGTCAAGGCAAAGTAATTCAGGCCGGCGCCCAGGCGCCGGGACAATGGGCACAGGCCCGCGGAGAATGCAATGGCTGACGCAGTCCAAACCAACGCTGTCGAGCGCAATGACCGCCGCACCGTGCAGGGCGTGGTGCAGTCGATCAAGATGAAGAAGACGATCACCGTGCTGTGGCAGCGGCAGGTCAAGCATCCGCGCTACGGCAAGATCATGCAGCGCAACACCAAGCTGCACGCGCACGACGAAAAGGAAGAGGCCAAGGAAGGCGACCTGGTGGAGCTGATGGCCTGCCGCCGCCTGAGCAAGACCAAGACCTGGCGCCTGCTGCGCGTCGTTCGCCGCGCGCACGCCGTGGTCCAGCACCAGGCCTGAGGCGGGACCGGCGCAGCACTGATGCAGAACCGATGCACTTGAACAGAAGTCAGAGAAGATGAAAGGCGGTTGACGGCGGCGGGAGTTCCAGCGACTCCTCCAGTCCTAAAGACCGGACCAAACATGATTCAGGAACAGACAGAACTCGACGTAGCGGACAATACAGGCGCCAAGGTCGTGCGCTGCATCAAGGTGCTCGGCGGCAGCGGCCGTCGCTATGCCAGCGTGGGCGACGTTTTCGTGGGCGTGATCAAGCAGGCCACCCCCACCTGCGAGTTGTTCAAGAAGACCACCAAGAAGGACAAGAAGAAGCGCGTGGTGCGCTGCGTGGTGGTGCGGGTGAGGCAACCCGTGCGCCGCGATGATGGCAGCTATGTGCGCTTTGACCGCAACGCCGCCGTGATCGTCGACAAGGAAAACAACCCCATCGGCACGCGCATCTTCGGCGCCGTCGCGCGCGAGCTGAGGGCCAAGAAGTTCGCCAAGATCATTTCCCTGGCCACGGAAGTGGTCTGATACGCACAAACCCGCGCCGTTTCACAGGCGCCGGAAAGGCAGTCGGAGACAGAAACATGCACATTATCGTCGGCGATCTCGTCCAGATCATCAAGGGCAAGGACCGTCCCCAGACGGCCGAAGACCGCAAGCAGCCCAGCGGCAAGGTCCTCAAGGTGGACCGCGCCAAGGGCCGCGTGATTGTGGAAGGCAAGAACCTGGTGTGGAAGCACCTGCGCAAGAGTGAGCAGCGCCCCCAGGGCGGCCGCGTCCAGCGCGAGGCCTTCCTGCCCGTGGCAAACGTGCTGCCCTTCAACACCAAGTCGTCCAAGGCTGAACGCATCCACTTCAAGGTCGTGGACGGCAAGAAGGCACGCTACTTCAAGAGCACCGGCCAGGTCTTCAAGAGCGGCGAGGCCATCCAGTAACCCGGCCCAAGGCCAACCACCCAGTTCGAACAAGTTCGAAGCGGAAGTCAAAACATGGCAAAGTTCATTCCCAGGCTGCAGAAGAAGTACCACGACGAAGTGGTGCCCGCCCTGCGCGAGAAGCATGACATCAAGAACATCATGGCCGTGCCGCGCCTGAAGAAAATCACCATCAACATGGGCATCGGCGAAGGCACCCAGAACAAGAAGCTGCCGGAAACACTGGCGACGGACCTGGGGATCATTGCCGGGCAGAAGCCGGTCATCACGCGCGCCAAGCGCGCGGCCGCCACCTGGAAGCTTCGCGAGAATGACGCGATCGGCGCCATGGTGACGCTGCGCGGCAAGAACATGTGGCTGTTCCTCGAGAAGTTGATCAGCGTGGCGGTACCCCGCATCCGTGACTTCTCGGGCCTCAAGCCCGACAGCTTCGACGGGCACGGCAACTACAGCATGGGCATCCAGGAGCAGACGCTGTTCCCTGATATCGAGATCGACAAGATCGCCCAGGTTCAGGGCATGGACATCTGCTTCACCATCAGCGGCGGCAACGATGAATGGTCGCGCTCGCTGCTGATGGGGCTGGGCATGCCCCTGAAGAAGGTCGAAGACAAGAAGAGCAAGAAGAAGGCCGCCTAACGCTAACCCGGCGCCGCAGCGGCGCCCATGAGAAGGCAACACAGGAGAACGCATGTCACGCACATGCCTCGTAGTCAAGGAAAGCCGTCCGCCGAAATTCTCGACGCGGCATCGCAATCGCTGCCAGCTTTGTGGCCGGCCGCGCGCGGTCTATCGCAAGCTGCAGATCTGCCGTTGCTGCCTGCGCGACCTTGCGAGCAAGGGCGAGATTCCGGGGATGACGAAAGCCAGCTGGTAAAGTCCCGCGGGCCCAGAGCCCAGGGGATACTCACCGGTCCTAGGAGAAACAATGTCGTTTACTGATCCAATTGCGGACATGCTGACGCGGCTGCGCAACGCCAACGCCAACGGCGCTGACAAGGTCGAGATTCCGTTTTCGAACCTGAAGCTGGCCCTGGCCGAAGTGCTCAAGCGCGAAGGCTTCATCAACGCGGTCAAAGTGGACGGCGAAGGCTATCAGCGCACGATTGCGCTGGACCTGCGCTATGGCCCCGACGGCGAGCGCGTGATCACGAAGATTGAGCGCGTGAGCAAGCCCGGCCGCCGCATCTATACGCCCGTGACCAAGATTCCGCGCGTGCGCGGCGGCATGGGTATCTGCATCCTGAGCACGCCCAAGGGTGTGCTGTCCGACCGCGAGTGCCGCAAGCACAACGTGGGCGGCGAGATGCTTTGCAAGGTTGGATAACTGGCTGATGGCGCGACACGTCGCGTCCACGGCGGCCCGTGCACGATGCAGCAGGAGTGCCAAGGCCCACCCGGCAGGACCGGGAGAAGGAAAGAGTGATATGTCGAGAATCGGCAAACAACCCGTCATCGTGCCCTCCGGCGTCAAAGTCGCCGTCAGCGGCATGAAGGTGCAGGTCGAGGGGCCCAAGGGCAAGCTGGAGTTCGGCTTCCGCCCCGAGGTCACCGTCGATGTCGCCGGCCAGGAAGTGAAAGTCGGCCGCCGCAACGAAAGCAAGTTGGCCCGCGCCCTGCACGGCACGACCCGCGCCCTGCTTCAGAACATGATCCAGGGTGTGGTCAAAGGCTACCTCCAGAACATGGACATCGTGGGCGTGGGTTGGGCCGCCAAGATTGAGGGCAAGAAGCTGATCCTCATGGTGGGCTTCTGCCACTCCATCGACGTCGACATTCCCGCCGGCGTGAACGTCAAGCTGCCCAACCCGCAGCGCCTCGAGATTTCCGGCATCGACAAGCAGGCCGTGAGGCACTTCGCGGCCAAGCTGCGCGGCTTGCGCACCCCCGAGCCCTACAAGGGCAAGGGCATCCGCTACGAAGGCGAGCACATCGCGCTCAAGGCGGGCAAGAGCTTCGTGGGCGGCGCGGGCGGCAAGAAGTAAGCCCGGCGATCGGCCGGTATCAGACCTCGAAACAGGCGCGCCCGCGGCAGGGCGCGAAGGATGGAAAAAGTCATGGACCAGCAAAAACGCAAGACCAACCGCAAGTGGCGTCGCGCGATTCGCCAGCGCAACCGCATCCGCGCGGCGGGTACCCGCGTGCGTCTCAGTGTTCACCGCACCAAGAAGCACATTTCGGCGCAAATCATCGATGACAAGTCGCAGAAGACGCTTTGCGCCGTCACCACGGTGGGCAAGGCCAACGCGCAGAAGGACGCCGGCAACGTCAAGGGCGCCCAGGTCATCGGCAAGCGCATCGCTGAGCTGGCAATCAAGGCGGGCATCACCGAAGTCGCCTTTGACCGCGGACATTACAAGTATCACGGGCGTGTGAAGGCCCTCGCCGACGCCGCCCGCGAGGCAGGTCTGAAGTTCTAGAACAGGCACGGAAAGCACATGAAAACTCGAGTACTGGCCCGGGATGTTGATCTGGGCGAAGAGAAGGTTATCGGTGTGATGCGCACGGCCGCGGTGGCCAAGGGTGGCCGCCGCTTCAGCTTCACGGCCGTCGTCGTCATGGGCGACATGCGCGGCGTTCTCGGGCTGGGGCAGGGCAAGGCCCGCGAAGTGCCCAACAGCATCGAGAAGGCCGTCCGTGACGCCCGCAAGAACCTCGTCCGCTATCCGCTGCGCGGCGACACGATCCCCCACGCCGTGTGGGGTCGCTTTGGCGCCAGCCGCGTTTACCTGCGCCCCGCGGCGCCCGGTACCGGCATCAAGGCCGGCGCGACGGTGCGCAGCGTGGCCGAAGCTCTGGGCATCCGCAACCTGCTCACGAAGGCCTACGGTTCGCGCAACCCCACGAACCTGGTCAAGGCTGTCCTCGACGGACTCAACAACCTGCGCAGCAAGGAAGAGGTGTTCAAGCTGCGCGGCCTGCCCGTGCTGCCTGACCGCGATCGCCCCAAGCTCGAAGTGGTCGAGGAAATCAAGCGCGACCAGGCCCGCCGCGAGAAGGGCGACAAGCGCGACGGCCGCTCCGGCGACAAGCGCGACGCCAAGGGTCCCCGTGGCGGCACCCGCGGCCCGCGCGGCAAGAAGGGCGACGCCGAGGCCAAGCCAGACGCGCCGGAAACCAAGGCCGAGGACAAGAAGGACGCCGGGGGAGAGGCCAAGGCCTAAGCTCACGAAGCATGGCGGTGGCCGGCCTGGCTGGTTTTGGACATGGCGGTACGCGAGTAGGCGCAGAGCGCGCCTGCGCATAGCGAAAGAGAAAGATCATGAACCTGACTCAACTCAAAGCCCTGCCCCGGACGCGCAAGCGCCCCATGGTGCGCAAGGGACGCGGCCCCGGCAGCGAAAAGGGCAAGACCGCCGGCCGTGGCGGCAAGGGCGCTTCGGCGCGCACGGGCTTTGCCCAGCGCTTCTACTTTGAAGGCGGCCAGATGCCCCTGGTCCGCCGCCTGCCCAAACACGGCTTTAACAACGCGATTTTCCGCAAGGTCAACGCGGTGCTGAACGTGAGCCAGCTCGACGTGTTCGACAACGGCGCGACTGTCGGCCCCGAGGAATTTCTCAAGGCCGGCCTGATCAACCGCGTTCTCGACGGCGTGAAGGTACTCGGCGACGGTGAATTGAAGAAGAAATTGACGGTTCGCGCCCAGGCTTTCAGCGGCTCGGCCCGCGAGAAGATCGCGGCCGCCGGCGGCAAGGCTGAGCGCATCAACCTCAAGGGCGAGGTCCAGGCCGATGTTCCGGCGCCGGCCAAAGCGGCCAAGCCGGCGGCGCCCGCAAAGGCTCCCAAGGCTGAAAAGCCGGCTGAGGCCAAGGCTCCCAAGACGGAGAAGCCCAAGGCGGATAAACCCGCGGAAGCCAAGGCTCCCAAGGCGGAGAAGCCCAAGGCTGAGAAGCCTGCGGCGGAAAAGCCCAAGAAGGACAAGCCGGCCAAGTAAGTAATGATGTTCCCCCTCGCCTTGGCGCGGGGGCCTCATTATCCTGTCCGGCCCCGCGCAGTGAAGCGGGACACTGACACTATTCCGGCGGTCGTGGCCGTCGGCTGAAGAGAAGACGCGATGGATAAGGTGCACGGCCCAAGCGAGATGTTCGCGAATCTTTTCAAGATTCCGGAGCTCCGCAAGAAGGCCCTGTTTACGCTTCTGATCCTTGCCGTGTACCGGTTCGGGTCCAACATCCCCGTGCCCGGCATTGACACGGTCGCGTTCACCCAGATCTTCCGTGAACAGCAGCAGGGCAGCTGGGTGTACGGATTTTTGGGCGTTTATAACGCCCTGTCCGCCGGCAACCTATTTGACTTCACTATCTTCTCGCTGGGCATCATGCCTTACATCAGCGCGGAGATCATTTTCCAGCTGCTGACCAAGGTCGTGCCGCAGCTTGAAGAAATCCAGAAAGAAGGACAGAGCGGGCAGCGCCGCATACGCATGTATTCGCGCATCGCCACGATCCCCATCTGTATCCTTCAGGCCATTTTCACCATCAACCTGCTGACCAGCCGGCCCGAACTCGCGGCCACCATTATCATCGAGCCCGAGTGGCTGTTCCAGGTTATCGCTGTCATCACCATGACGGCTGGCTGCTACTTCCTCATCTGGCTTGGCGACCAGATCACGGAAAAGGGCATCGGCAACGGCGTGTCCCTGCTTATCCAGGCCGGCATCATCGCCTCGATCCCCAACGCCGTCATTTCACTCATGCAGCCCATGCTGGACAGCAAGGTGGACCCCCAGGCTTCCCTGGACGCCTTCCTCAGCCTGGTCACCCTCGTGGTCATGTTCACGGCCATCACCGCGGGCGTCGTCATCATCACGCTTGCGCGCCGCGAAATCGTCATCCAGCACGCCAAGCATGTGCGAGGCAGCAAGGTCGCCGGCGGACAACGCCAGACCTTCCCGCTGCGCATTGACCAGGCCGGCGTGATCCCCATCATCTTTGCTTCGGCGCTGATGACCCTGCCGCTTATTCTGTTTGGCCTCCTTGAGCAGGTAGGAGCGGGCGGCGGCTTCTGGGGTAACCTGATGACCGACGCCAAGGACGCGATGAACCAGAGCGGCTTCAGCTACACTCTGGGCTACATCGTGCTCATCTTCTTCTTCACCTACTTCTGGACCCAGCTCCAGTTCAACCCCATCGAACTGGCCAAGAACTTCAAGGAGTGGGGCGCCTTCATCCCCGGCGTCCGTCCCGGCAAGGATACCGTCACTTACCTCAGCCAGATTCTGCGGCGCATGACTCTGGCAGGCGCGACGTTCCTCTGCCTTGTCGCCGTCGTCCCCGTCATGATTCCCGAGGCCATGCACTTCGTCTTTGGCGACTCGGAATCGTTGTCCCAGAACCGCATGTTCTTCCGCTTCATGGGCGGCACCGGCATCCTGATCGTCGTACACGTGGCCCTGGACCTGATTCAGAAGATCGAGGTTCAACTCATCCAGCGCAACTACGACGCCTATACCGGCATGGTCGGCCAGCGCCGCCGCTGATTTCCGTATGCCGACGTTCGCGGGCGCGGCTATGCTGCGCCCGCTTTCATTGAGGAGCAGCCATGGCGAAAAGGAAGGCGCCCCCGCGCGCCAGGAAACCCGCAGCCAAGCAGCGTAAGCGCACACAACCCAAGGCGCGCCCCGCGAAGTCCAGGAGTGGGCGCGCGGCCGCCAAGATCGCGCGCAAGACACCGCCCCGGACCAAGCGCGCATCAAAGAAGCCCGCGCGCAAAGCCGCGACCAAGGGCAAGCGCGTGCTCAAGCCGGCACCGCGGAAGAAACTGCCCCCGGCCACGCGTGTCATCGCACCCAAGGAGCCCGCCGTGAAGAAACTCGTGCTGGTGTTCCTCGGTCCGCCCGGCGTCGGTAAGGGCACGCAGGCGGCCAAGCTTGCCCAGGCCCTGAAACTGCCCCACATTTCCACAGGCGACCTCTTTCGCGATCACATGAAGCGCGAGACTCCCCTGGGGCTCAAAGCCAAGGAATTCGTAAACGCGGGCAAGCTCGTCCCCGATGAGGTCACCGTGGGGCTGGTGGAGGATCGCCTGCAGCGGGGCGATTGCGGTAACGGCTTCATCTTTGACGGTTTTCCCCGAACGGTGGGCCAGGATGTCGAACTGAACAAGGTGCTGCAGCGACGCGGTGAGCAGATTGCCGCAGCCCTCTACTTCGCGGCGCCCGACGCTGTCATCGTGGAGCGCATCAGTGGCCGTCGCACCTGCCGCCAGTGCGGCGCGATTTCCCACGTCAAGTTCAACCCCACGAAAGTCGAAGGCAGGTGCGACCTCTGCGGGGGAGAAACTTACCAGCGCTCAGACGACGCGGCAGACAAGGTCAGCAAGCGGCTGGAGGAATACGCCGCGAATACGGGCCCCCTGGTTGAGCGTTACAGGGAACAGGGCCTTCTGCGCGAGATTGACGCGACGAAGGGCGTGGATGAAATCTTCGGGGTGATGAGCGCCGTGGTTACGGCGCTCTGACCGGCTGCCGAAAGAGAGAAGAAGGCATGTCGCGCGGCGACCGCATCAGGCTCAAGACCCCCTCCGAAATCGAAGTGATGGCGGAGGCGGGCCGCATCGCGGCCGAGTGCCATCAGATCATGAGGAACATGGTCAAGCCCGGCGTCACCACCGCCGAGATTGATCGCGCCTGCGAGCAGCACATCCGCCAGCAGGGGGGTGTCCCCGCCTTCCAGGGCGTGCTGGCGGCCGGAGCTCCCTTTGAGTTCCCGGGCACGATCTGCGCTTCCGTGAACCACGAAATCGTGCACGGCCTGCCCTCCGACCGCGTGTTGAAAGAGGGCGACCTCTTCAAGGGCGACGTCGGGGTCATCGTGCGCGACTCCCGCGGCATCGGCTGGTACAGCGATTGTGCCATCACGGTGCCCGTGGGCCGCGTCAGTGAAGACGCGCTGCGCCTGATCCGGGTCACAGAAGAAGCGCTGCGCCGCGCCATTGCCCTGGTCAGGCCGGGCGTGAAGCTGCGCACGGTCTGCGCCGCCATCCAGGATTTCGTCGAAGGGCAGCACGGCCTGTGGTGCGTCAAGGAGTTCGTCGGACACGGCCTGGGCACGAGCCTGTGGGAGCCCCCGCAGGTGCCCAATTACGTGCCGCGCGGCCGCAACGCCCGCGACCTGGACCTGAAGCTTGAGGTGGGCATGGTGCTGGCAATTGAGCCCATGGTGAACATCGGCACGGAATTGACCGAGCGCCATGCCGACGGCTGGACCATCGTGACGCAGGATGGTTCGCTCTCGGCGCACTTCGAGCATGACGTAGCCGTCGTGGAAGGCGGGCACCGGATTTTGAGCGTGCCCAGGGGAGCCCCAACGACAATCGCGACTTAAGGCTCTTGGCGCGGAACCCGTGCGGGGCCGCAGGCAAGGAGAAAGCAGTTTTTTGTTGCTTGACCTTGCGAGTCCTTGCCTCCATTGCTAGCCTTCTCGCCCCACACGTTTCCGCAAAGCGGAGGCGTGTTGTTTTGCGCGCGCAAGAAACTGCTCAACGCCTGAATCAGGCGAGCTTTGCACGCGGAAAGCCCGCCTGGGGCGGCTTTCAGCAGAACCGGCAAGGTGTGGAGCATTATGGCCAAGGAAGCGGCGATCCGGGTGGAGGCTACAGTGGTGGAAGCCTTGCCCAACGCCATGTTCAGGGTGGAACTGGAGAACAAGCAGCAGGTGCTCTGCACGGTGTCGGGGAAGATGCGCATGCATTACATCCGCATTCTCCCCGGCGACAAGGTCACCATCGAGCTGAGTCCCTACGACCTTGACCGCGGCCGCATCATCTACCGCAACTAGTTTTCAGGACGAAGCAGGCGCGGCCAGCCCGCGCGAGAAGCGAGTTAAACATGAAAGTCAAAGCCTCGGTCAAACGCATCTGTGAAGGTTGCAAGGTCATCCGGCGCAAGGGCGTCGTGCGCGTGATCTGCAGCAAGGACCCGCGCCACAAGCAGCGCCAGGGTTAATCTTCGAAACAGTGGACCAATGCGCGCCGCAGGGCGCGAATCACGGAGCAAGCAATGCCGCGTATTCTGGGTGTAGACGTTCCGCCGAACAAGCAGCTTCCTTACGCCTTCCGTTACATCTACGGCGTAGGTCCGAGCGTGGCCCGCAAGATCTGCGAAGGCCTGAGCCTGGATCCTTCGCGCCAGAGCAAGACCCTGACGGACGAAGAGCTGACCCGTATCGCGGCCTTCATTGAAAAGAACTTCGTCGTAGAAGGTAACCTGCGCCGCCAGCGGACCCAGAACATCAACCGCCTGCGCGACATCAAGTGCTACCGCGGCCTGCGCCACCGCGCGAACCTGCCGGTTCGCGGCCAGCGCACCCGCACCAACTCGCGCACGCGCAAGGGCCCCAGAAAGACCATCGCGGGCAAGAAGCTCGCGACCAAGAAGTAAGCTTCGACGCAGGGCCCCCTGCCATGGCAAGGGGCCCCGTTGCCGCTGCAACGCACGCCTTGGCGTGCAACTGTCCCGGGGACCAGCCCAGGCTGGGGAGATCCGGAAGGAAAGAGAGAAATGGCGAAGGAAGAACAGAAGCCTGCGGCTGCTGCCGCAGCAGTAAAGGAAGCACCGGCCAAGGAAGCGGCCGGCGCCAAAGACGCGGGGGCGGGCAAAGAGGGCGGCAAGGAGCCCAAGGTCAAGGTCAAGAAGGCCAAGCGCAACGTCCCCCGCGCCATTGCGCACATCAAGAGCACTTTCAACAACACCATCATCACCATCACCGACCTCAACGGCGACACTCTGTGCTGGGACAGTGCCGGTTCGATGGGCTTCAAGGGCTCGCGCAAGGGCACTCCCTTTGCCGCGCAGCGCGCCGGCGAAAACGTCGCCGACAAGGCCAAGAAAATGGGTGTGCGCGAGGTGGAGTGCCGCGTCCAGGGTCCCGGTGCGGGCCGTGACTCGGCCTGCCGCGGCCTTCAGTCCAGCGGCATCGAAGTCAAGAGCGTCGAGGACGTCACGCCTTTGCCGCACAACGGCTGCCGGCCCAAGAAGCGCCGTCGCGTCTAGCACGGTGCATGGGCTGCAGGGCACGGACTTCACGGGTCAAAGACTCAACATCGAGAGGGAACCTTTGCCGGCAACCAGATGGGCGGACATCCCCGCCGAGATCGCCGCGCAAAGCTAGAGCCTGGGAGAATACGAATGAGAATCCGCTGGCGTGGGCTGGAGCTCCCCAACCGTCTTATCTGCGACAAGGAATCCCAGAACGAGCGTTACGCGAAGTTCGAGGTCGAGCCTTTTGAGCGCGGCTTTGGCACCACCATCGGCAACAGTCTTCGCCGCATTCTGCTTTCGAGCCTTGAAGGCACGGCGGTCACGTCGGTCCGCATCAAGGGTGTCAGCCACGAGTTCGAGAGCCCCAAGGGCATCGTGGAAGACGTTCCCCTCATCATTCTGGCCATCAAGAAGCTGCGCGTGCGGCTCAACGTGGACGGCCCCAAGGTCCTCACGCTCAGCGCCCGGAAGAAGGGCGCCATCACCGCGGCGGACTTCAAGGAAGACCCTGAGCTGGAAATCCTGAATCCCGAGCTGGTGCTGTGTCACCTCGCCGAAGATCGCGCCTTTGAGATGGAGCTGACGGTTCAGCGCGGCCGTGGCTACGTGACGGCCGAAGAACTCAGCCAGGGGCAGCAGGAACTGGGCCTGATCCACCTCGACGCAGCGTTCAGCCCCGTCACGCGCGTGCGCTTCAAGACGGAGTACACCCGCGTCGGCAAGCTGACGAACTACGACCGTCTGATCATCGAAATCTGGACGGACGGCACCAAGGACCCGGAGTTTGCGCTGGTGGAAGCCGCCAAGATCATGCGCAAGCACCTCAACCCCTTTGTGCAGTACTACGAGCTCAAGGACCAGTTCCTGGCCGAGGGCGCGAAGGTGGGCGAAGCCGGCAAGAAGAGCGACGAGGTGGAGAAGCTGCGCATGAAGCTGATGCGTCCCATCACCGAGCTCGACCTCAACGTGCGCGCCAACAACTGCATGCGCGCCGAGCGCATTCACACCATTGCGGACCTCGTGGCCCGCAAGGAAGACGACCTGCTTGAGATCCGCAACCTGGGCAAGACGACGCTCAAGGAAATCAAGAAGAAGATCGAGGACATGGGCCTGGCGTTCGGCATGAACCTCGCCGAAATGGGCATCGAGCTTCCCACGCGCGGCGAGGGCGCAGCGCAGGAAGTCGGCGCCAACGCCTGAACCTGAGAACCGGGGGCCTCGCGCAAGCAGGACCCCACTGGCAGCAGACAAGCGGCACGCGCAACAGGCGGCCGGAAAATGAAGGACGAAACATGAGACACCGCAAACGTGGCCGCAAGCTGGGCGTCAGCCCCTCTCACCGCCATGCCATGGGCAAGAACATGGTCAAGGCGCTCCTGGACCATGAGCGCATTGTGACGACAATCGAGAAGGCCAAGCAGTTCAAGCCACTGGCCGACAAGGTCATCCACCTGGGCAAGGTGGCGTCTCAGACGCCCGAGGATACGGACAAGAACAAGGTCAAGCGCCTCAACCTGCTGCGCAAGGCCGCCCAGCTCATCGGCGACCGCGAGCTGGAAAACCCGCTGGTGACCACTGAAACCGTCGATGACGGCAAGGAGAAGGTCACCAAGCAGAAGGTGGTCGGCCACACCACGCTGCAGAAACTGATCAAGGACATCGGCCCGCGCAACAAGGATCGCAACGGGGGTTACACGCGCATCATCAAGCTGGCCCGCAAGCGCGTGGGCGACAATGCCAGCCGCTGCATCTTTGAGCTGGTGGAGTCGAAGTGGACGAAGGTCGAAGAGAAGAAGTAGCGGCTTGCGGCTTGCGGATCGCTGCTCGCGAAAAGCAAGGCGCGATCAGCGAACCGCCGGAAGCGAGGCGCGCGTATGCGCTTTGACATCCTTACCCTGTTTCCGGCGATGGTGCATGCCTGCCTGTCCGAGAGCATCCCACGCATCGCCGCGGAGCGGGGCGCAGCCGAGTACCGCGTCACGAACTTCCGCGACTACGCCACGGGCGTGCACCAGAGTGTGGACGACCGTCCGTACGGAGGCGGGCCGGGCATGGTGCTCAAGTGCGAGCCGCTGTTTAAGGCCGTACGGGATGTGCAGGGGCAGGGCCCGCCGGCTCACCTGGTGCTGCTGACCCCGCAAGGTCGGGTGTTCAACCAGGGCGTCGCGCGGGAACTGGCTCTCAAGCCGCGCCTTTTGATGCTGTGCGGGCGCTACGAGGGTTTTGACGAGCGCATCCGGGAGGGCTTTGCGTGGGACGAGATCAGCATCGGGGATTTCGTTCTCTCGGGCGGTGAGCTGGCGGCGCTGGTGATTGTTGATGCGGTGGTGCGGCTGCTGCCCGGCGTGCTTGGCGATGATGCCAGCACCCTGGAAGAGAGTTTTGGGCCCGCGTTTGAGGGGCGGCGCCTGGAGTATCCGCAGTACACGCGCCCCTCCGAGTTCGAGGGCATGAAGGTGCCGGAGGTGTTGTTGGGTGGGCACCACGCGGAGATAGCGAAGTGGCGCCACGAGCAGGCGCTGAAGAGAACGCAGCAGCGCCGGCCGGACCTGCTGCAACCTTGAGTCCGGAGTTGCGGCGACGTGCAGCAGAGATGATCAAGAACCGCCCCTTGGGGGCCTGAAGCGAGTAAAACCATGAGCAGCTTTGCCAAGCCTTTTGAAGCCAGAGAAATCAAGAAGACCAGCCTGCCGCAGTTCAACGTCGGCGACACGGTCGATGTCGGTGTGCGCATCAAGGAAGGCGACAAGGAGCGCATTCAGCTTTTCAGCGGCATCGTCGTGTCCCGCCGGGGCGGCGGCCTGCGCGAGACTTTCGCCGTGCGCCGCATCGTGGACGGCGAGGGCGTCGAGCGCACGTTCCCCCTGCACAGCCCCAATGTCGTGAGCATTGAGGTCAAGCGCGCGGGCAAGGTCCGCCGCGCCAAGCTCTTCTACCTGCGCAAGCGCGTGGGCAAGGCCCAGCGCGTCGAGGAAAAGCTCAACGCCGAGCACCTCGGCAAGGTGGACGAATCGCGCGTCAAGAAGCTCACGGCCGAAGAGGCCGAGCAGGTCGCCAAGGAAGAGGCCGCCGCGAAGGAGAAGCAGGCCCAGGCTTCACGCGCTAAGCGCGAAGCCAAGGCCAAGGCCAAGGCAGAAGCTGCCGCCAAGGCTGCCGCCAAGGCCGGCGTCGGCGAAGCCAAGAAGTAGTTTCGCCCTTGTACCCCGGGCCCGCCGCCTTGCGGCGGGCCTTTTCGTTGGTTCGCTCTGTGGAAATCAGGCGGGGACGGGCGATAATGCCGCCGTGTTTCTGCTCGAACTGATCGAGTCCGTCTGGGATGAAGTCATGGCCCGCCTCCGCCCCTTGCGGCGCGGCGCGTCCGCCACCCGCGCCCGGGGCGACCTGGCCGAGGACTTCGCCCTCGAGTTCCTGCGCCGGCAGGGCTTTACCCTGCTCATGCGCAATCTCAGCGATGAAAGGGGCGAGATCGACCTCGTCGGACGTCAGAAGGGCTTTGACGGCATCGTCGTGGTCGAGGTCCGCGCCCGCCAGGAAGGAGGCCTCGTCGCACCACGCGAAGCCGTGAATCGCCGCAAACAACGCCAGGTGGTCAAGACGGCCAGGCGCCTCCTGCCTCGCCACCAGATGCATGGCCCCCTGCGCTTTGACATCGTGGGCGTGTGGCTCAATGAGCAGCACGAGCCCGTGCGGGCCGAACGCTTTGAAGGGGCCTTCAAGTAGGCTACTTGCCGCCTCCGGCCTTGCCCTCGCCGCGGCGATAGGTGTGCAAGCGCGCCACAGCCAGCGTCCAGAGGGCGGCCTGTGTGGTCTGCTCGCCCCGGGCCTCCAGCGCGCGGGCTAGCTCCGGCGCCTTGCCCGCCCTCAGGTCGAGTTGCCACTGCAATGCCATGAGTTCGTCCGGCTCGGCCTTTGCTTCAGCCAGCAATGAAGCCAGGAGGTCCCGGCACGGGCCGTCCTGGCGGGCGACAAACAGGGCCGTGGCCAGCATCAGCCGCAGGCCCGGCAGGGCGGGTTCGGCCTTCTCCAGCGCGCGCAGGGCGGCAATGCTGGGACGCGCGGCCCCAAGTCGAAGGCAATCCTCGGCGCGCCATAGCAGCATGAGACGGTCAAGGCTCTGAACCTTCGCCGGCAGGCCCACGCGCTGCTCCTCGATCATCTGCTTCACAGCGCTGGTTTCTTCCGTGTAAGTGGGCAACAGGCTGACCACCTGGTAGCGCCGCGAAAGAGCGTCCACCTGGCCGGGATCGAGGTCGCGAAGGCGGGCCCAGTAGGCGTGGGCGTCCTGACCGTCGGGGTCCCTGCCTGCGGCCACGGCCAGCTTCGTACAGGCCGTCCAGGCCCCGAACAGCGCCGCGAAGCGGGCCTCCGGGTCCTCCTGCGTCGCCAAAGCCTCATCAAAGGACTTCAGCAGGGGCTCCGGGTTCTGCAGCGCACCCGCCAGCCGCGCCAGAAAGCGCAGCGGGCCGCGCTCGCGCATGTCGGCCTTGCGCGCCTCCAGGGCCGCTGTCAGGCAGGCTGCTTCGTCTCCGGCGTCCAGCGCCAGTTGCGCCAGCAAAATCCAGGCTCGGGCCCGCGCCTTGCCCGCGCCCGCGGCATCCACAACGCGGCGGGCGGCCTGGGCAGCCTCTGCGGGCCTGCCCGCATGGGAAAGGGCGTAGGCATAATCGAGTTCGAACTCGGCGCGGAAGGCGGCCTCGGCGAGTTCGGTCACGATGCGGCGCTGCTGCAGTTCCTGCTCCTCAAGCGCGCACTCGCTGTAAAGCGCGGCCAGGGCAATTCGCGGCTCCACGGCGGCGGGAGCAAGATCACGGGACTTCAGCAGCATCTTCTCGGCCGTGATGAGGTCCAGTTGCCAGCGGTAGAACTGGGCGGCGAGCAGGGGCGCCCTGAAGTCTCCGGGATTGTGGAACATCGCATGTTCCACGGTGCCGCGCGCGCCTTCGGCATCGCCGCGCTGGATTTGGAGGCGCAGAAGGTCGGCGTGAGCTTCGAGGTCGGTGGGCTTGTCCTTGATGCGATCCACCAGCACCACGGCGTTGTCGTCGACGGCGTTGAGGTCGCTTTCGTCCGGTGCGCCGGGAACGATACAGCCGGCGGGCAGCAGGAGCAGGATCAGGGCCAGGCGTCGCAAGGTCGCGTTCATGGCTTGGCCCGCCCCGTCAGGGAAGACCTGACTGTGCCCGGCCCCAGGAGCTTGAGAAAGGCGCGTACGCGCTCGCCGGCCCCGGGCCGCAGCAGAAACGCCGAGGTGGAAAGCTGCCGCTCCACCCAGGCGCTGAATTCGGGCTGCAGGGCGAGCGCCCTGGCCTGGTCGAGGTCGTCGCACAACAGCAACTCAGCCTGACCCACGAACACGCTGCCGAACTCGCCACTCCAGGAGCGCAGCGCAAGCGCGAGCTGGGGCCAGAGTTCCTCCGTCAGGGCGCTTTCCAGGCGCCCGCGAAGTTCCCGCGCGCCAAGACCCGGCGCGGCCTTGGCGACCCTTTCAGGGTCCAGCAGATAGCGGTCGGCCCCCTCCTGACGGGTCAGCAGCGCCAGCACCTGGCGCGCGCGGAAATGCAGCGTTTCGCGCGGCGCCTCAATCTCCAGCCCCCTCGCAGGACGCATGACGCGCGGCAGTGCGCGCGAATAATCAAACAGGGCACGGCGCGCCGGCATGAGCGCCCGCAGGGCGGCGATGTCAGGTGCCGGGCAGGCGCGATGACCGCCGCCAAGCGGCACCAGGCCCAGCTTCTCGACCAGCGCAGCGGGCAGGGTGTCGGAGAGATTCTCCACGCCCTCGGCCTCGACAAACAGAGCGTCGGGCCAGATGCGGATGCGCTCGGTCAGCTGGCCCCAGTCGTCCAGGGAGAACTTCACGTTCTGCGGCAGCGGCGTGCGCGACATGGAGGCCAGCAGCGCCACCAGTTCCTGCGCGTTCTGGCCGCGGCCCAGCGCCTCGGCAAAGCGCTTCTTTTCAAGCTGGTACTTGCGCACGCGGCGGCCGGGCACGGGCTCGGTGAACCGGGCCAGGCGCCACACCTGGGCGGTGTCGGGCGCCTCCCCCAGCACCACGACCTCGAAGTTGGGCTGCACCACAACTTCAGCCGCGCTTTCGGGTACAGGCTCATCCAGCGCTTCCAGGGTGGCCCGTGAACCGTCCCAAGCCACGTAGCCCAGACGGCTCAGGGGCAACTCACACAGCACACGGATGAACGCGCCCTCCACCTGGCGCCAGCGACCTGCCCGCTCGAGGTCCTCGGCGGCTCCGCGCTCGCGGATGCCGCGATAAAAGACATGGCGCCAGCTCGCGTCATCTGAATGGTCAATCAGCACGTCGCGCAGGCGGGCTTCGGCCAGAGTCAGCAGTGAGGAAAGGGCTGTTTCTGCGCTGATTTCTCTCAACAGGCGCACGACGCCGCGCCTCATGTCCTGAACGCGCTGCGGCGGCGGCACGTCGCTCACGACATCCACGGTGCGCAGTTTCTTGAGCCCCGGCAATTCCAGGTCAGGGGCAAACGTAAGTTCGTTCAGTTCAGCGCACGTCAGCCAGGCCTCGCGCAAGGCCGCCCTGCGCTGAGCAAAGGGCTGCGCGAAGAACCGGTCGGCGGCTGCCGTGGGCTCAAGGCGGCCTTCGCGGGCCGCCAGCAAGCCCGCGCCCCGCGCCAGCGCCAGCCAGAATTCCACCTGGGGAAAGCCGCGCCCGTCATCGGCGGTGTCCGGCTCCAGCAGCGCTTCGTTGGCTGCCTTGAAAAACGCGAGGTTGGGCAGTCCGCCCTTGAGCAGGCGGGGGTTCTGGGCAATGGCGGTTTCCAGCACGCCAAGCAGGTCCAGCTCGCCGGCGCGGTAACCCTGAAGTTGTCCCGTGGTGCGGCTCACTTGCTGACCTTGGGATGGAGGCCCCGTTTCTCCAGCTCTTCCAGAGCGCTCTGGGCATCTTCGCGCTCCAGGATGGCGACATTGGGCGCCACGCGCGCCAGCACCCGCGGTCCCAGCCTGGTCACGGCCAGCAGCTCCTCCAGCGTCGCTTCATCGCTGGTCTCGATCACCCCGACGTGCAGATGGAACTTCATGCCTCGCTCCCTGCACCCACCGTGCGTCGATCCACCGTCATGCGGCCCTCGATTACGTCTTCGGCGTCCACGACCCGATAGTGGTAGCCCTGCTCCACCAGGAAGAGCTGCCGCTTGGCGCCGAAATCCTGGTCCCGCGTTTCGCGCGTGACGATGGTGTAGAAGTGGGCCAGGTTGTCGCCGTAGGGACGCAGAATGCGCCCCAGACGCTGGGCCTCTTCCTGCCGCGAGCCAAACGTGCCGGAAAGCTGGATCAGGACGTTGGCCTCGGGCAGGTCAATGGCGAAGTTGCCGACCTTGCTCACGAGCAGCGGGTTGACCTCGCCGGTGCGGAACTTGGCGTAGAGTTCTTCACGCCGCTTCACGGGCGTTTTGCCTTCGATCACCGGTATGTTGAACCGCTCCGAGATGGCGTGGAGCTGGTCGAGATACTGCGCGATGATCAGCACGTGATCGTCCTTGTGCAGCTTCATCAGCGCCCCGAGTACATCGAGCTTGCGCGGGTTCTCCGCCGCCAGGCGATACTGCTCTCGCTGGTCGGCCACGGCATAGCCCAGACGCCCCTGGCCGGGCATCTCCACCCTGACTTCCGTGCAGTCCGCCGTGGCAATCCAGCCCTGCTTTTCCAGCACGCGCCAGGGCACGTCAAAGCGCTTGGGCCCCACCAGCGAAAACACGTCTTCCTCCAGTCCGTCTTCGCGCACCAGTGTGGCCGTCAGACCCAGGCGGCGCCGCGACTGGATCTCGGCTGTGGCGCGGAACACCGGCGCCGGCAGCAGATGGACTTCGTCGTAGATAATCAGGCCCCAGTCTCCCCGCGAGAACAGTGCAAAGTGCGGGAACTCCTCACTCTTGCGTTTGCGGTAGGTCACGATCTGGTAGGTCGCAATCGTGACGGGCGCGATGTTCTTGCTGTCCCCCGTGTACTCGGCCACCTGGTCGGGCCGGAGATTGGTCTTGTCCAGCAGTTCACGAATCCACTGTCGAACCGCCACCACGTTCGCCGTCAGCACCAGCGTGTGGGCCTTGACCTGGGCCATGCAGGCAATGCCCACGACCGTCTTGCCGGCACCGCAAGGCAACACCACCACGCCTGAGCCTCCGCGCGCGCCGCCCCCTGCGTAGAACACGCGCGCCGACTCCGATTGATACTGGCGCAGCTCAAAGGGCCGGCCTGAAAGCGTTTGTTCTCTCAGGCGCACGTCCAGCGGTGCCCCGGGCGTGTAGCCGGCGATGTCATCGACGGGAAAGCCGATCTTGACCAGGGCCTGCTTGACGAAGCCGCGCGCGCTGGGCGTCACGATCAGGCGGTCATCGCCCAGAGCCCCCTCGAAATACTTGCCCGCCGCCTTGTGATGGGCAATCTGCTTGAGCAGCGCGGCATCCGTCGAGCGCAGAATGAAGCGCCCGCCCTCGGCTTCGAGGGTGAGGCGGCCGTAGCGGCCCATGTACTCGACCACCTCAGACCGCACCACATCCGGGATGTCATAGCGCGAAAATCGCTCAAGGGCTTCGATCACGTGGGCCACGCTCAGGCCCGTGGCCGCAGCGTTCCAGAGTGAAAGGGCGCTGATGCGGTAGGTGTGAATGTGCTCGGGGCTCTTGACCAGCTCGGCAAACGCGGCCAGGGCATCTCGCGCCGCCTCGAAGTCCGGGTGATTGACTTCGAGCAGGATGCTGCGGTCTGCCTGCACGATTGCGGGGCCCTTGGGATTCGTCAAGTTGCACCTCTAAGCCGAAAAATCGAGCCGAGCAGTTTAGCAACGATTTCGCCCTTATGCTCGGGTCATTGAACGAGAGAACTCGCGGCCCGCAGCCAAGGGCCGGGCCTCGATTTCAACAGCCGCACAAGGCCTGTCGTTGCCAGAAATCCGGCAGATTGCCTTGGCAAATCGCCTGCAATCGGGCAGATCAAGCCGGCCCGCACAAACCGTCAACGTGCCGCAAGCCGCGCCGTTTCAAGGTTTGCGCGGCGCTTCTGTCTGCGGCGCGCATTGGCACAGAGGCTGCTACCGGCCCCCTTGCCCGGGAACGGTTCTTGGGCGACAACGGGAGGCAGCCGACAGTATGGCCCCACTGTCGGCTGCCGTTGTGTTACGGCGGCCCAAGCTCTACATTGGCCGCACCCCTGGACCCCGCTCGGAGCGCATCCTATGCGCCTTTGGTTGATTGCCGCGCTGTTGTGCTGTACTCCCGTTCTGGCCCAGGGCGATTTGGGCGCCGCCACGCCGCCCCCCGCCGACAAACCATCGGAAAAGCCGCAGGACAAGGACAAGCAGGAAGAAGACCGCGGCCCCCTGACCTTCTCGCGCGACCGCGTGGGCTGGGGAATTTCAGCCAGGGCGGGCGTCGGCTTTGACACCAACATCTTCAAGGAAGACCGCAACGAAGACAGCGGCTGGTTCGCGGACGGGCGCGCGGCGGCGTTCTTCGGTGTGAACATCGCCGACATCATTGCGCTGGGCGTCGAGGGCAGGGCCTCGGGCCGGCTCTACTTCGGGCAGGACGACGCCGAAGACGCCAACATCTTTGACCTCTGGCTCGCGGCCTTCCTCAAGCATCCGGTCGACAAGCCGGGCTTTGGGGGCGGCATCCGCGTCGAGGCGCTCTACGACCAGCAGCAGAACTACGAGATTGTCGGGCCCCTCACGCGTCAGGATGACCTGCGGCGCGGCGACTTCCGGGCCCGGTCCTGGTTTGGCTGGATGCCCGCGGGCGTGCTTTACCTTGAGTGGGGCCTCTCGGCGCGCCTGACCGACTACAGCGAGGAGGAGAATCCCGAGGCGGGCGACGTGCTGGGCGTCAACTCCCTCGGCAGCAAGGACAGCTGGGAGTTCGGCATCGACTTCTCGCCCGAACTCAGGTTCTGGCAGTTCTTCACCGTGGGCCCCTACATCATGTTCCAGTATGAGTGGTTCCGCGAGCAGTTCGACCTGCACCCGGATACGTTCAGCGCCAACGGCGACAAGCTGCAGCTGCTGCGCTTCGAGTACGGCGCCAAGGCCCGCCTGCGGTTCTGGGGTTTCCATCAGTCCTACGCGAAGATCTACGCGCGGCGGCAGGATGACAGCGCACAGGGTTTCAACCGCTACTGGCAGTACGGGCTGATGGTGCAGACGGAATTCAAGTTCGCCATTGTACGCATCGGCGGCGGCTTCGACGTCTGGACGCGCGAGTTCGATGAGCGCGCCGACCCCGACGTGCTGGGCGCCAGCCGTGAATCTGTGTTCGAGCGCTACCTGGGCATCAACGTCGAGTTGGGCGTGAACTTCGTATGGACGCTCGAGGTCGGCGCCCGTTACGACTTCCAGCGCCGGACCAGCGACCTCAATAACGAAGGTTATCTGGCCCACCAGGTCTCTTTGTTCGTGGGATTTGACTGGTAAGCCATGGCCCAGGCCCGAAACAGCCGCAGTTTCATCCTGGGCCTGGCATTCACGCTTGTGGTAGCGGCCGCCCTTAGCATCGGCGCCCTGTTCGCCTACTGGCAGATCAAGAGCGGCTACGACGAGCAGGCCGAGCGCCGCCGCCAGGTGGCAGACAAGCAGGGCGCCGAAGTGCGCGAGGGCTACGCCGAGCAGCTTTCGCGGCGGCTGAAAACCTACGCCGCTTCCGCTGCCGCGGGCATCAGCACCCAGGGCCTCGACGGCATCCAGAGCGAGCACGACCAGCTGGCGCAACTTTACCGCAAGCGCCTGGCCGCTTTGCAGCAGGAGTCCGGGGTGCGGCGGGCGGCCCTGGTCCGGCGCGACGGAACACTGGTCGTGGACACGGACGGCCGCAAGTTCGGGCTGCCGGCGCAATTCGGACAGGATGCCAACGAGCTGGAGGCCTGTTTCACGCAGGGCCCCGTGACCACCATCGAATACACCGACGAACGGGGCCGCGTTTACCGCAATGCCTTTGCCCCCGTCCGGGACCTCGACACCGGGGCCCCTTCGAACTTTGCGGTTGCCATCGAACTGGAGGCCGACTACGTCGAGCGCCTCAACACCATCCGCGAGCGCGGCCGGCTCGATCGCGAGGCCCAGATCCGCGACAACCAGGATCGCCTTGTCACGCTGCGCGTGGTGCTGGGAACCATGGTCGGGGCCGTGTTCATCGTGACTCTGGCCGCGGCCCTGCTGATTGCCCGTTACGAGGCCCGGCTTCTGGCGGACCTCGCGCGCCAGCGCCGCCTCGCCGAACTGGCCCAATTCAGCGCGGGCATGGCCCACCAGATCAAGAACCCCCTGGCCGCCATGCGCGGCTACGCCGAACTCATCTCACGCCAGCTGGAAGACCCCCTGCAGAAGAAAATGTCCGACAAGCTCGTCGCCGAAATCAGCGCCCTGGACCGCGTGGTGCGCGACTTCCTGGCCTTTTCGCGCGGCGCCCACGGCTCGCCCGAAAAGCTCACGCTCAGGTCAGCCCTGGCACCCGTTGTCGATGCCGCCAAGGCGCGCGGCGGCGAGCCGGTGCAGGTGGAACTGCACTGCGATGAGGGGCCCGAGCTCGAAGTCGACGCCACGTCGCTGCGCCAGGCCCTGATGAACCTGGGAGTCAACGCCGCCGAGGCCCTGCGGGAAAACGCCGGCGGGGGCAGGCTCGACATCCGCGCGGCATTCAACGGCAAGATGGTGACCGTGGAGTTTGAGGACAACGGACCGGGGATTCCCGAGGAAGTGCGGGGCCGCCTGTTCGAGCCCTTCGTCACCGGCAAGGCTGACGGCACGGGCCTGGGTCTGGCCATATCGCGACGCCTGCTGCGCGACCTGGGCGGCGAGCTTTTGCTGGTCCGGACGGGGCCCTCGGGTACGATGTTCAAGGCGACATTCGCCAAGAAGACAGAGTGAGACCGCCCATGGCAGAACGCCCGCACATCCTGGTAGTGGACGACAAAGAATCCATGCGCGACATGCTCAGCCTGGCCATGTCCGCCCGCAAGATCGACGTGACGCAGGCCGCCGACGGCCTCGCCGCGCTGGACGCCTGCAAGCGCCGCCGCTTTGACGCCATTGTCAGCGACCTCAAGATGCCGCGCCTTGACGGCATGGGTTTTCTCAAGGAGTTGCGCAAGCACGGCGACGTGCCGCCGTTCATCTTCATCACGGCGCACGGCAGCGTAAAAGACGCCGTGCAGGCCATGGCCCTGGGTGCCTCCGATTTCATCGAGAAGCCCTTCGACCTCGGCGAGTTCGAGTTCAAGGTGGAGCGGGCCATTGAAGAAGGCCGCGCCTCGCGTCAAAAGCCGGGCGAAGAGCCCCTGCGCCAGCCGGAACTTGAAAACGATGAGGTACTGCCGGGCCTCGTGGGCCGCGCGCCCCAACTCGTGGAAGTGGCCGATATCGTCAGGCGTGCGGCGCGCTCCGTGGTGCCCGTATTGATTCTGGGAGAAAGCGGAACGGGCAAAGAGCTGGTGGCGCGCGCCGTACACGCGCTGAGCCCCCGGGCCGCCAAGCCCTTCGTGGCGGTCAATGCCTCGGCACTGGCACCGGGCGTGCTTGAGAGCGAACTCTTCGGGCACGAAAAGGGCGCGTTTACCGGCGCCGACAGTCAGCGCAAGGGGCGCTTTGAGATGGCCAGCGGCGGTACGCTCTTTCTCGATGAACTGGGCGAACTGCCGGCCTCCACGCAGGTCAAACTGCTGCGCGTGCTGCAGGACAAGCACATTGAACGCGTGGGCGGCAGCGAGAGCATCAAGGTGGACACGCGGCTGGTCTGCGCGACCAACAAAGACCTGCGCGCCCTCGCCCGCGCCGGAACCTTCCGCGAGGACCTCTACTATCGCGTCAACGTGGTCACCGTCCAGCTGCCTCCCCTGCGCGAGCGGCCCGAGGACATCCCCCTGCTCGTGCGCCACTTCCTGAAGAAGGAAAACGCCAGGCAGGCCTGCCCGGAACCGGTGATTGCCGCGCTGAAGGCTCACAACTGGCCGGGCAACGTGCGTGAGCTGGAAAACGCCCTGCGGCGCATGGTGGCTCTGGCGCCGGCCGCGGAGCTCCGCGTGCAGGACCTGCCGGCGGAGGTTCAGGGCGGGCCGGCCGCCACGGCCGCCCAGGGCCTGACGGGCGACCTCGAACGCATTGAGAAGAACGCCATCCTGGCGGCCATGAATGAAAGCGGCTGGAACCAGTCACGCGCAGCCAGGGTGCTGGGAGTGGGGCGTACGGCTTTGCAATACAAGATGAAGAAATATGGGATTCAGAAACCTGGCACTTAGCACGGGAGTGTTGCTCCTGCTTCTGCTCGCGCTCGGCGGCGTTGCACGCGCCGACGATATTGAGCAATTGCAGCGCGAAGTGACCGCCGCCGAGAACACTTACAAAGAGGCCATCAGGGCCGAGACGCGCGCCGCCGAGAGCCTCAAGGACAACCTCGAAAAGCAGAAGTCCGCCAGTGACGCCGAAAAGGCCAGGCTCAAGTCCGAGGCGGTCAAGCTGGATGAGGCCGCCCGCAAGGCCGGAGCCGCGCGCATGCAGGCGGCCGAAACCCTGGCCGACAAGCGCGGTGCGTTGCGGGCCGAAGCCAGCAAGGTCGCCGAAGAGCAGATCACCGCCCAGGGCGACGCCAACAACCGCACCCGCAAGGCCGGAGAGGCGCTGGGCACGTGGTCCGCGGCCCTGGGCGCGCTGCCGGGCGTCCCCACCAAGACGGATACTTCGTCCGTGGCCGATCCGGCGGTCTGCGCGGCCATCAAGCAGGATGACAAGGCACGCTTCAATGCCTACATCAGCTGGGCCGGCGGCGAGCAGTCACGGCTGGATACTGAAATCAAGCGGGCCGAGAACCTGATCAAGAATGACGCCAAGTTCGCCGGCGCCGACGGCCACAAGCGCCTGATGGATGAGGCCAAGTCACTCAAGTCCACGCTTGAGAACCGCAAGAAGGATGTTGGCGAGTTGCTCAAGACGGCCCGCGAGCGTCTGGCTTCTCTGGATCGATAGGCGCGTACAGAGGTTCTCAGCGTCGCGCGGCTTGACATACTTTTGTCATCTCTGCCTTTGAGGGCTTCAAAACAGGGCATCCGGGGCTAGGCTGTGGGGCACGCCCATTTGTCATTCCAGCACAGGAGCATCCGGTGTCGAGTGTTCGCGCATGCCTGTATCTTACGGCGGCCGCCCTCTGCCTGATCTGGGCCGCCTTGGCCCCGGCCCAGGCGCAGGACAACACGTTTGACTTGCGCTGGCGTCTTCCCAAGCGGGTTTACCTGCTGTTCAACAACGCCAAGGGGGAGCAGGCACAGGCCCAGGCTCAGCGCAAAGTCGCCGACAAAGTCGACAACCTGGTCCAGCCCCCCAAGGGGCACTTCCACATGTTCGGCTACGAGATCGCGCAGGCCGAAAAGCGCGATCAGGGCACCGGGCTGCTCAACGAAGTGTGTCCGCCCCTGAGCTGGGAAGACCTGCTGATGCAACTGGCAATGTACGTCCCCGGAAAGTCTTCCAGGAAGGGCGACAAATACGAGCGGCAATGGAGCTTTGAGCGCAACGAAGGATTCCCCGCATTCAAAGTGCAGAGCAATTACGAAGTCGCGGGAGCCATGAGTTTCGGCAAGTGGTCTACCTGCGCCATTGCAAGCCGCCATAGCCTGCTTGACGCCCAGCAGCCCGCGGACGAATCCAAGCCCTTCCATGTCTGGCGCGAACTGACCGTGACCTGCACGGCACACTTTGACACCGCCGCAGGCTACCTGCGCGGGGCAACCTTCAGTGTGCGGGGCTTCAGCTTTGAGCTTGGGGCCACAGCGGGCTCGGTCAAGCGCTTCAACTTCTTCGACTGGGAGCTCGAGTGGCAGTTCGCCCGCGAATTCGACACGACGAATGAAACCGACCTCAAGCGCTTCGTCGATGCCGCCATCGTCACCGGCCGCCAGCGCCTGCTGGAAATGCAGGACAAAGAGGGCATGTGGGTTTACTCCAGCCACAAGCGCGGCGGCACCGCCCTGGCTCTGCTGGCGCTGCTCATTTGCGGCATCAGCAGCGACGACCCCAAGGTCGTGGCGGGCTTCGAGGCCATGAAGGCCCAGGAGGTGAACAACACCTACGAGGTGGCCGTCTCACTCATGGCCTACGAC
>ERZ761602.1872-NODE-1872-length-35815-cov-6.964849_pt1 | contig 35815 bp, 33 predicted proteins | sample MGYA00512165_ERZ761602 | MGnify/ENA primary metagenome ERZ761602 (study PRJEB28899, sample SAMN02445085) | bioreactor sludge metagenome | biome: EBPR sludge; isolation source: Thorneside wastewater treatment plant | place: Australia: Brisbane, Thorneside...
GGCTCAGACCCACGGCCACCCAGGCCAGCAGGAAGAGGTGCGGCGCCATCAAGTCGCGGTAAGACGGTCGGTCGAGCGCCAGCCAAAAGGCGTAGGCCGTCAGCGCCGCCAGCCCCAGCCCGAAGGCCAGAGCCTGGCCGTAGCCGGTCCGCGCCGCGGCGCGCAGGTACAGCATGACCGCCAGCCCGATAAGCGGGGCCGCCAGCAAGAACAGGTAAGGCAGCCCGTTCGGCCCGAACGTGAACTCGTCCCCGGAGAGCAGCCACAGGCTCAGGCCGGTGATGAGGCTGATGACGACGGCCACCGCCCACGGGACCGCGCGCTGCTCGCGCGCCCGGTCAGGCGCGTCGTCCTGGAGGCGGTAATGCCAGGCCGCGTACAGGACGTTGTCCGGCGCGGCGGCGTAGGCGGCCTGCAGCGCGGCGCGGAACTCCGCCGCCCGGCCGGCTCCGTGGGCCTGGCGATAGAGGCGCTCCAACGCGGCCGGGTCCGCGGCCTGGAGGTCGGCGAGCAGGTTCTGCGGACTGTCCACATCAACCTATTTGCTGGCGCCGGCCAGCCGCGCCAGCGCCGGCGCGCTGTCGTGCAGGCGCTGGTAGTAGTCGTCCAGCCAGCGGTTGGACCAGCCGAACAGCGTCGAATCGCGCACGATGGCGGTGACTTCCTCGCGCGTCATCTTGACCTCGCCGCGCAGCACGCTGACATTGTGGCGGCTGATGGCCAGGGTGCGCACGGCGAAGAGCAGCGGCCAGATACAGGCCAGCCGCAGGGCGTGCAGCCACTGCGGCAGAGTCTTGACGTAGGTCAGCGCCGAGGCCAGGTGGCGCTCGGCCTTATCGGCCAGCATGTCCAACACCTGCAAGGCCTCGATCTGGTAGGCCGGGTCGAACAGGTCGGTGCGGCGCAGGTTCACGGCCGCGCAGAAACTATCCGGCACGTAGATCCAGCCGCGCTCGTAGTCCTTGCGCAGGCCGCGGATGACGTTGACGGTCTGCAGCGCCAGGCCGAACTCGCGCGCCAGCGGCATGAGCAGGTTACGCTTGGAGCGCACAAAGCCCGAGTACCAGGCGAAGATGTCGGTGACCAGGTAGCCCACCCGCCCGGCGACCTCGTGCATGTAGTCGTCCATGTCGCCTTCCTGGGAGATGTCCGGGCCGCGCCGCACCCAGCGCGCCATGCCCTGCGTGGAGTTGCGGCAGTGCACCAAGACGTGGTTCTGCAGGCCGGGAGGCAGCCGGTGCAGCGCCGCCAGGATCTGCGGGGCCTGGCGCGCGGCCTTGGCGTCGGCGTCCTCGGGTTCCCGGTCAGCCAGGGCAGCCACCAGTTCCGCGGCCTCGGCCTCCCCGGCCAGGATGCGGTCCCACAGGGCCAGCAGCGCCACCTTGCGCTCCGGCGGCATGTAATCATTGTCTTCCAGGAAATCGGAGACGCGCAGAATCAGGTAGGCCAGGCTGAGCGACTCGCGCACCGCGCCGGGCAGGCGCTCGATGGACAGGGCGAAGGTGCGGCTGGTGGCGCGTAACAGGGCGTATTGATCGAAGCTCATAGAACCACTCCTCATCGACTCAAACACCCCGCCCGGGGACAAGTGACGGCCGAGCCGGGCCGGTCACGCCTCGGTCGCGGTGGCCTGCAGCAGCTCCCAGACAAATGTCTCCGTGCGGGCCACCGCCGCCGCGTCCACGTTGGCGAACGTGTCATTGGGGTGATGCCAGTTCGGGATCCAGCCGTCGGCCGTGTAGCCGACGAAGCTGAGCGCGTCCAGGCCGGCGTTGAGGGCCGGCATTCCATCTGTGTAGGCGCCGCGCTGCACGGCCGCGCGCGCGCCCAGCTCCGGCCGCGCCTGCGCCAGCCGCTCGGCCCGCGCGCTCAGCGGGCCGGCGTAGGTCTTGGGCACCACAATGCCTTCGCTGCGCAGGTAGACCGGACCGGTGTCGCGGCCGGCGATGTTGTCTACGGAGATCAGGCCGTCCAGTTGCGCGCCGTGCCGGGCCACGAAGTCGGCGCTGCCGTTGGCGCCCACCTCCTCGCAGCCGGTCGCCACCACCCACACTTCGGTGGCCGCCAGCGGCGCGGCCTTGAGCTTCTCGGCCAGCGCCAGCAGCACCCCCACGCCGGAGGCGTTGTCGTTGGCACCCGCTGTAACCGGCGTGAGATGCGCCTGGACCACCAGGCCAAACATCACGGCCACCAGCGCGGCCGCGGCCAGGGCGGCAGTCCGCAAGGCCTCCGACGGCGCGAAGATGCCGACGACGAAGATCACGCACAGGGCCGCCATCGCCACGACCGTCAGCGTGGAGAGCACGCGGTAGGCGTTGAAGAATGCGGGCGAGCTCCAGAAGAGCGGCGTGCGGTGGCTGTCGACGTGGGCCAGCAGCGCGATCCGGCGGCGCGCCGGGCCGGCCGCCGGCACGACGGCGACGACGTTGCGGGTGGCTTCAGCCGGCACGAACCAGCGCAGCGGATTGTCGCGCGCCAGGGATTCCATCAGGCTGGACGCCAACGCCAGCCCGCCCAGGGCGGCGGCGGCCAGCGCGCCCGCGCTCGCGTTGGGCGTGCCGCCGATCAGCCAGAACAGGGCGGCGGCCGCCAGCATCAGGCCCAGGCCGAGTCCGAACGGGCGGTAAGCCGAGTCCACCGAGCGGAACGGCTCGACGCGCGGGGCCAGGCCGAGCGCCTCCAACTGCGCGCGCACGTAGTCATGGGCAGCCTGCTCCTGAGGTGTGGCGCTGCCGCGCGGGCCGAGCGTGACCGAGAGGTGTTCGATGTGATGGAGGGCGGAATTGCTCATGGAGAGTTGACTGAATGGTCGCCGGGTCAGCCGGCCTGGGCGGAGTCGGGCGCCGGCATCACGCCGGCCACCTGGATGGAGTAGCCCGTGCCGGTATCGCGCACTTCGTGATGGGCGATGAGGCGCCGGTCGCCGGGATACAACTGCCGCTTGCGCCGGCACAGATCGTCCAGGACGTCCAGCGTCTGCTTGGTCTGGGCCGCCGTCTGGCCGCGGCCCAGTTCAAACCGGGTCTTGAGCAGCAGGCGGGGGCCGTCCTCCGGGCCGGCGGCGTCGACGTTCCAGGCGATGACCCCGAGCAAGGTCAGCGTCTGCACGTCGGTCAGGTCGAGCTCCGCGTCGAGATACGGCGCGATCAGGGCCTCTATGGCCGCGGACAGCTTCCCGGCGCCCGGCGGCGGATCCTGGAACGGCAGCGCCCCGAGGCGCTGCTGGACCTCGGCCGCGAAGTCGGCGGTGACGAAGGGATCCGCCGGGCGGCGGCGTTTGCGGGCCATGCTCAGACCTCCTCGGCGCGCTTATCCAGGAAGCCGCGCGCGAAATCGACCAACTGCGCCACATCGGCCAGCGTCGACACCAGCCCGACCGAGACGCGCACGGCGCCGGTGCTCTTGTCGTCGATGCAGCGCCGGAACTCGTCCAGCGTCATCCGGTTGTGCGTGAGGAAGCACGACGTCAGCTCCTCAGCCGAGATGCCGAGCGCCAGCTCGCCGCCGCCCGGGTTGCAGAAGCAGCCGGTGCGCAGCGAGATGCGGCGGGCGTTGGCGCGGCTCTCCACCAGGCGATGGTCGAGGAAGCGGCCGTCGCTGCCGTAGAAGTTCATGGTCACCGTGCCGCCGCGCGCAACGGTGGTGGTGGGGCCGTAGACGCGCACCAGCGGCGCGCCGTTGCTGTGGCGCAGGCTGGTCAACTCGCCCAGCAGCCAGTCCGTCAGGCAGGTGACGCGGGTGTGGATGGCGTCCACGCCGATGGCGGCCAGGTGCCGCAGGCCGATCTCGACAGCCGGCAGGGCCAGGTAATCCAGGGTGCCGTCCTCAAAAGCCTCCGGGCCCTCATGAAAGTAGAACTTGTCGCCCTGGACGGAGGCCACCTCGATGGTACCGCCCGCGAACCAGGGCCGGCGCAGCTTGGCCAGCGCCGCGCGCCGCGCGATCAGGGCGCCGACGCCGGTGGGGTAGCCGAACATCTTGTAGAACGAGAGCGAGACGAAGTCCGGGTGGACGACGCTCAGGTCCAGGCGGTTGGTGGGCGCAAAGGCGGCGGCGTCTAGCAGCACATCCCAGCCCAGCGTCTGCGCGCGCGCCACCCACTCCAGCGCATGCTGCACGCCCGAGAAGTTGGACTGGGCGGGATAGGCGAAGAGGCTGGGCGCCTGAGCGGAGCGCGCCTGGAGGTTGGCCTCCAGCCTGGCGGCGTCCAGGCGCAGGTCCGGTGGGACGACCGCCGTGTAGATCACGGCCGCGCCCTTGGCCCGCGCAAACTCGCGGATGCCGTTGACCGAGTTGTGGTTGTCGAAGGTCAGCAGGTAGCGCCCGCCCGGCCCGAACGGATAGCTCTCGCCGACCAGCTTGAGCGCGCCGCTGGCGTTGGACGTGAAGATCACGCCGTACTCGTCCGCGGCGGCGTTGAAGAACTCCAAGACGGCGCGGCGGGCGCGCTCCACCAGTTCGGTGGCGGCCAGCGAGGTGGGGTTGGTGGAGTGCGGGTTGCCAAAGACGTTCTGGCGCAGCAGTTCCTGGTGCAGGCGCACCTGGGCGTCGGCGTACAGGCCGCCGCCGGTGTAATCCAGGTAGATGTGGCCCAGCCGATCCAGCCGCGCGTACTCGGTGGCGCGCAGTTGATCCAGCGGGCGCGTGCTTTCATAGTCCGGGTAGCGCCGGCCGAACTCCGCCTCGGCGGCGGCGAGTGAGGAAGGGAGGCTGCGAGTCACCATAAGTCTTTAACTCTGTGGGCACATCGAGTTGAGTCAAGGCTATTGTACTCTGTGTCCGGGCGCCCTTTGGGCCGCGAAAAAAAGGCGCCGGGGTCGGCCGACCCCGGCGCCTGGCCTTGACCTGCCCGGCTACCTGACCCAGTCCAGCGCCAAGCGCTCCAGCGTGGCGGCGGTTGGGTTGCCGGTGGCCGGCTCCCAACCGGCCTGGCGATAGTACTCGTCCAACGCGGCGTTGATCTCGGCCTCGTCCAGGGCCACGCCGGCCGTGGGCCCCGTGCCCTGCAGGGCGGCGTAAAACTTCGGCGGGAGCTTGTCGGCCCGGCGGTCGAGGCCCTCCCGCGCGTTGAAGGCCCGCAGCAGGTTCAGGCGCCGCTCGCCGATGGTCATCAGCTCGTCCAGGGTGAAGTCGCTCCAGCCCGTCACGCGCTGGATGGCGTCCACCGTCTCCTGCGGCCCATACAATGTCCAGGCCGGCCCCCAGACGAACTGGCACAGGTCGGCTGAATCCAGGAAGGAATAGAACTGCTGGGTCTTGAGCGCGAAGGCCACTTTGTCCGCGCCGAGCGAGCGCGGCGCCTGGGTCTGCTCGAAGCCCAGCAGCTTCAGCCGGTTCATATACAGGTCGGCGGCGCCTTCTTCAATCATCGGGTCATGCTCGGACGATTGATGGTCGGCGCCGAAGGCGTTGACGGCGTAGATCAGGCCCAGCGAGCGCTTGGCCTGCGGCATGTGGGCCGGGGCCTCGGCGCCCTTGACCGTGATCAGGTAGGCCTGGCCTTTGCCGAGCTTGGCGGCGGCGGCCCGCGAGCCGAGCGCCAGCACGTCGCCGAAGCCCTGCCGCTCCGCCAGCAGTTCCAGCGCGCGGAGCATGGCGGCGGCATCGCCGAACTTGAGCGGGAAACCGATCTCGGCCTCGGTGAGCACGCCGTTCTCGAAGCATTCCATGGCCCAAGCGATGGTGGCGCCGGCGCCAATGGTGTCCAGGCCGTAGGCGTTGCAGAGCTGGTTGGCGTAGGCCACGGCGGCCAGGTCCTGGACGCCGCAGTAGGAGCCGAAGGTGCCGAGCGTCTCGTACTCCGGCCCGCCGTAGCGCCGCTCCACGGCCCGGCCGCGCCACTCGGCCTCCACCACCCGCTTGCAGGTCACCGTGCAGGCGTAGCAGGTGTCGCGCTCCTTGAGGATGGTCTCAGTCATCACCTCGCCCGAGATCGGCTCAAAGCCTTCGAACTGGCCTTCGTTGTAATTGCGGGTGGGCAGGGTGCCGAAGGAGTGCTGGAAGGAGAGCACGCCGGCCGTGCCATGCGTCTGCAGGCCTTTGACGTCGCCGTTGCCGTCCAGGTCGGCGGCGCCGGCGCGGGCCAGGGTGTTGAGGCCCTTGGCGTCGGCCAGTTTCAGGCGCTTGCTCTTGCCGCGCACGACGACGGCTTTGAGGCGTTTGGACCCCATCACCGCGCCCAGGCCGGTGCGGCCGGCGGCGCGGTTGGCCATGTTGATCACGGCCGCCAGCGGCGAACGCTTCTCGCCGGCCGGACCGATCTGGGCGATCTCGATCTTGTCGTCGCCCAGCTCCTGCTTGAGCAGCGCGTCCACTTCGGCCGTGGGCTTGCCCCACAGGTGAGCGGCGTCGCGCAGCTCGGCCACCGGCGGCTGGCCCGCCGCGCCGTCGTTCAGCCACAGGTAGACAGGCTTGGGGGACTGGCCCGTGATCACCAGCCCGTCGAAGCCCGCGAACTTCATCTCGGCCGGGAAGAAGCCGCCCATCTGGCTGTCGCCGATGCCGTCGACCAGCGGCGATTTGGCGTTGAGGGTGGCCCGGCTCTGGCCGGAGATGGGCGCGCCTGTGGTCGGCCCCAGCATCAGCGTCAGCACGTTGTCTGGGCCGAGGGCCTCGGCGCCGGGCCGTGTGCCCTTTAAGATGTAGTACAGGCCCATGGCCGAGCCGCCCAGATACCGGCGGTAGAAGCTCTCGGGCGGGTTCTCAACCGTCAGCGCGCCGGTGGTCAGGTTCACATGCAGGATGTTGCCGGTGTAACCGTTGGGCATAGGCTCCTCGTGCTGAGTTGGGTTGGGCAACCCATTCTACCGGAAGCGGAGCCGATTACGTATTGTTCGGGGAACATAGCGCCCTGGGCGCTGGCGGGCGGCTTAGGGCTGCGGCGTGGGGGTGAAGTGCGTGACGGCCGCGGCGGGGGCGCGCCACTCGAAGTTGTCGAACTCGAAGACGGCGTTCTCGTCGCCATCGTAGATCTGGATGGCCACGCCGACGCTGCCGGACGGCAGGCGGTCATCTTCCACTTCGGTCAGCATTTGGTCGTTGACGAAGAGCGTGAAGCGCGGCCCTTCGGCCAGCACCGCCAACTGGTTGACCTCGTCCGGCCGGATGGCGGCGCTGGCCGTCCAATCCACCAGCAGCGTCCAGCCGTCGTCGTAACGGTACAGGGCGTACTGGCCGGAGTCGCTGACCTGGAAATAGTAATAGCTGAAGCCGGTGTGCCGGAACACGAGGCCATAGTCCGAGTCGGCTGGGCCGCTCAGCCGGCGCGCGTCCACGCGGGCGTAGAAGTCGGTGGTGGCGGTAGCGGCGAGGGCGCGGCTCCACCAGACCACGCCGCTGATGGAGGTGATGTCGAAGCGGTACTTGCCGGCGCGCGCCGAAAGCTGGCCGCCGGCCAGTTCACCGTCAACGTCGCCGTACTCCCAGTCGTTGGCCTCTTCCAAGAAGAAATCGCGCAGGACCACGGGCCAGCGCGTGTACCCGGGCGGCGGGGTCGCCGACGGCGGCGGGGTTGGGCTGGGCCGGCTGACGCTGAACCCGCAGCTCAGCGTCAGGACGACCAGGGCCAGGCCGGCCAGCGGCGGGCGTCTCATTGGGGCGCGGCCGCGGGCGGGGCGGCGTCCTGGGGCGCGGCCTCGGCCGCCGCAACCTGGGCCAGCCGCTTCTGCAGCTCGTCCACGGCGCCCACCAGCCGGGCCTGCTCGGCGCGCAGCTCGCGGTTCTCCTGCTCGGCGCGGGCCAGGCGCATGGCGCCGCTGCGGCCCAGACTGCCGCCGCCGCCGATGTCGAACAGGATCACCAGCAGGTAGCCGATGACGCCCAACGTGATCAGCCACGGCTGGCGCGCAATCACCGTGGCGATCGCGCTCATGACGAGCACGGCCCAGGCTTGCCAGTTCAGCAGGAACCAGAGGCGGTTGGGGTTTGGCATAGGCCGTTCACTGCTCCGCCGAGATGGCCGTGTACACGCGCTCAATCGTCGCCGGGTCGCCGGTGAAGGTCTTGCCGTTGGTGCGGTTGGCGGCGCGCAGCAGCAGGTCCTTGTCGGCGTCGTCGCCGTAGGCGATGGTGAAGACCTTGATGCCGTCCACGTCTTCACCCGAGGGCAGGCAGCCAAACATATCACTTTCACTCCGGTCGCTGGCCGTGTCCTGGCCGTCGGAGAGCACCACGATGCCATACAGGCGCTTCTCGCCGGCGAGCACATCTTCCGCGCGCAGGCCGTTGACGCGCTCGGCGGCGGCGCAGACCGCGTCGAACAGGGCCGTGCCGCCTTCGGCGTACAGGCCGCGCACGCGGTCGCCCAGCGTCTCGGCCACGTCGCCGGCCCGGCCGGCCGGCTGCATCTCGGTCACGCCGTCGCTGAACGGCATCACGATGACTTCGTCGTCCTTCTCCAGGCGCTGGATGAAGTTGGCCGTCGCCTCCACGGCGTTGGCGATCTTGTCGCCCTGCATGCTGCCGGACACGTCCACCACCAGGACGATGGTGGCCTTCTTCTTGGTCAGCTGGAAGACATCTTTGATCGCGGCGGTGACGTCGCCGGACGGACTGGCCAGCGCCGGCACCTGGGCCAGGGTCACCCGCGGATCGGTGCCGCCCTCCAGGGTGAGCGGCGCCCGCAAGGCGACAGCCGGATCGACGGGGCGCAGGTAGTTAGCCACTGCCAGCTCCTGCTGCTCGCGCGCCAGTAGAAAGTCACGATAGAGCCGGGCCGCCTCCGCCTGTTCGCCGGTCACCCAGTCGGCGTCCACCACGCAGAACGGCTGCTCGGTCCAGAAGGTGCCTCCGGCCGGAAAGATGAAGGCCAGCGGGAAGCGCAACTCGCCGGCGCGCTCGGCATTGGCCTTGAGCACCTCCGCCTCGCTGGAGTTGATGGCGTGCAGATAAGACGGGCCGCGGCGCGCCATCAACGCGATGAGGTCGCGGTTCTGCACGCCGTAGTGGTAGGTGTGAAACTCCACGTTGTGGAAGGCGGCCAGCACCTCGTCGCTCTTGACGGCCGCGGGCGTCAGGCCGCTGGTCTGGCCGAGGGTGTCATAGGCCAGCGCGGTCATGATCAGCAGGCCGGAGTTGGAGTAGTCTGGGTGGGTGTGACCGAACTTGAACTCGCCCCACTCGGGGTGGCCGTAGCGCGCCCAGCCCTGCGGATCGGCGGCCAGCTCCACGATGGTGTCCCAGCCGATGGGCTGATCCGGCCAGCCGAGCGCCTCAGCGAAGGGCCGCCACATGCCGAAGCCGATGGGCGCATAGACCGTGGGCTGGCAGGCGTCCGGGACAAGCGGCTGGCCGGTGCGGTCACGCCAGATCTGGTTGGTCTCGTCGACCCAGCCCTGGTCGCCCGGGCTCCACACGGTGGGCTGGATCTTGCCGCTGAGGATGTCGGTCTGGGAGCCGCCGGAGGTGACGTGCGTGACGCGCACGAAGACCGGCTTGCCGCTGGCGATCTTCAGCCCGGCCGCGTTGAACTTCTCGGTGGCGGCGTCCACCCAGTCTTCTTTGGCGTTGGACGAGTAGAAGCTGATCTCCACCGCGCCCGCCGTGGGCGTGCCGGCCGCCGTCCCCCCGCCGCCCGCGCAGTTGATGTTGATCAACGGGCACAAGGCCCCCGACAGGACGACCGAGACGCAGATGATGGCGCCAAAGAGCAGCCCGGCCGCCACCACGATGACGATCCCGATCCAACGGTTCTTGCCTTCGGAGTACATGCTCATCGTCGCTTCCCTCGCTGCCCATCAGGAGTCGCGGCGGCCGACGCTTCAGCTTATTTGTGCGCCACCACGATGCGGAAACCCAGAAACGGGAAAAAGTAGCCGGCGGGGTAGCCGCGCCGATAGGAGGCGCGCCCGCCGTAGGCGGTGTCATTGTAGGAGCCGCCGCGCGCCACCCGCAGATCCTGCCCGCCGACGAAGGCCTCGCCGGACAGCGGCGTGTAGACGCTGGTCGTCCACTCCTGGACATTGCCGCCCATGTCCACGGCGCCGCACGGGCTGACATCGCCGGGCAGGTTGGCCGTTGAGCAGGTGCGCTCCAGGCCGCTCTCCAAGAGGTTGGCCTGGCCGGGCTGAAACTCCGCGCCCCACGGGAACGGCCGGCCATCGTCGCCGCGCGCCGCCTTCTCCCACTCGGCCTCGGTCGGCAGCCGGACCACGCGCTCCTTCTGCGTGCTCAGCCAGCGGCAGTATGCTTCGGCCTCATGGAAGGTCAGCCCGGCGACCGGGTGGTCGAACCGGCTCTCCTGGCTGCGCCAATCGAACGGGCGGGCGCGGTCCTCGCGCCCCCAGCCCAGCCCCCGCCCCTGGCGCCAGGCCCAGCCGGCCTCGCTCCACCAGGGTCGTTCACCGTAGCCGCCGGCCTCCAGAAAGGCCGCGTATTGCCGCACCGTGACGGGCGCGTGCGCGATCTCGAATTCGGCTACCTGGACTTCGCGGCGCGGGGCCTCGCGCGGATGAAAACGGCTGCCCATGATGAAGCCGCCGGACGCCACGCGGTGCGTCAGGCCGATCGAGCCCAGGTGGGCCTCCGGGTCGGCCGCATCCCGCTTGACCCACTGCTGGATGAAATTGGCGCCGTCGGTCTCGCTCATGCTGGCATTTTAACACCGGACGCCCGAGCCAGATGGCCCGGGCGTCGGGGAAGCGGCGGCGGCGTCTAACCGCGTCAACGCCGGGCAACCGGCAGGAACGTCAGGATCGCCGGGACAAAGGTGGCCGTGTAAGTGCCATCAGCCGCCGGCACCGTCAGCGCCACGGGCGCGAGCAGATAAGGCTGGCCATTGACGGACTGCGCCGGGGCGCTGAGGTTCAGCGTGGCCCCCTGCCAGCCGGTCAGGTCGGTGTTGCTGGCCGTGAACAGCAGTTCGTTCACCTGCAACTGCAGGTTGGCCGGGCTGGTGTTGAAGGTCAGGGTGATGCGGTTCGGCTCCAGCGTGCGCGTGACGGTAGTGGCGAGGCCGAGCACATCGGTGGCCGTCAGGCGCACCTCCAGGTAGCTCAGCGCGGCGGCGTTGAGGTCCTCCGGGCCGGGCGGCGTGACCGACAGGTTGTTGCCGGCCGTGGCGGGCAGATACGGGTGATAGTGAGGCGCGCCGGGGCTGGTGATGTCGACGTGCCACTGGCGCACCTCCCAGGTCAGGCGGTTGGCCGGCAGCGCGCCCTCCTGCGCATCGGTGGCGCTGCCGGTGAGCGTCAGCGCCTGGCCCACCACGAAGGGCACGCCGCTGGCGGGCGAGGTGATGACCGGGACCGGCGGGTCGTCGCCGGGGAAAACGCGCAGCGTGGCCGGGGCCGAGACCCCGCCGACGTCGTCGCGCACCACCAGCGTGGCCGTATAAGCGCCGGTAGCCGCGTAGGCGTGCGTCACGGAGGCCTGGTCCGAGCCAAGCTGGCTCTGGCCGTCGCCGAACGTCCAGTCGTACGTCAGCGGGTCGCCGTTGGGGTCGCTGCTGCCGGCCGCGCTGAACGTGATCGACAGGTCGCCGTACGGCAGGTCCGCCGACAGGGCGGCGGTGGGGTTGTCGTTGCCGGACGTGATGCGGCGCACCTGGCCGCCGCCGGCGTAGGTGGTGTAGTACAGGCCCGCGCTCGCATTGAAGGGGTTGAAGGCCAGGTGCACGGCGCTGTTGGAGCCGAGGGCGGTGGCCAGGGTGGCGGCGGTGTAGTTGCCGCCGGACTCGGTGACGCTGAAGATGGCGCCGCAGACATAGTCGCTGAACAGGTAGCCGCCGCTGAAGCCGGCCGGCCAGCCGCTGTCCGCCGGCACAAAAGCGCCGCCGGTGATGGAGTTGCAGTTCTGGACCGAAGTGCCCGGCACGCTGTTGCCGCCGTGCCGGTAGCTGAAGACCGGGTTGGTCAGGCCGGCCGGCGGCGCGCCGCAGTTGCTGGACGAGCCGTTGGCGCACGGGCCTTCGCGCAGGTTCCAGCCGTAATCGGCGCCGGCCGCGCCCTCGTCGATCTCCTCCCACACGCCCTGGCCGACGTCGTTGATGAAGAAGCGCGTGCCGACGGCCTTCGGGTCAAAGGCGAAGCGGAACGGGTTACGCAGGCCCCAAGCGAAGGTCTCCTGGCAGTGCTGGCCGGCCGTCGTGCTGCCGGTGACGTTGCAGCGGCCGGTGCCGGCGCCCTGGAACGGGTTCGTGGGCGGGATGTCGCCGGCGCGTGTGACGCGCAGCACCTTGCCAGTGAGGACGTGGGTATCCCGCGCGGCGTTGTTGCTGCCGGCACAGCCGCCGCCGGCGTAATCGCAGCCGCCGTCGCCGATGGTGATGTACAGGTAGCCGTCCGCGCCGAAGGCCAGGTCGCCGGCGTTGTGGTTGCCGTTGGGCGAGGGCATGTTGTCCACCAGCACGGTCTCAGTGCCGGTCAGCACAGTGCTGCCCGACAATTCAAAGCGCGCCACCCGGTTGACCGGATAGTTGGCGTCCACGGCCGCGCCGCCGCTGTTGTTGCAGTGGCCGCCCGGTTTGCGGTAGGTGTAGAACAGGTAGATGAAATGGTTGGTCGTGAACTCGGGGTCCACGGCCACACCCAGCAGGCCGCGTTCCGAGTTCGTGCAGACGCGGCTGCTGCCCCAGGCGGTGGCGAAGTCCACGGCCGGCGAGGCGCCCAGGCTGCCGTTCTGGACGATCCAGAGCTTGCCGGTCTGGGTGGTGACCAGCATCCGGTTGTCGGGCGTGAACGCCAGCGCGGTCGGGCCGCCGACGTTGACCACCAGCGCGTCGGTGAACGGCGGATTGACGGTCAGCACCCCTTCGAGCGCGGAGGCCGCCGGCACGGTCGGCCAGCCGAGGGCGCTCCACAGCAGGGTCAGGCTCAACAAGACGGCGATCCAGCGGAAGGGCGTTTTCATCGGCGTGGTCCTCGAGACGGGAGTGCGCGGGTGCCGCTCATTGTCGCGGAGGGCGCGCCGGCTGAGAATGGGTAAAACCTCGGAGGCGCGCCCGGCAAAAGCGCGACCGCGGCGCTCAGTTGCGGTCCTCCAGCCAGTCGCTCAGCCACTGGAAGCCGAACGTCACCAGCACCAGCAGGCCGGCCACCAGGGCCCCGCCCGCCATGCACACCAGGCCGGTGGCCAGGCCGCCCGGCCCGTAGAAGATCAGGATCAGGCCGCCGCCGACGACGAAGAGCACGGCGAAGAAACCGATCAGCAAGTTCCTGTCGGTGACGGTGCGGAAACGGCGCAGGTCGGTGGGTTTGGGCGGCTTGGACATCGGCGGCCGGCCTCCAGGCGGCGCGCATGGCCCAGCCGAACGGCCGGACCCGCTTCAAGATTGTATCGCGGCCGGGGCCGCCGCTGCGCCTGCTATAATCGCGGCGATGGCCTCCTACGGTCTCATTCACCGCTATCGCGAATTCATCCAGCTCCCGCCCAACGCCGTCCCCGTCACGCTGCACGAAGGCGACACGCCGCTGATCCTGGCGCCGCGCCTGAGCGAGGCGCTGGGGGCCGAGGTGTGGTTGAAGTTCGAGGGCCTCAACCCGACCGGTTCCTTTAAGGATCGCGGGATGACGGTGGCGATGACGGCCGCCCAGGCCCAGGGGGCCACCGCCTGCATCTGCGCGTCCACGGGCAACACGGCCGCGTCGGCGGCCGCCTACGCGGCGCGCGCCGGCCTGATCTGCTACGTGCTCATCCCGGAGGGCAAGGTGGCGGCCGGCAAACTGGCCGGCGCCGTGGCTTACGGCGCGCAGGTCATCCAGGTCCAGGGCTCGTTCGACGACGCGCTGACGCTGGTGCGCGAGATCTCCGACCGCCAGCCGATCGCGCTGGTCAACTCCGTCAACCCGTACCGGCTGGAGGGCCAGAAGACGGCGGCCTTCGAACTGTGTGACACGCTCGGCCGCGCGCCAGACTGGGTCTGCCTGCCGGTGGGCAACGCCGGCAACATCACGGCCTACTGGAAGGGCTTTGTTGAATATCACCTGGCCGGTTACGCCGCGGACCTGCCGCAGATGCTGGGCGTGCAGGCCGCCGGCGCGGCCCCGCTGGTGCTCGGCCACGCGGTGGACAAACCGGAGACGGTGGCCACGGCCATCCGCATCGGCCGGCCGGCGCGCGGCGAAGAGGCCCTGACGGCGGCCGAGGAGTCCGGCGGCCAGATCGTGGCCGTCAGCGACGATGAGATCCTGGCGATGCAACGGCGGCTGGCGGCTGAGGGCGTCTGGTGTGAGCCGGCGTCCGCGGCCGGCGCGGCCGGCCTGTACAAAGAAGTCATCGAGGGCCGCCTGACCGAGCGCGTCCGCGGCCGGACGGTGGTGTGCGTGCTCACAGGTCACGGCCTCAAAGACCCAGACAGCATCATGGCGCGTTTCCCGGCGCCGCGCGTCATCCCCGCGCAGCTGGAGGCGCTGGCCGGGCTGCTGGGTCGGCGCTGAGACGGCGTCCCCGCCGTTGGAGGACCTCATGGACTACATCCCGCTGGGCCGCACCGGCCTGAAAGTCTCCCGCATCTGCCTGGGCATGATGACCTACGGCACGCCGCAGTGGCGCAGCTGGGTCCTCGACGAGAGCCAGAGCCGCCCGTTCATCCAGCGCGCCCTGGAGTTGGGCCTCAACTTCTTCGATACCGCCAACGTCTACTCCAACGGGGTCAGCGAGGAGATCACGGGCCGCGCCCTGCGTGATTTCGCCCGCCGCGACGAAGTCGTCATCGCCACCAAGGTCTACTTCCCGATGGGGCCCAAGCCCACTCAGGGCGGGCTCTCGCGCAAGCACATCTTCGACGCCATCGACGCCTCGCTGCGCCGCCTGGGCACGGACTACGTCGACCTGTACCAGATCCACCGCTGGGACAAAGACACGCCGATCGAGGTCACGCTGGAGGCCCTGCACGACGTCGTCAAGGCCGGCAAGGCCCGCCACATCGGCGCTTCGTCTATGTACGCCTGGCAGTTCGCCAAAGCCCAGCACACGGCCGAGCGCCACGGCTGGACGCCGTTCGCGGCGATGCAGAACCACTACAACCTGATCTACCGCGAGGAGGAGCGCGAGATGCTGCCGGCCTGCCGCGACATGGGCGTGGCCGTCCTGCCGTGGAGCCCGCTGGCGCGCGGTTTCCTGGCCGGCAACCGCACCGCCGAGAAGGGCGGCGTCACCGAGCGGGCGCGCACCGACGCCTTCGCGCATCAGATGTATTACCAGCCGGCCGATTTCGAGGTGGCCGGCCGCTGCGCCGAGCTCGCCCAACGGCGCGGCGTCACCTCCGCGCAGATCGCGCTGGCCTGGCTCCTGCACCAGCCCGGTGTCACCGCGCCCATCATTGGCGCCAGCCAGATGCCGCAGCTGGAGGAGGCCGTGGCCGCCCTCAGCCTGCCGCTCTCGGCTGAGGAGTGCCGCTTCCTGGAAGAGCGCTACGTGCCGCACGCGGTGCTCGGACACTGACCGCGCGCCGGTCCGCCGTCGTCGCCGCCATGAAGAAAGCCACCGTCTCCGTCCCCGCCTCCACCGCCAACCTGGGCCCCGGCTTCGACTGCCTCGGTCTGGCCCTGGCCCTGCGCAATACAGTCGAGCTGTACGAAGCCAAGCAAGGCCTGGAGATCGATGTGGAAGGCGAGGGCGAAGACCGCATTGCCCTGGACACCACCAACCTGATCGTGCGCGCCGCCGAGGCCGTCTTCGCCAAGGTGGGCCGCCGGCCGGAGGGTCTGCGCGTCCACGCCGTCAACGGCATCCCGATCGGCTCCGGCCTGGGCTCGTCGTCGGCGGCCATCGTCGGCGGGGTGGCGGCCGCCAACGCGCTGGTGGACGGCCGGCTCGGGCGCGACGAGCTGCTGCGCCTGGCCCACGAGCTGGAAGGTCATCCGGACAATGTGGCGGCTGCGCTCTTTGGCGGGCTCACCCTGGTCAGCGCCAGCGGCGAAGAGCTCCTGGCCCGCGCCTTGCCGGTGCCGGCGCTCAAGGTCGCGCTGGCCTTGCCGGAGGTGCGCCTGTCCACGGCCGAGGCCCGCGCGGCCCTGCCAGCCCAGGTGGCGCTCAAGGACGCCGTCTTCAACATCGGCCGGGCGCTGTTCACGGTGCAGGCGCTGACCCAGGGCGACTATGATTTGTTGCGCTTTGCGATGGCCGACCGTCTGCACCAGCCGTACCGCAAGGCCCTGATCCCGGGCTTCGACGCCGTGGTGATGGAGGCGCGCAAGGCCGGCGCGGCCGCCGTCGCTTTATCCGGCGCCGGCCCGGCGTTGGTGGCCTTTGCGCCCGACCGGCACTGGGATATCGCCGCGGCGATGAAGGCGGCCTTTGAGGCCAACAGCCTGGCTTGCCGGACCTTTGTGCTGCCGGTGGATCGCCAGGGCGTCCAGGTCCAGATGAGCGGCCTCGGCTGACCGCAACCGCCGCTTAAACGGCGACCGGGCGCCTGGTTGGCGCCCGGTCGTTTTTTGTTCCCAGGGAAGCCGCGGCCGCACTAACTCCCCACGGCGGGCGGCGCCTCGGCCGGCGGTTCAGGCGGCAGCGGCGGCGTGGGCATGGCGGGCGCAGCCGCGCCCGGAAAGTACGGCCGCGTCCCGAAGCGCGTCAGCACCACGGCGCCCAGGCCGATGGAGCTCAGCACCATGTTCACCAGGCCGCCCAGCAGCCAGCCGACAAACGGCAGCAGACCAATGCCGTTGACGACCAGGGTCACCAGCAGCGTGCCGGCCGCGGCCGCCAGGATCGGGCTCAGGCCGCGCAGCTTAAGCGCCGCCGCCAGGCGATCACCGATCAGCGCGCCCAGAGCCAGCCAGCCGAAGAGCAGCGCCACCGCGTAGGCGATCAGGGCCACCAGGCTGACCGGGCTCAGGCAGAGCAGTGTCACCAGGGCCAGCAGGCCGGCCAGGACCGGCACCGCGACCAGGGTCAGCAGGCCCAGGAAGCCCGCCTGGATCGGCGCCGTGGCGATGGCCGCGCTCACCCGGCCCATCTGTTCCGGCAGCAGCAGGGCCACCAGCAGCGCCAGCACGGCGACGACGAAGGCGACGACCACGGTCCGCACGCCGTCCCACAGGAAGTTGATGAACAGGTCGAGCGGGCCGGGCGTGCTGGGCACATTCACAAAGGGGCGATCCCAGAAGCGCGGCCCGAGGCTCTGCGTCTCACCGCCCTGGACCTCCGAGCCGGCCTCGCGCGTGATCGAGCCGCCGGAGGTGACCAGTTCGCCCTCCACGACGGCGGTGCTGAGCAGCTCGGCGTTGCCGCCAAAGACCACCAGGTCGCCCTGCACGGTGCCGCCCAACGTCACGTTGCCGCCGAAGACGGCCGTGTCGCCGGTGACCTCGGCCCCGGCCTCGACGGTGACGCTGCCGCCCAGGACGATCAGGTTGCCGTCGACGACTTCGCCATCGAGCAGGGTGAAGCTGTCGCCGATGACCACCTTGTCCTCGGCCAGGCCGCGGGCCCAGGCAGCCGGCGCCAGCGCCAGAAGGGCCGCCAGGGCCAGCGCGACGGCGGACAGCAGTTTCTTCATAGACCCAATCCTTGCAGGCTCAGCCTGCGCATGTAATAGAGCCAGCCGGCGGTGGCCGCCAGCGCCGCCAGCGCCGCCAGCCAGACCAGCGGCGTGCTCAGCGCCCATTCGCCCAGCCCGCGGCCGGTGATGAACAGAGCATTGGCCAGCGTCAGCGCCACCTGCGTCGTCGTCGAAGCGCTGTTGAACAGCGCGGCCGAGGTCGCCGGCTGGCCGACCAACTGCACCAGCGACCATAACGCGCTCAGACCGATCGGCAGCACCAGCGCCGCCGACCCGATGGCGCCAAAGCCCAAAGCCAGCGCCCCCCACAGCGCTTTCGGCTGCGAGCGTTGCTGCTTGAGCCGGGCGTTGAACCGGCCGGTGAAGCCTGGCCGCGGCGCCGCCAGCGGCGCCTGGGTGAACAGGCGCTCCAGGCGCGCCAGCGCCTCCCAGGTCGACGCACAGCTCTGGCACTCGGCCAGGTGGGCGTCCAGTTCGGCGCGCTGCTCAGTCGGCAGGTCGCCGTCCAGCGCGAGTTGGATCCACTCGGTGTAGGGCTTGTGAGTTAACGTCATCGCTTCCATCCTTCCACGGCCAGCGCGAGCTGGGCGGCGCGAGTGCGGGGCTCGGCCGCCATCATCTCAGCCATGGCGCCGCGGGCCCGGTGCAGGCGGCTCTTCACCGCGCTGACGGTGGTCCCGCTGGCCTCGGCGATCTCTTCATAAGACAAGTCATACCAATATCGCAGAACCAACATACTGCGATCGTCCGGCGCCAGGCGCGCCAGGAAAGCCTGGATGACCGCGCTCTGCTCGCGCCGCTGGGTGGTCTCCTCCGGCCCCGGGTTCGGCTCGTGCAGGGCCGGGTGCGGCGGCAGGGCCTCGTCGTCGATCGACAGCCAGGTCAACCGCCGCTTGCGCAGGACGTCGATGCAGTAGTGGCTGGCGATCGAGAAAAGCCAGGTCTTGAACGAACGCGTGGGGTCATAGCGCCGCAGTTGGGCGTAGGCGCGCAGAAAAGCCTCCTGCGCGGCGTCCTCAGCCTCGTGGGCGTCTCCCAGCATCCGGTAGCATAAGTTGTAGACCGCCGACTGGTAGGCGTCCACCAGGGGCGAGAACGCCGTCTCATCGCCGGCGCGGGCTCGGGCGATGCACTCTTGTTCGGTCACTTTCGGCCTCAGCCGTCGGCCGGTGAACTGCGGTTGCCGGCCGACATCAGATATTACGTATTAACCCGGTTAGGGTTGCAGGGGCGGGCGGGCGGCGGGCGGCCAGGGATTCGGGTACAATCGTCGCCGTGAGCGAGCCGGCACCCGCCTCGTCCAGCCTGGACCTGCACGTTCGCGCTGCGACCCTGGAGGCGCTCTTCGTCCAGGCCGCCCAGGACATGTACAGCCTGGTCGGGGCCAGTGCCAAACCCGACGTCATCCTGCGCCGCACCCTGGAGGTCCGCGGCGAGGACCATGCTTCCCTGCTGCTGGCCTGGCTGCGGGAACTGCTGGCCTTCACCAGCCTGGAAGACCGGGTTTTCTACGATTTTACCGTCATTATGCTGTCGCCGCTCCGCCTGCGCGCCCAGCTCATCGGCGGGCTGAAAGAACGCGTGGAACGCCGCCTGACCATCGAGCTGGGCCTGGAAATCGTCATCCGCCACACCGCCGACGGCTTCGAAGCGACCATCCCGTTCAAGCCCGCCTGACCGCCGGCCCGGAACGCCGCCATGACCGCCGTGCACGTGCTTGTCATCGACGATAGCCGCCAGACCGCCGACAGCCTGGCCGATATGCTCCGCCTGGTCGGCTGCCTGCCCGAGGTGGCGTACGGCCCGCGCTCGGCGATCAACACCATCACGCGCCAGTTCCCGGCCGTCATCATGCTGGACATCAACCTGCCGGGCGTCGACGGCGTGGAGCTCTGTCGTTTCCTGCGGCGCGACCCGCGCACCGCGCACCTGCCCATCATCGCCATGTCGACTGAGACCCAGCCGGAGATGGTGAGCCGGGTGGCGGCGGCCGGCGCCGATTACTTCCTGCCGAAACCCATCACCGTCGAGACGCTGGAAGCAGCGCTGGCGACGGTCCAGAAAGGGCGCCCCCCCCGATGACCCAGCCGCGCTATGCGTTTGTCATCGACGACAACCGCATGATCGCCAACAGCCTCGTCAACATGCTCCAACTCCTGGGCTACGAGGCCTCCGCCGCCTATGGCTCGCTGCCCGCGATGCAGATCCTGAGCTACAGCGTGCCCGACCTGATCCTGCTGGACATCCACATGCAGGGTGTGAACGGCGTGGAGATGTGCCGCTTCATCCGCCGCGACGAACGCCTGGCGCGCATACCGGTGCTGGCCATCTCATCTGACACGCAGCCGGAGCTGATCGCCAGCATGCGTTCGGCCGGCGCCAACGCTTTCCTGTCCAAGCCGATCGAGTTAGACGGCCTGGAGGCCGCCATCGCGGCCGCGCAGCGCGACGCCTCGCTGACTCCGCCCTAACCGATCACGGCCCCGACAAATCAATCCATAACCAAGAGGCCGGCCTCCAATTGCCCCGCCTCCGCCTCCATGCTAAACTCCGCCTCGCTTGGGGCTGCCACCCAGCACCGTCCGCCGTAGGAGCATCAGCACACCCGTGCGCATCAAGTTCTGGGGAGTCAGGGGTTCGATTCCCACGCCTCTATCCACCGAGCAGCTGCGGGAGAAGCTCTTCCGGGCGCTGACGGGGGCGACCGGCGTGAACCTCGCGGACCCGGCGGATGTCCTGGCGTACATCGCCAGCCTGCCGCCGGCCGTCGGCAGCGTGGTCGGCGGCAACACCACCAGCATCGAGATCGACACCGGCACCGACACCATCATCATCGACGGCGGCTCCGGCATGCGCGAACTGGGCATCAAGCTCATGGCGCGCGACTTCGGCAAGGGCCAGGGGGTGGCGCACATCTTCCTGACGCACGCCCACTGGGATCACCTGCAGGGCTACCCATTCTTCCTGCCCGCTTACGTCCCGGGCAACCGGCTCATCTTCTACGCCGTCAACTACAACCCGCAGCTCTACCTCGAACATCAGCAGGTGGCGCCGATGTACTTCCCCATCCCGCCCAATGCGATGCCCGCGGACAAGGAGTTTGTGCAGCTGCGCGAGGGCGAGACGGTGCAGATCGGGCGCACCGTGATCTCCAGCCTGGCCTTGTACCACCCCGGCACCGCCTACGCCTACCGCTTCGACGACGGAGAAAGCGTCTTCGTCTTCGCCAGCGACGGCGAGTACAAGTCGTTGGCCGAGCCCAACCTGCGCCGCTACGTCGACTTCTTCGCCAACGCCGACGCGCTGGTGTTCGACTCGCAGTATTCGCTGCGCGACGTCTTTCTGAGCAAGGCCGATTGGGGCCACAGCTCGGCCATCATCGGCGTGGACATCGCCGAGCGCGCGCGCGTCAAGAAGCTGATCACGTTCCACCATGACCCGACGCACTCGGACGAGCAGATCTACCAGATCGCCGAGACCGCGCGCGAATATGCCCAGGTCAACGAGCTAGACTTCAACACCGAGGTCATCGTGGGCGCGGAGGGGCTCGAGCTGTTCCTGGGCCAGCCGCTCAGCCTGGAGATCCTGGAAGACCGGCACGACCCGGTCTGGACTCTGGCCCTGGCCGGGCACCTCAACCAGAAGTCGGCGGGCGAGGCCCAGCGCCGCCTGGAGACCGCCCTGGCCGAAGCGCCCAGCGGGCGCGCGCTGGCGGACCTGACCTTGCTCTCGACCGTGGACGCGGTGGGCGTCAAGGCGCTGATGGATGCCGCCCGCGGCCAGCCCCACGCCCAACTGGCCGTCCTGGCCCCGGCCACGCACATCCGCCGGGTGCTGGAGCAAAGCGGCCTCAACGAGGTGGTGCGGCTGTTCCGCAACCGCCAGCAGGCCCTGACGGCGCTGGCCGGCCCGGAGCACCTGCGCCTGGCCTCAGCCACGATCGGCGGGTTGTATCAGCTGGAGGAATTGCTGTTCACGGACGAGACCGGCGTGATCTACCGCGGCGTCGACCGGCACGCCGGCACGCCGGTTTTGGTGCGCGTGGTCGCCGGCCAGCCCAACGACCCGGTCCGCGCCGATTTCGCCCGGCAGGCGGACGCCTGGCGCCAACTGCAGCATCCCCGGCTGCTGGCCTGTCAGGCTGTCGTGGATGAGCCGGCCTGGACGGCGTTTGTCTGCCCGCAGCCGACCGGCATCTCGCTGCGCGAGTGGCGCGCGCGGCGCCCGGCCTGGCGCCAGGTGGGGCACGTGGCCGAGCAGATGTGCGCGGCGCTGGCCGCCCTGCATCAGCTGGGCGTGCTGCACGGCGACCTGCGGCCGGAGAAGATCGTCGTGGACGGCGGCGACAAGGTCCAGCTGGCGCGCACGCCGCTCTTCCCGCACCCGACCGGCTTCGGGCCGGCCGCCTACCGCGCGCCGGAGCAGCTGCGCGGCCAGGCCAGCACGCTGCGCACCGACGTCTATCTGTTGGGGCTGATCCTGTACGAGTTGGTATTGGGGGCCCCGGCGTTTGCGGCCGAGACGGAGGAGTTGCGGTTGACTCTGCAGCTGTACAGCCAGCCGCAAAGCCCGCGCGCCCACTGGCCTGAGATCCCGGAAGCGTTGGAGAAGTTCCTGCTGAGACTGCTGGCGGTGTCCGCCAGCGAACGCTACGCCTCCGCGCTGGAGGCCGCCGCGGCTTTTGCGCCGCTGGCTCAGCTGGTGTTCGCGGAGCCCAGCCGCCGCGGCACCGGACCGCTCGGCCTCACCCCCTGAAGCCCGCGCCGCGTCAGAACTGGAAGACGTTCTCGCGCAGCGGCACCGTCTTGCGGTTGTAGTTCTTCACGTAGTTCTGCAGCCGGTTCTCGAGGTCCTCCCAGACCGGCGTCGCCAGCACGCGCTCGAGCGTGGCGCGGTCCTCGGCCACGAACTCCACCAGGCGCATGGGATAGTCGCCGTAGGCCGTGTGCCAGGCGCCGCCCATCACCAGCCCCATCGACTGCAGCGTCGGCACCATCTCCCCCAGCACGAACTGGAAGTACTGGTCCTGAATTTCCGGGCGGATATCGTACATCAGCAGAAACTTAACCGGCTGAGTCATCGCATCGTCCATCGCACCACCTCACAGGTCGGCGCCCGCCGGCGCCCTATAACCCCGGCCGGCGCGGCCGGCCGGGCCCCAGTAATCTTACCGTTTCTGGCCGAGACGTCCAGACTCCAGCGACAGGAGTTTCACACTCGGGGCAGTTTCCTTGCGCCGTCAGGCGGTAACTCAGGAGCATGTAGCCGTAACGCTCCACCAACCGTGTTCCACAGCGTGGACAGAAGGTGCTCTCGAAGTCGCCCACCTGGCCGGGCAGGTTCCCGGCGTACACGTAGCGCAGGCCCGCCTCCCGCCCCAGGCCGGCCGCGCGCAGCAGCAGGCGCGCCGTGGTGCGGCGGTACTCCGGCCCGGCCATCTTGTAGTCTTCGTGAAAGGCGGTGACGTGCCAGGGGATGTCCGGCGACAACGAGTGGATGAAGGCGGCCGCGTCGCGCAGCTCGGCGTCGCTGTCGTTAAAGCCCGGCACGATCAGGGTCACCACCTCCAGCCACAAGCCGCGCGCATGCACCCAGCGCAGGCCGTCCAGCACGTTCTCCAGAACTGCGCCCAGCCGCCGGTAGTTCCGGTCCGACATGGTCTTCAGGTCGATCTTGTAGGCGGTCAGGTAGGGCTGCAGGTGATCCAGCGCCTCCGGCGTGGCGTTGCCGTTGGAGATGTACGCGCACTTCAGGCCGGCGGCCACCGCCTCACGGAAGACGGCGGCCGCCCACTCGGTGGTGATGAGCGGCTCGTTGTAAGACGAACCGACCACCTGGGCGCCGTCGCGCAGCGCCACGTCGATCAGCCGGCGCGGCGTTACCGTCAGCGGGTGCGCGCCGGCCGCCTCCGAGGCCGGGTCCCGCAAAGCCTGGGAGGTGATCCAGTTTTGACAGTAGCCACAGTGCAGGTCACAACCCAGCATCCCGAACGTCAGCGTATCAGAGCCGGGCAGGAGATGGAAGAAGGGCTTCTTCTCGGTCGGGTCGCATTGCAGGGCGCCGACGTAGCCCCACGGGACGCGCAACCGGCCGGCTTCGTTGAAGCGCACCCGGCAGATGCCGCGCCGGCCAGGCCGGATCAGGCAGCGGTGCCCGCAGGCCAAGCAGGTCACCGCGCCATCGGCGTGCCGCTCAGAGAGTTCCCCGTCCGCCGTCAGCGCGTCCAGCGTCTGGGCCAAGGTTGGAGTGGTCATGGTCTGCCTCCCACGCGAATGGTTGGCCATGATCATTCTATGCCTCGCCGAGAAACCCCGTCAATCCGCTATAATGCCGGCATGGAGTCACGCCCCGCGGCGTTGACGGTCGCCGTCCTGGCCGGCGGCAAGAGCTCGCGCATGGGCACCGACAAGGCCTTTGTGCGCGTGCTCGGGCGCCCGCTCATCGAGTTGGTCCTGGAACCGCTGCAGGGCCTGGGCGCCGAAACCCTGATCATCACCAATCACCCCGAGCCTTACCGCTATCTCGGCCTGCCCCTGTTCCCGGACGTGCTGCCGGATGTGGGCGCGCTGGGCGGCCTCTACTCGGCGCTCCATTATTCGTCCCAACCGCACACCCTGTGCGCGGCCTGCGATATGCCCTTCGTCGTCCCGGCCCTGCTGGACTATCTGATCGCCCGGCGCGCCGACGCCGACGCCGTCGTCCCGCGCCTGCCCACGGCCGCTGCCGGCGCGCTGGAGGCCGAACCCTTCCGCGCCGTGTACGCGCGCGCGGCCTGCCTCGGCCCCATCCGAGCCGCGCTGGACGCCGGCCGGAGGCGCGTGATCGCCTGGTTCCCCGACGTGCGCGTGCGTTTTGTCGAAGCGGCCGAAATCGACCGCCTGGACCCGCGCCGCCTGTCCTTCATCAACGTCAACACCCCGCAGGACCTGGAGGCCGCGCGCCAGCTGCCGGGGGGATAACGCGCCCCGCGCCGGCGGCCCCCCGTCCGGCGCCCGGCGCCTTGAGGACACTATGAGCTTCGACCGGCTCGGCGACCATCGCCGCCAACAAGCCCAAGACCTGTTCCGCCTCGGCCGCACCTGCGTCAAATCCGGCGACAAAGCCCGCGGCCGCGAATTGCTGCTCAAGGCCGTGGAATACGACCGCGACCTGGCCGAAGCCTGGGTGTGGCTGTCCGGCACCACCGACGACCAGACCGAGCAGAAGAAGTACCTGGAATGGGCCGTGGCCGCCGACCCCGCCAACGCCCTGGCGCGCCGCGGGCTGGCCATCCTCAACGGCCAACTCAAGCGCGAGGAGGTCCTGCCGGAGGGGGCCGGGGTGGCGCCGCGCGCGCCGGCCGAGCCGGAGGCCGTGCAGGTGGACCGCACGTACGACTGCCCGCAGTGCGGCGGCCGGATGCGGTTTGATACCCAGCTGGTCGATTTGAAGTGCGCGCACTGCGGCTTCGTCCAGGCCGTGGACGAGGTGACGCTCAAGGACGGCGCCCGGCCGCTGGACTTCGCGCTGCCCACGGCGCGCGGCCACCGCTGGGCCGAAGGCGAGCGCCGCTTCACGTGCTCCCAGTGCGGCGCCGCCACCCTGCTGCCGGCTGGCGGCAAATCGACGGCGTGTCCGTTCTGCGGCAACGCCGCGCTGGTGGCCGCGCCGGAGGAGGCCGAGCTCCTGGCGCCCGACGGCCTGATCCCCATGGCGCTGGAGGCCGAGACCGCCACGCAGGCCGTCCGGCGCTGGCTCGGCCGCGGGTTCTTCGCCCCGGACAACCTGGCCGAGCTGGTGCGCCACAAAGCGCTGCGGCCGACCTATGCGCCGTTCTGGGTCTTCGAGGCCACCCTCACCGCGCACTGGAGCGCCGAGGTGGCCGAGGGCTACGGCCGCAACCGCCGCTGGGTGCCCCGCACCGGCGAACACACGACCTTCTTCCGCGAGCGCCTGCAGCCGGCCTCGCGCAGCGTGGCGCGCGATTTGTTCCGGCGGCTGCCGACGTTCGATCTCAAGAAGCTGCTGGAGTTCAAGCCCGAGTACCTGGCCGATTGGCCGACCGCCCTGTACGACATCGCCCTGGCCGACGCCTCCCTGAACGCCCGGGCCGAGATGGTGAAAGCCGCGCAGCAGGAGCTGCGCTACAAGGCCGCGCCCGGCCAGGATATCCGCAACCTGCAGACCTCCACCGATCACTTCTCCGGCGAGCTGTACAAGCTGGTGCTCCTGCCGCTGTGGATCGGCACCTACGCCTACCGCGGCCGTCCCTACCAGGTGCTCGTCAACGGCCAGACCGGCGCCGTCAACGGCGACAAGCCCGTGGACGGCGTGAAGGTGGCGCTGATAACCGCGGCCGTCGTCATCGTCGTCGCCTTTCTGCTGTACCTGCTCTGGTACTTCACGGCGCGCTGAGCGGCCATGCTCGACACGCAGACGTTCGATTTGCGCGGCCCGCACTACGACCTGGGCGTCGCCCAGGGGGCGCGGACGGCGCGTTTTGAGACCCCGGCCTGGTGGCCGCCGCCGCCGGACCTGGACTTCGCGCGCGCCTGCGCCGCGCTCGTGGCCGAGGTCCACGCCCCGCTGCTGGACGAACTGCGCGGTTACGCCGACGCCCAGCAGCTGCCCTACGCCGATCTGTTGCGCGGCCTGTGCCGGCGCTCCCTGCGCCTGCGCGCGCGCGGCGAACGGACCCCGGCGGCGCCGCTCTTCCCGGAAGGCGGCTGCTCGTCGTTCGCGCGCCGCGACGCCGACGGCCATGTGCGCGCCGGCCACAACTACGACTTCTACCCGTTTCAGCGCGTCCGGCAGCGCCTCCGCCTGACGCCGGACCTCGGCCGCCCCAGCGTCGGCATGCGCGGCTCGGTGCCGGCCGGCCGCTACGACGGCGTCAACGACGCCGGGGTCTTCGTCAGCCTGCACGTCGTGCTCTCGGACGAACCCGCCGATAGCCGGCCGGGCGTGCCCTTCCACCTCCTGCCGCGCCTCGTCCTGGAGACCTGCGCCAGCACGCGCGCGGCGGTGGAGGCGCTCACCCGCCTGCCGCACCTGAATCCCTTCAACTATCTGATCGCCGACCCAAGCGGGGACCTCGCCGTGGTCGAGGCGCACCCCAGCCGGGTGCGGGTCCGCCGGCCAGAAGCGTCAACGCCCGCGCTCGCCGCCACCAACCACTACGAGCACCCAGACATGCGCCCGCTGCAGCGCGGGCGCAAGCTGGCCGGCTCACAGGCGCGCCTGCAGGCGCTGGCGCTTGGCGCGCCGCTCACCGACCACGCCGCGCCGCTGTGCGGGCACGCTGGCGGCCACACCACCCTGTGGAGCCTCCAGGCCGACCTGACCGCGCGGACGGTCGCCTTCGCGGCCGGCGCCCCTTGCCAGACCCCGTATGAACCGGTGCCCTGGCCGAACGCCGCCTAGGCGTGGCAGAATCAGACTGGTATGCCCGCCAACGACTTGCGCGCCCGCCTGCAACGCCTGCGGCCTCACAAGGCCGCGCCTGACCTTGCGCCTCCCGCGCCCGACATCCACCCGGCCGACGGCACCGCGGCCGGTTTGCCCGGGCGTGAGCACGTCACCGCCCACGGCGCTTTCCAGCTCATCGAGGCGCGTTACCCGCTCACGCACCGGCACGGCCACTGGCCGTTTGCCGCGCTCTTCGACCAGGACACGGCCACGCTGGCGCGCGTGGCGCGCACACCGGCCTTCGCGGGCGTGGACTTGCGCAACCTGGCTTTCCTGGACACCGAGACCACGGGGCTGTCCGGCGGCGCCGGGACGCTGGCTTTCCTCATCGGCGTGGGCGCCTTCGAGGCGGACGGCTTCGTGCTGCGCCAGTACTTCCTGCGCCAGCCGGCCGAGGAGCCGGCCCTGCTGACCCAGCTCTTGGACGACGTGGCGCCGCGCGCCGGCTGGGTGACCTTCAACGGCCGCGCCTTCGACGTGCCGCTGCTGGAGACGCGCCTCACCGTCAACCGCCGCCGCAGCCCCTTCCCGGCCCGGCCCCACCTGGACCTGCTCTTCCCGGCGCGCTGGCTGTACCGCGGCCGGTTGGCCTCCTGCGCGTTGAGCTCACTCGAACAGCACATCCTGGGCGTGCCGCGCACCCACGACGACGTGCCCGGCGCGCTCATCCCGCAGATGTACGTCGACTATCTGCGCACCGGCGACGCGCGCGACATGCGGCGCGTGATTTACCACAACGCCATGGACATCCTGTCGATGGTGACGCTGGCCGCGCACCTGCTGGAAGTCTTCGCGGCGGAGGCCGGTGGCCGCCGGCCCGTGCAGGACGATCCGGCCGAGACCTTGCGCCTGGCCCTGTGGCATGACCGCGAAGGGCGGCCGGCCGAGGCCGAGGCCGCCTTCCGCCAGGCCCTGGCCGGCAAGCTGACGCTGGAGGACCGCCGCCTGGCGCTCCTGCGCCTGGCCGCGCTGCTCAAACGCCTGAACCGGCGCGCCGAGGCCGTGCCCTTGTGGGAGCAGCTGGCGTCCTTCACGCTGGACGACGCGCTGCCTTGTGTCGAGCTGGCCAAGTACTATGAGTGGAAAGCCACCGACCTGGCCCAAGCCGTGGCCTGGACGCGCCGCGCCGAGGCCATCATCAAGACCATGCCGGCCGGCTGGCGCAAGAAGGAAGCCGAAGCCGCGCTGGCGCGCCGGCTGCAACGTTTGCAGGCGAAACACAACGCGTAGCGCCGGCCCACTGCGCCGGCCTGCCCCTTCATCCAAGCACAGCGAGGGACGCCAACGCCATGTCACGGACATTCCAGGTTCCGCTGCCAGACGAAGGTCAGGCGCCCCTCGCCTTCCCGGCGCGCTGCGTGGGCTGCGGCGCGCCCGCACAGACCGAATCGACTCTGCTCATCAACCGCCTGGCGATGCGCGGCCGAAAGCAGGTCCAGGTCTCCGCCCGCTACGCCATCCCGCACTGCGCGCGCTGTGCGCGCAGCACGCGCGTCGTCTTCCTGGCCGGCCTGCTGCCGTTTGGGCTGGGCGTTCTGCTGGTGGGCGGGCTGGTCTTCTTCGCGGCCGCCTTCGGACTCAGCGCGCTGGGCCTGGACGACTACGGCCAGCCCAACAACGCCAACTCGCTGGTGGCCGGCGCCGCGGCCGGGCTGGTGGCCGGTCTGGCCGGGGGCTTCCTGTTCGAAGTCGCCGCGCGCGTGCTCCTGCTGCCGTGGCTGGGCCGGGCGCTCTGGCAGGCGCCCTTGCTGGCCGCGCAACTGCTCAACGACTCAGACTACGTGGCCGGGCTGACCGCCAAGCCGGATCGCGAGGCGCGCTTTCTGCAGCTGACCTTCAACAACGCCGCAGTCGCCGACGAGTTCGCGGCCCTGAACCGGGCCAACTCGGGCGGCGCCCAGACCTGATCCCAGGAGAGACGCATGGCCGAACTGAAGACCAAACCGACCGGCGCCGATGTGGAACAGTATCTGAACGGGCTCGCCGACGAACGGCAACGGCGGGACAGCCTGGCGCTGCTGGCCCTGATGCGGCAGGTCACCCGGCAGGAGCCGAAGCTCTGGTCCGGCAACATGATCGGGTTTGGCGACCACCACTACAAGTATGCCAGCGGCCATGAGGGCGACACTTTCCTCGTGGGTTTCGCGCCGCGCAAGAGCAATCTGACGCTGTACGTGTTGGCGGGCTTTGCCGAGCAGGCGGACTTGCTGGAGAAGCTCGGCCGGCACAAGGTGGGCAAGGCCTGCCTGTACCTTAAGCGCCTGGACGACGTCCATCTGCCGACGCTGCGCCAACTAATCCAGCGGTCGTTCAAGTCCAAGCGCCCGGACAGCGCGTAAACCGGCGCCGTGCCCGGGACGCGCCAGCGGCCCGCTCGGCCCCGCCAAATCCTGATACCCGCCGGCGGCCGGCTCAAGAGTATTTGAACCGGTCTGTAGTATCATTCGCCCACTCCACGTCTCAGGAGAGGCCAACTTATGACGGCGTCCGCTCCGCTGGTCAACGACAAGCGCGAGATCCTCGGCTGGGCCATGTACGACTGGGCTAACAGCGCCTTCAGCACGACGGTGGGCACAGTGTTCCTGGGGCCGTATGTGGCCAGCCTGGCGCGCGCCGCCGCCGAGGCCGCCGGCACCGCCACGGTCCCGTTCCTGGGCATCCCGGTGGCGCCGGACTCGTTCATGCCCTACTGCATCTCGTTCTCGGTGGGCATGCAGGTGCTCTTCCTGCCCATCCTGGGCGCCATCGCCGACTACTCGCACATGCGCAAAAGCATGATGCAGGTGTTCGCCCTGATCGGCGCGCTGGCCACGACGGCCCTGTTCTTCGTCAGCGGCGACCTGTGGTGGCTGGGCGGCGTGCTGTTCGTCGTCGCCAACCTGGCCTTCGGCGCCGCCATCGTCTTCTACAACGCCTACCTGCCCGATATCGCCAGCGAAGACCAGCGTGACCGGGTCTCGTCCTTCGGCTGGGCCATGGGCTACCTGGGCGGCGGCCTGCTGCTGCTGGGCAACCTGGCCTTCTATCAGCTGCGCGAGAGCCTGGGCGTGCCCACCGGCCTGGCGATCCAGGTCAACCTGGCCTCGGCCGGCCTGTGGTGGCTGGGCTGGTCCTTCTGGACCTGGGCGACCCTCAAACCGCGCCACGCCGTGCGCGCCCTGCCGGCGGGCGAGAACTACCTGACAGTCGGCTTCAAGCAGCTGCGCCAGACGTTCCGCGAGGCTTACAAGTACCCGCACACCCTGCGTTACCTGATCGCGTACCTGATCTACAACGACGGCATCCAGACCGTCATCGGCGTATCCGCGGTCTTCGCCGCCGCGCCGCTCCTGCAGGGCGGATTGGAGCTGGATCAGGGCACGCTCACCATGATCATTCTGATGATCCAGTTCATGGCCTTCTTCGGCGCCCTGTTCTGGGGCCGGCTGGCCGGCCGGATCGGCGCCAAAAACGCCCTGCTGGTGAGCCTGGCCATCTGGTCCGGCGTCGTCATCTTCGCCTACTTCGGCCTGCAGGGTGACAGCCGCGTGACGCAGTTCTGGGTGCTGGGCGCGTGCATCGCCCTGGTGATGGGCGGCAGCCAGGCCATCAGCCGCAGCCTGTTCGCGCAGATGATCCCGCCCGGCAAGGAGGCCGAGTTCTTCTCGATCTACGAGATCTCCGAACGCGGCACCTCCTGGATCGGGCCGCTGCTCTTCGGCCTGGTGAACCAGTGGCTGGGCAGCCTGCGGCCGGCCATCCTGTCGCTGATCTTCTTCTTCGTGGTCGGCTCGCTGCTGCTGGCCTTCCTGGTGGACGTGCCGCGCGCCATCGCCGAATCCGGCCAGCGCGCCGGCGGCAAGCTCCCCGCCGCTTCCGCCGGTGACTGACGCCCCGGCCCGCATCTCGGACCGGCGCGGCCAAAGTCTGGCCGCGCCGGTTTTGTTTTCTCACCCAATGCGCGCCCCGCGTTAGACAAATTCCCTCCGGCCGCATACAATCGCGGCATGCCTCTGCAAAACGGCGCTGTCCTCGCCAACCGCTACCGCATCGAACGCATCCTCGGTCAGGGCGGCATGGGCGCCGTCTACCTGGCCACCGACGAGAGCCTGGGCGTCCGCGTCGCCGTCAAGGAAAACCTGAACGTCTCGCCCGAGTCTGAGCGCCAGTTCCGGCGCGAGGCGACGCTGCTGGCCACGCTGCGCCATTCCAACCTGCCGCGCGTCACGGACCACTTCGTCCTCGGCAGCCAGCAGTATCTGGTGATGGACTACGTGGAAGGCGAAGACCTCAAGGAGCGGCTGAACCGCCAGGGCCCGCTGCCGGAGGCCGACGTCAGACGCTGGGGCAGCCAGATCTGCGACGCCCTGGTCTACCTGCACGGTCTCAACCCGCCGGTGGTCCACCGTGATATCAAACCCGGCAACATCCGCCTGGACGGGCAGGGCAACGCGCTGCTGGTGGACTTCGGCATCGCCAAGGCCTCCGGCGGCGGCCAGAAAACGACCACGGCCGCCGCGGCGTTCACGCCCGGCTTCGCGCCGCCCGAGCAGTACGGCATGGGCCGCACCGATCCGCGCACCGACCAGTACGCGCTGGCGGCCACGCTCTACACGCTGCTGACCAACCACACGCCGCCAGACAGCATGGAGCGCCTGCTGGGCAACACGGCCCTGACGCCGCCCGAGCAGCTGCGGTCGGACCTCGCCCCGGCCACGGCCGCGGCGCTCACCCGCGCCCTGGAGCTGCGGCCGGAGGAGCGCTTCGAGACGGTCGCCAAATTCAAAGACACCCTGCTCGGCCTGGCGCCGATCACCCAGCCCACGCGCCGGGCCGCCCCGGCCGCCACCGTGCTGGCGGGCGCTGGCGGCGCGGCCCCCACCGTCAAGGCGGAGGGCGCCGCGACTGTGCCGGCGGCGCGGCCAGCCTGGCTGATGCCGGCCGCGGCCGTCGCCGGGTTGGTCTTCCTCGCCGGCGCCGCCGCTCTTGGTTTCACATTCCTTAACGGCCAGCCGACGCCCACACCCACGCGCCCGCCCGCCACGGACACCGTGGCCGTGGCCGCCGTGACCACGGCCCCCAGCGACACGCCCGAGCCGCCCACCGCGACGACGGCGCCGTCGGAAACGCCGCCGCCGGCCCCGACCGAGACGGCGACGCCCGAGCCGCCCACCGCCGTGCCGGCCTCGCCCACGCCGGCCCCCACCCAGGTTGGCGGCGGCGGCCGGATCGCGTTCATCAGCAACCGCGACGGCCAGTTCTTCCAGATCCACACCATGAACCCGGACGGCAGCGACGTCCGCGCCCTCACCAGCGACCCCACCAACAAGTGGTCGCCGCAATGGGAGCTCGGCCGCCTGGGGCCGTTCCCGGGCAGCACCTTCTTGGCCTGGAGCCCGGACGGCAGCCAGCTGCTCTACACGGCCGAGCTCTCGCCCGGCGGTCCCACGGACCTGTTCGTGATCAACGCCGACGGCACCAACCCCGTCAACATCACCGCGCCGACCTCGGCCGGGCGCCCGAACGAGAACGACTTCCAGCCGGTCTGGTGCGCGGATGGCACGCTCGCGTTTACGTCGCTGCGCAACAACTCGCCGCAGATCTTCATCATCGAATCGCTGGAGAACCGCCAGGCGCGCAACTACAGCACCAGCCGCTCCAACCCGCTGGAGTACAACCCGCTCTTCTTCCCGGACTGCCGCCGGATGCTCGTGATCTCCACCCAGAACGGCGCCGGCGAGCTCTGGCGCCTGTTCCCGTCGCGCGGCGCGCAGGCGCTGATGTGGGCGACGTTCCCGGCCTATCCGGGCGCGAACAACGAGAACAGCTACCGCATCTTCCTGAGCGAGCTGCCCCAGGGCAACGTCATCGTGGACGCGGCGCTGTCGCCGGACGGCCAGTTCTTCGCCTTCACGCGCCAGAGCCCGGGCAGCGTCGGCAACAACGTCATCCTGGGCACCGTGGCCGACAGCCCGCTGCTGATCCGGTTCCAACAACTCACCGACGCCAAGAGCGACACCAGCCCCCAGTGGAGTCCCGACGGGCGTTATCTGGTCTTCGTCTCCAAGCGCGAGGGCAACACGCCCCAGATCTTCCGCATGACGTCCGGCGGCACCGAGGAGACCAACCTGAGCGGCCTGAACGCGGCCGGCGGGCCTTTCACCGAACTCAGCCCGGCCTGGCAGCCGACCCCGCTGCCTTAGCGAACGCGACGGCGCGGCCCGCGTGTTCCTGCACCGCTTCCGCAACGCCCTGGATTACCCGCTGCGCCAGCTCTTCCGCTGGCGCCGCCCCGGTCTGCGCGTCCGCAACGAGCCCAAACACGCGCTGTTCGCGCGCCTGCCGGCCGAGCCGCGCGTCGCGGCCCAAGCCACCGCCGACCGCCTGCTGGCCCACTACCCCTTGCGCTACCTGCACGATCACAGCCGGGCCCTCGACTACCGCGAAAACCTGTACTATTTGGAGCTGCTCGAACGCGCGCTGACCAGCGTCCAGGCGGCTCTGCCGGCTGAACTCGCCGCCGCCGACATCGGCCCGTCCCACTGGTTCTACGTCCACGCCCTGCACGCGCTGTGGACGGCCTGGGGCGGGGCGCAGCGCACCGTCACCCTGACCGCCTACGAGAACGACGCGTTCCGCGTCTACGCCGACCTGTACTCGCGCTGGGATCACGCCCAGGCGAACATGGCCGGCCTGCCCGCCGAGCGCGTGCGCTACGAGCCGCGCGCTTTCGCGCCGCAGCCCGGGGCCCTGGACGCCGTGACCATGCTCTTCCCGTTTGTGTTCGAGCGCGACCACCTGGAGTGGGGCCTGCCGGGGCGCCTGTTCCAGCCGGCCGCCCTGCTGGCCGACGCGTGGGCCAGCCTCAAGCCCGGCGGCGTGCTCATCATCATCAACCAGGGCGAGGCCGAGCATCACGCCCAGCGCCAGATGCTGGAGGGGCTGGCCATCCCGGTGGCCGCCGCCTTCCGGCATGACTCGCTGCTCTTCCGCTACGACCTGCCGCGCTACGGACTGGTGGCGCTGGCGCCCGGCCTCACCGCGCCGGCGGAGGCCTGATGGCCAACGAACTCGGCGAACGCGCCTTCACGCACGTCTACGAACTGGCCACGAACATCGGCCCGCGCCCGGCCGGCAGCGCCCCAGAACGCGCCGCGTTCGAGTACATCGCCGGGCAACTGCGCGCTTGGGGGTATGCGCCCGCGTCCACGCCCGCGCCTTTCGCGCCGACGCCGCGCTTTACGCCGCTCTTCGTCTCGGGCGGGCTGGCGCTGGCCCTGGCCGGCCTGGCGCTGCCCAACTGGCCCTGGCTGGCCTGGCTGGCCGCGCCCTGGATTGCGGCCCTGCCCGACGTCGCCCGCGTCGTCATCCAGCGCCGCCCGCGCACCGCCGCCAGCCAGAACCTGACCGCCTACACCGCCCAGCCGGCCGAGGCGCCCACGCTGTTGCTGTGCGCGCACGTCGACAGCGCGCCGGCCAGCGCCTTCCGTTCGCGCGGCCTGGTCTGGCTGCACCAGAACCTGATGTTCCTGGCCCTGCGCGTGGCCTGGGTGCTGGCCGCGGTGGCGGCCTTAGCGGCAGTGGGCCTGGCGCTGCCAACGCCGCTGCTGCGGGCCGCCGGCGCGCTGGCGTTGTTCACGGGCGGGGCCTGGGTCGTCGTCGAAAGCCTGGCGCAGCTGCTGCGCGGCGCGCGCTATGCGCCGGGCGCGCACGACAACGCCTCCGGCGTAGGAGTGCTGCTGGCCGTGGCCGAGCACCTGGCCGCGCATCCGCCCGCGCGCCAGCGCGTGGGGTTCGCGTTCACGGGCGCGGAGGAGACGGGGATGCACGGCGCGGAGGCCCTGGCCGCTGCCGCGCCGCCGGGCCAGCGCTTGGCCGTGCTGGCCGTGGACATGGTTGGCGCGGGCGGGACGCTGAACTACGTGACACAGGATGGCGCGCTGCGCCAGCGGCCCACGGCGCAGGGGTTGAACGACCTGGTGCGGGCTGCCGACCCCGCCGCGCGCGGCCTGGTCTACGCGCTGCGCAGCGGCGACGTGCTGCCGTTCCTGCGCCACGGCCTGCCGGCCAGCGCCCTGCAGACCAGCGGCTCCTCCGAGGCCGAGCTGGCCTATCACACGCCCTACGATACCGTCGATGTCGTGGAGATCGAAGCGCTGGAGCGGACGGTCCAGGTGGTGCTGAAGGTGATCGCCCTGGCCGAGGCGCGCGGCTATCCGGAGCGCGCCCGCTCAGGCTGAACGGTCAGCGCGCCAGGAAGGGCAGGTAGACGCTGGCGAGAGGCGCGGTGACTTCGACGCGCGCCAGCCGCACGGCGGCGCTGGCCGAGGTGGTGTCGTCGCCGAGGAAGATCAGGTTGGGGGTCTCGTACGGATCGGGGAAGCCCGTGAAAGCCGTGTAGTCGCGCAGGTCCCCGGTCAACAGCGCCTGGCCGTCCCCGGCCAGCGTGTAGGTGTCCCCGCGCACGAACAGCGTATACGTCACCAGGCGGGTCGTGTCGAAGACGGCGCCCTCGGCTTGCGTGAACAGCCGGCCCGTTGGCGGGACGGCGGCGCCATCCGCCTGCGCCCAGACCCGGTTCGTCCAGAAGCCCAACTCCAGGCCGCGCAGGTCGCTGCTCAGCACGATGACGCTGAAACCGGCCCGGTCGTCCAGACCATCGCCGTCCTTGTCGCTGCCGGCGTGGCTTTCCGTTTGCAGTTGGGCCGTCACCGTCAGCGCGTAGCCGGCCGCGCGGTCCAGCGTCGGCACTGCCGCCGCCTTGGCCGAGTAGCCGGCGGCCTCGCCCGCCAGCGCCGTGGTGTCCAGCGTCGTCACCCCGCCGGCCGCGGTCTGCGTGGCCGTGCCGGGGACGGCGAAATAATCGAAGCTCTGGGCGCCCGGCAGCGTCCCCAGCGTCCCAGCGTAAAGGACCGTCGTCGCGGGCGCGGCCAGGGCCTGGTCCAGCGA